>TARA_R110000787_G_scaffold42047_1_pt1 | contig 24486 bp, 30 predicted proteins | sample TARA_R110000787 | Tara Oceans TARA_R110000787 (sample SAMEA4397920) | marine metagenome | biome: Polar Biome; feature: [DCM] deep chlorophyll maximum layer (ENVO:01000326); material: water (ENVO:00002006), including particulate matter (ENVO:01000060) such as... | depth 35 m | reverse complement strand
TCCTCCACCTCCTCGGCTTCAGCTTCTGGCGCGTCGTCTTGCGCATCTTCAGCTTCAGCCGCACCGGGCGAGGAATCGAATAGCAGGCTTTCGGCTGCTGTCTCTAGGTCAGTCGTGTTCACGGTCCTGATCTTTCTTTGCTAACATTTCGCCAGTTGCCACATATCGGCGCAACTGGCTTTTGACTTCGTGCAGCGCCATTACCATGCGCCGGGCCTCTAGCACTTCTGCTTCGGTTGCCGATACGCGGGTAAAGACACCTGTGTGGTAAGATAGTACCCCATTAAAGGCGCTTTGTAAAACATCATCGCCTAACAGGGTGGCGGCGCGCTGGGCCATTTCCCTTTTGTCCATTAGAACTGGCCCCCGTTAAAGTTGCGCGGCGCGCTTTGCTGCGCACTAATCTGAGCCACGTCAACGCTTGTGCCGTACTGGCCCAGAATCTTAGCCGCATCGACAAGCAATTCTTGTGCCATCTTGTCACGGCTCAGGTCATCGCTGGCCGCCATTTCCTGCAACTTGCGGACGTGTTCCATTGTTGCCTTTTGCATGTCCACTTGCGCGCGGGTCTGCACCTTCATTTGCTCAGTCTGCAAGAACGCCGCATTAGGGTCGCCCTGCATTCCCTGCTGTTGTGCCGCCTGCGCCGCTTGTGCCGCCGCCTGCTGCATCTGCTGTTCAATCTGCGGGTTCATGGGCTGCAAGTAGCGGTCCACGTTTGGCAAGCCGCCCAGCGTCATCAGGTCCGCCGCCGTGTTGCGAATGTTCGTCAGCGTCACAAGGCCGTTCTGCGCCCCGTAGGTGCCATAAACCTGCATCTGTTGCTGCTGCATCATCTGCAACATCATCATGCGTTCTTCGTGCTTGTTGTTGCCAATGCCCACGGTTGTTTCCATGTCCATTTCAACGCCCCACGAACGCGGGTCAACCGGCACAAACTGGCCGTCGATCCGCATCATTTCGTCGGGGTTCGGGTTCTGGCGGGCAATCGTGGCGATGGTTTTGAAAAGCTGCTTCATGCCGCCCTCGGCCAGCACGCGCGCCATCAACTCACCCACCGCCGTAGCAGCCGTCACAGCGGCATTAACGCCCGCAGCGGTCTGTGACTGCAAGGCGTCCGCGTTCAAGCCTGCTGCCCCATCGCCAACGCCTGTCTTGGCCCGTACAGCCTCGTCAAAGAACTGCATGGCGGGCAGCGCCATCTGCGAGCTAGAGCCAACCGTCAGCTCACGCACTTGGGTCACGTCTGTCGAGCGGATGATTGCGCCGTATTCGTTGTTCATCACGTCGTCAGTCTCGACGGCTTGATCGTTAATAACCAAGCGCGGGTTGTTAATCATAGCGATGTTGTCAAGAAGGCCGCGCATCAGTGACGTTGCCGCGTCTTGGTCGTCGATGATAATATCCACCAGCGACCGGCCAAAGAACGTGTGCGGTTCGGGGTCAACTTCAAACACAGCAAACGGGTTGTAATCGCAAAGCTCGTAGTCCAGCACCTCGTAGTCAGTGCCAGCGCACAGAAACTTGTAAAGGCGGGGAATGCCCGTACCTTCAATGTCCATCTTCATGTACGCTTCGGTTATTTCAACCTGGCGCATAGACGGGTCGATGCTTCCCTCTGACCCCTCGGAATCATACCCACGCCGCACGAAGTCCTCCTCTTGGTCCACAACGCTTCCAACGCCGCCCAGCTCAAACACCCGCTCGAAGTCAAACCCCATTGCCACAAGGTCGCCCACGCGGCCCTCTGACCTGTGGCCGCAGACATAGTAATCGTCCAAGCTGATAGCGTCACGATCCACAAAGAAGTCTTCCGGCGCAATGCTCTTGATCTTTATCTCGCCGCGCGTGCTGGTCATGGCAACCTTGGCGTCGTACATTGCTGGGGAAAGCATCATGCCCATCGGGTCAATCTGCGCCTCTTGCGTCATTTCGCTTTCGATAATCTCGGCGGTTTCGTCGCTTTCAAGAAGCCGAAACTGGTCCTCTGTCAGGCCAGTGTAGTTGTCAATTTCAACGTGATCCGTCTCGTCATAGTATGCCTTGGCAATGCCAACCTTCTTCACAAGCGCATCGTGGATAACATCGCTCAGAACGTCAAATCCGTTGTTACGGTTGAACACATACTTTGCGTATTTGGTCGCCTGTTCTGCCGCCGCAACAGCCTGCGGACCGCGCGGGACAAACTCGACCGGGCTACCAGACTGCAAGAACACCCGCATCAGCGCGGGCTTGATCGCGCGCACTGTGTCGCGGCACTTGGTTGCCACAACCTTAGAGCGCCCCTCCTCATGTGAGACGCGGGTTTGCCCGTCAAAGTATCGTTGCGCGGTGATCCGGTCCGGCGCAATTTCGCTTTCAATAAACGACACTGCGGCCTCAATCGCTTGGGAAACCGCGTTGCCGATTTGGCCTTCTGTGAGTTTCTTAGGCTTCATAATTTACCTTCTGACCTTGCAATCGCGGGAAGTAGTGGCGACATATTCACAATGGATATATCAACAGTTGTCGCGGGTGTCTTGGTTGCAAACTTTCTAACGCTTGGGATTGTGTTTAACATCCGCGCGCTAGACGTTCCAAACCCGCCTTTCAAAAACATCATATTTGCGCTGCTTCTCATTGGCGCGGCCCTTGTAGCAGCCCTCGCGTCCGCTCAGTCATTGTCGGCAATGACGTAAGGCCAGCCCCTAGCAGGCCCGCATTGACGCCCTGACCTGTATTTGCGGGCAATGGGTTTGCGCTAAGATTGCGAATTACTTCATCCAGCAATCCCGCGCCGCCCGGTCTGGAAAGCACATCAGCTAATTGGCCCCGCACGTCGTCGCTAAGACGTGCCACTGACGCATCGTCAGACCCAAGCGCCCGCCGCCCAACATCCCTGACGCTCTCAATGGGCTGCAAACCCCGAATAGCGCCGGGGGTGACTTCGTCTTTTATCACTTGGTCAGCGGCAAGTCGTGGCTGTGTTTGGCTGCCCGCAGACACTCGCGCGCGTAAGCCAAGAGCGGCCCCCGCCTCCTGTAGCTGCTGCGAGAGTGCAGGGAAGTCGTCAGCGAATAGCGCCTGCAATTTCAACTTTGAATTGGGACTGGATATGTCGCTGAACAATTTGGCGGCTGCCCTAGCGTCAACATTCTGGTCAGACGCAACTGCGCGCACGTTTCCCATAACATGATCTATTTGGCTTCGGACGCCTTGACGCATTGCCCGCAATTCGGCTGGGGTAGCATCTGCAATTGCGGTTGCCATATCCTCAATCGTGGTATTGCTGTTCAATAGCGTCTGACCCGTCCGCACGGCGGCACGGCTGCGAATATCTGTGGACGCCGCAGCTAAGGCTTCATCATACGCTGGAACTGCATCAGCAATTGCCCCGCGCAAGTCGCGTGCAATACGGTTTGCAAATGCGCCATCTGCTGACATTCTGCCAGTGATTGCATCCTTGCTATCCTCTGCAACGCTATCAAAAGCGCGCTTGATGTAGTCGGCCATCATAGTGTTCGGCATTTCGCTCAACGTGACAGCACCGCTGTCGTCAATGCTCGCCATGATTTGCTGCGTTGGCAGTTGGTCGTATCGCATCGCATCGTTGGCTGAATTGATCGCCCGTTGCACAATGCCGATTGGCGCGCGCCTGATAATGCTTTCAACCGCTTGGCCCTCTGGCGTCGCGTAATTGATAGGCGTGTTGTATGCGCGCTCGTACAACGGGTTAATTGTTGGCCGCGCCGATGCGCTCCGCGCCGCTTGGTTAGCAACCGGCGGGATTTGCGGGCCAAAGCGCCCGCCGTCAAGAGCATTTAGCACGCCTTCAGATGATGCCTGTGCGCGGGCGTCCACTCGCCCACGGGCCAAAGCTGCACCAGGCGTTGGGCTGCGCATTGCGGCGTCCAGCGACCCTTCTGCGCCGGGGCTTGCGTCCGCCAGCATACCGCTTGGCCCCGCACGGTTTAGCGCCGACCGCATCGTTGCCGGGTCTTGCTCACCAATCACGCGGCCTAGAACGCGGCCAGTTTCGGGCGCTACGCCCAGCGCCTCGCCAACTTGACGGCCAACTTTTGAATTGCGCGCCGCGCCCTGTGCGCTGCGATATATTTGCCCGCCTGCGGCACCTACGCCGGGAATAGCCCCGCCAAGAGTTCCGCCAATTAAGCCGCCAACAAATCCAGCATCAGCGCGGTTTTGCAGCCCGCCCTCGCCTTCCGCAAATCCTTGAACCGCGCCTGCGCCAGCCCCCAAACCAGCCCCGCGCGCCATTGCGCGCCCAACAGTAGGGGCCGAACTAATTAAACCAACACCCAGCGCAGCAGGCGCAAGAGCGCCAAACAGGTCAGCGGACAAACGCCCTGCGCCTGACATGTTTTTTTCGTTCTGGCGGTATCTGGCAAGCTCGCTTTCATAGGTAGCGTCAGCATTACCCATCGCCCGTTTGATGGGCGCGCCGACGGCTGCGCTTGCTTCGTCGCCTACCACACCAAGGGTCATGCTTTCGCCAGCACGATTTAAGAACGTACCCAAAGACTCGCCATAGGATGTTACCCCATCATCAACGCCAACAAAGTTGTCTTTAAGTGCGGCACCAAAACTGCGCTTTGGCGGCGCTGGCGGTTGCGCGGCAGTAGGTTGCGGGCTTCGTCGCGCAAGGGTTTCGGTGCGCGCCACGCGGTCAATCACGTCTTGGCTTGTACCTGCGGGAAACTCTAAAACAGTTCCATCAAAAAGTTCAATTTCCATTACATGCGGTTTCCTTCTGCGTCATATCTAACGCGCGCACCCGCAGGCGCACCGGTATTCCCCGACGGTGCCTGCAATGCAGCCCCGCGCTCCTGTGCGGCTATCAATATGCTTCGCAAATCGTTGAGTGCTTCGCGGTAGTCTTCAGACTTTTGCGCGGTGTCCAATCGTCCAATGGCTTGCGTTGCCTTTGCCCCTTCAACTTCTGTGATTTGCCCCGCACCTTTAAGCGACTCAAACGCTTGCAAAAACGCCTGGCCTTCAAGTTGGCGCGCCCGTGTCCCAAAGCGGTATTGGTCGGTTCCTGGCACGTTCTGCATTCCAGAAAGAAGGCCCGTTGACCTATCAAGCGCGGGGTCGTTGAGGATTCCATCAATCGAGTTAATCATAGTTTGCGGGTCAGACGGAGAAATTCTGCCGTCCCCTGCGCCCACAGCCGATCCCTGCTCCATAGTAAACCCGCCGCGCCCGTCGCTTACAATCCGCATTCCGGAAGGTGCCATGTTGGCAAGCCCAAGGTCATACTGCTCTTGATTGATAAGGCCGCGCGAAAGGTCAGACTGCAACTTTGCAATAGCTGACGATGGGGCAGCACCGTCTTGCGGACCAGAATACATCAATTCACCAGTGCGAGGATTCACCAGATTTCCGCCAACGTTGATACCGTTTACAGGGTCAGCACCTTGCAACCTTTGCTGAAGGGCAGAAAGAGCCTGCGCTCCGGTTATTGCGCCGCTTGCAATGCCGTCTGCCAAGTCATCGGCCCCCTGCATTCGAACAAATTCAGCCGTTGCGTTGCGCTGTTGTTCTGCCATTGCCGTTGCACGCTGGTCGCTCTGCCGGGCATTGCGCTCGTCAAGTGCCGCCTGCGCAGGAACCTCAAGCCCCATGACGCCCATTCGGCCAAGTGCCGGGGCAATGCGGGACAAGGTATCGCCAAACGACTTGCGATTGTAGAACGGCTGGGCCGTCTCGCCCTGTGCTGTCGGGTCACGTCGCTGAATGCCAAGAGCGCTGAGAAGCCCTTGCGGTTGCTGCTGGTCCATTTGGTCGCCCTTGCTGGATAATATGCCGCGCGGCTCTAAATTGCTGTTTGTAGGCCGCCTGCCAATGGCTGCCATAGTTTGGTCGGCAATTTCTTGGCCGCCGTTGTTGGAGGTGTAACCCGCCCAAGCCTCCGGCCCCTGTGTGTCAAAAATATACTGGCCGATCCGGTCCTGCGTTGCGGCATCCATCATTTCGCCGCCAGTCAAACCAAGGCCAGCCTTTGCATCGCGCAGTGTTGTGCCGACAACCTGATACGCACCCATTGGCGTCGCAACTCTGCCAACCTGGCCCTTAACATATTGCCCGTATGGCCCGCTGGGGCTTGAAAACTCAAGCGCTTGGTCCACGGTCATGCTGGTCAAATTGGCGTCTGAAAACATCCCGCCTGAGCGGTTCTGGTAGTTAAAAAGGGCGCTGTAATCCCCGCCACTTTCGCCGGGGAAAATGTTTTGCTGGGCTAGGCGCTTAAATTGCTCTGGCGTCATTTGCGGCCCCTTATACCGGCTTTGGAAAGACTGATGCCCCAAGCGACAAGTAATCAAACAGACCTGGAGTCTTTGTAGCCGTCTGCGTGTTCTGGCCCATGTTAGCCGCTCCGGTCGATCCAATGCGCGTCTGCAATGCGTTCATTGGTGCGCCAGTGTAGCCTTGGAATTGAGCTTTTGCCGCGTCAATTAGCATCTGCTGCATACCCTGCTGCATACCGCCCTGCGCCTGCTGCCGATCCGCAATCTGGTTGCCAAAGCCAAAGCCAAGGTTTGCAAGATTGCCAAGCTGTCCCGCGCCCTGTAGCTGCGTGTTCTGCTGGTTTTGCGCTGCGCCAAGTGCCGTGTTGAAGCCTTGGCTCTGCAACCCGGCAAACATATTTGCGCCCTGACGTGCAAAGCCTTCGTTGGTTGCGCCTTGCGCCACGCCGTGACGAGACCCACCGAACGCGCCCGCAGCGCTTGCCTGCGCGTCCATTGTGTTTGTTGCCATCATGCGTTGCCGTTCAAGGTCGCCAAGCGCCTGACCCGTTACCATGTTCTGGTATGGGTTCACAAACGCGCCGATGTTTGGCCCCGCCATTGCCTGCTGTGTGCCGCCCAGAGCCGCGTTATAAGCACCCGCAGACTGGTTGTAGACGTTAGGCTGACCGCCAGACTGGGCCGGGCTGAATTGCGGCTGAGGGGCAGCCATTGGCGTTTGCGTTTGTTGTGGGTTTGCTCCGCCGGCCATTTTAGTAACCCCCCTTGAAAACATTGCCTAGAGAGGAAAGCCGCCCGCCAAAGCTGGTTTCTTTGTTAGATGCGCCAGCGCCGCCGCCGTCAAAAATATCGCGCACGCTGCTGTATCCGCTTGATCCATAGCCCACGTCGCCGTTTTGGTTTGGCCCTTGATAACGGTTGCCGCCGCCGTTGCTTGGCATCATTGGGCGGTCCCGATCATTGCCGCCGCGGGACTGCTGCATGGCCGGTTGCTGCATTGGCATTTGCGACTGATACCCACCGGCACCCGTCTGTGGGTTGATAAACATATTGCGAATTGCCGCAAGCTGGCCGGGGTTGTTTGCCTCCAGTGCCGCCATTGTCTCGGCAAACATTGGCGCGGAAGAATACCCAGAAACACCGCCCGCAAACTGTTGCGCCTGCGGCATCCCCTCCATTCCGGTCAAGCCGCCGCCAGCCATGCCAAACGCATTTGCCGCCTGTCCTGTATTCTGGAAAGAGGCTTGCTGCATGGGAGTAAACGCCGCAACGTCAGGCCCGTAGTATGGGACGTAGCCGATACTTGCCACATCGTTACCCATAGCAAGGTTGCTTCTGGAAGCATCCTCAAGCCATTTCGGGATTTCCGTCTTTGTCTCTGTGCTTCCAGACATTACAAGCTCCGCTCCATCATTACCATTGTCGGGGTCCAGCCCCTTTTGTTCAAAACACGCTGCCAGCCAAACCGGCCATTCATCGTCAGGCTTTCGCACCCTTGCGCTTTACCCCAATTCTCAACAGCTTCGATGGCATCCGTAATTTGGTCAAGGTCGCCCGCCGCAAGGAAAACGTGCAGAACTTTCTTCTGAGGATATACCACAATTTGTGTCACTGCACACGCCTTATCTGTGGGCCATATCTGCATATGACCAGAGGCAATTCCATCGGAAATATCTTCAAAGCTGTGAGTGCCGCCGCTGTATTTAAGCGCGGCTTCTATCCATGCGCGATATGCTTCAAGGTTTACCATGACGACAACGCCGCGCGCTTCCATGTGTCAGTCGCTATGCAGACGTAAAAGTAGTTTGCATCCGTTGCCAAGTGTCCAGCCTTTCCGGTTGACGTTGCGCTTGCAGGGGCCGCAACATACGTCCCCATCCGCTTCCACCCGCCATCCAAAGACACAACGGCATAGCCCGCCGCGTTGTCCCAAAGTATCATGCCGTTCTCTGAAGCGGTTTGCCCCGTCACGCGCCACGATAGGCGGTCAAGCTGGCGACCGAGATAGCGCCGCAAATCATTAGCCCACACCCGAACGTCAGGACCGACAACCGGCAAACCCCTCATCGCTTGCCCCCAGGCGTCACATCAAGCCGCATTGTGCCAACACGCCAGTTTGCCAGCCGCGCGCCTTCAACACGCAATCGAATTTGCCGACCCGTAAAACGCACGTCAGTAGGGTTTGCCATCGAGTAAGGCCCGTGTGTTTGCTCGTCCCCGTTGGGATAAAAGCGCGCCTTAAATGTTGCCGTAACATCCCCTTGCGTGCTTTCGTCCGGGTACATGCTGGTTGCCGACATTACCTGGTCGCCCACGCCAAGGCTAATTGGCCCGCTTTCGGCAAAGATATTTGCGCCGTCATAGTTCAGGCCAACTTCATGCTCCCAAAGATTGCCCAAGGAATCTACCCATAAGGGGTATTTAAATACCCCACGCCCAACGCCACAAGTCCGGTCAATATCGCCAAACGTCCAATGGCCTTCTTTGTAATCCAGCACAACGTATCGGTCGCATTTGTTAGCCGCCCCGGATGGATAAAACCACCAGATTTCGCCGTGCTGTGCCATTGGGACGGCATGGACAAGGCTGATTTGTGCGCGATTCATGTCCCCAAAAACGTAATCAGCAACGTCGCAAGGCAACTCTTGCACCGTCCCGCCCGAATACGAGAAGAAACCCTCCTGCCCCATCCAGAACGCCCCGGCATCCACGCTGATGGCCGCCTTTCGTGAAACAATGCCACACGACTGGCCAACACGCTCAAAGGCATAGACGAACGGCGGCCCTTGATACGTTGCAGAGTGTGCGTCTTGGTCGGTCAATATCAGAGACTGGCCGCGAACCTTGAGGCCGCACATAATCTGCCCGGCAGTTTGAAGCTCAAAGTCGCCCGCCTCGTTTGTGTCCGCCGCCGTCCATAGAGTATTGTTCTCTCGGTCAGAGAATTGAACAAGTCGAGGATTTCCCCCCGCGCCAAGAGCAAACAAAAAGCGCTCCGCAGAAACAAGCAGCCCCAAGTTGTTGACAGGCGCATTTGCAATAACCGCCGCCGCTGTTCCGGTGTTTAGCTGCCATTCGTACAATTTTCCGTCTGACGATGAACACGCAACTAGGTATTCGCCCCAATTATCCATTGACCACGTTGTTGCCTCAGCGAAGTTGCCCGTATCAGGCCGCGCTGTGCCAAAGTAACTGGTGCCAAAGAACCCGCCGCCAAACCCAGTGTTAATTGCTGCAATCTCACTGCCCGACGTAAAGCCCGCAGGCGTGATGTCCGTCGTCGCGCCGCTGGCGCTTGTGGAGTAAAGGTTGCTGAAGGTCCCCACAGCGACCCGCCTGTCGCCCGACAGGTCTTCCCACGCAATGATGCCGCGCGGCGTGCCTGTATAGGCCGTAGTGGCCCGCAATCGCCACCCTCCGACCGGGCGCAGCGACCCATCTCGCCAACGCACAAGATTCATGTCACGCCAGCGGCCCGACTGGTCAAACTCAGTGCCGTTTCTATATCCGCCGGGCGGAATGTCTAGCGGGATTAATGGCATTACGAACGCGCCCAGAGATAAAGGTCCACGTTGCTTGATGTCAGCAAAATGTTGTTCACGCCGCTTATGGTTTTAATGCGCACGGAGGATGTTGCCGAAAACTTTACTTGCAATGCCGTAGTGACCACGCACATGCCGGAAGTGTCATCATCAGCCGTTCCAGCAAGGAATATGCGGTCGCCATTTGTAAAGCCGTTTCCAAATCCGCCTTTCCAAACCAAATAAAACCCGCACTTATCTGGTTCTGGGAATGCGCCCAGCCCGTGGTTGAACGCGACCGTGCCACCTGACGGAAACGAAATAGTTGGAGAGGTGTATAGAACCCCAACAGCCAAGCGCACAAACGCAGAGGTTGCAATGCGTTCAGAGTTATCGCCCTGAAGGGGGCTGTTTGCCGTGGAGGCACCAGTAAACGCGGGCGCGGAGATTGGTGCCTTTGTGTTTATCTGAGCTTGAATGGCTGACGTCACGCCATCTGTGTAATTCAATTCGGTGACGGTTGAGGTGATCCCATCCAGCCTGTTCAACTCTGCCGCCGTGGATGTCACCCCGTCAAGAATGTTTAGCTCTGCGGTTGTCGCCGTAACGCCGTCCAGCTTGTTAATCTCTGCCGCCGTAGCCGTCACCCCGTCAAGGATATTTAGCTCTGCCGCTGTAGACGTAACGGCGGCCCCGCCAACCTTAAAGCCAACCAAGTTGGGGTTAATTGCAGTGGTGCCATCCAGTAGGTTGTCAATAGCATCAAAAGACGCATTTATCTTTGCGCCCCATGTGTCCTCGCTTGCGCCAACTTCAGGCTTAACGAGGGAATAAGTTGTTGTCACAGTATCAGCGCACATAATTTTGGCCCTTTATTTTAACATATAACGCCGCATTTGGCTTTTGTTTATACACGAACACGGACCTCGCCCGTTGAGGTGCGGTAGTCTGCGCCGACCGGGACACCGCCTGATGCCGCTGCGGCATTGTCAGCGTATGTTGGCCGGTCAAACTTCATGTAACCTGCGGCATCCATCGACATGAATATCTTAGCCCCGCGCCGTATGCGGAACAGGTCGGTTCCTGACACGTCAATGACATAATCATAGCTGGCGTTTGATGCGTTCTGGAACCGCAGCTCACCGCCCTCGCCACCGACCTGCCCGAGATTAAGCTGCATGGCTAATGTAGCAGCCGGGGTGGCCGCCAAGTGTTGCAAAAGTAGGCCGACCGTACCGCCCGCAGCGGCCCTAAAAAACACCGTGTCTGAGTCAAAGAAGGTGTTGTTCGCTTGGGTTGGGTGGCTTCCGCCAAACAACTCAATGTTTGCACCGTTTCCTGCGGTGCCGCCAAAGATTGCAGTTATACCGTCGTTGCTTTCCCCAAAGATACTGCCCGCCACTTCTAAAGAGGATAAGCAGCGCAAGTTAGGCTGTACGCTGACCGACGTAGATTCAATCCGTAGCCGGTAGGCGTTGTTGGCAAAGAACTCTAAAATGCCGTCACCGTTCTGGCCTATCCCAGTGTCGGCGTCCCCAATAGCAAACGAATAGGGTAGCGCCCGTAGGGCGTTGATAGGCTTTACGCCCATCCCCATGTTGCCGTTAAACACTATGTCGTTCGTTTGAGACAGCACGACGCTGGCGGTGTTGCCATCGGTCTTAGAGTTCCTGAACCTGAAGTCGCCACCCGCGCTCGTAACGTCAATAGTCCCGCCAAGCGCACCTGCCGCGTCGTTGAACCTGATCTCCCCGCCCTCGGTGCCATAGGCCCCCATGCGTAGCTGGGCGTTAAAGGTTTTCCCATCTACAGCAATAGTTGATTGTGGCCTACCGTTTGCGTTGAAGTCTGTCGCATTCCCAGTGAAGTAAACATCGTGCGCCTGGTAATATGGGTTTGCTACAGTGAAGTTGATGCCGGTGCCGCGCGCATCTCGTATCAGTGTGCCGGTCAGGGTCAGGCGCACAAGTGCGCTTTCACATAGGATGTTGTGGCCCGTGCCTGCATGAACAGCGCCAGCGTTGAACACGTTGCCGCCGTTTAGTATAATCCTCATGGCTACGTTCGGGCCAATACGGAGCGCCGCAGCGTCGCCGGATGCGATCCACGGACTAGCAAAGTTTAGCCAGCCGCCTTGCTGCGTCAAGGTATCAACGACGTTTACTGAATACCCGCCCGCAGTTGTGCTGTCAAAAGCTGCATCGGACTGTACGAAGATTTCGCGGTTTATGACCGCAGACCGTTCCGTTGAAACCCGCAGGTTCTCACGGTTTTGAATAAAGTCTCCGCCCAGATACACACCGCCAACGCCGCCAGCAATGTGAAAGCCGATGTCGCCAAGCAAGCTGCGCCCGTTCTCAAAGCGATACTCAGCTTGCCCCTTGCCGACAGAACCCGACACAACCATGTTTTCGTTTTGGGACCGGCAGTCGAAGCCGTCCCAGAAGAATGTGCCGCAGTCTTTAATCCAAATGCCGTTCCACAGCTTTCCTGTGCCGTGCTGTCCGTCAATTGTAACGTCTCGGAAGCTGGAAGTCATGACTCGCTCGGCCAACAGACCTTCTCCAGCCGTCATTGTCGTGTCAGACGTCACCTTGAGGTTAGCAATCCTCCACCGCCGGCTTTCCCCGTTGCTAGCGCCCATGCGCCAGATAGGGTCAAGAGTTGTGCTGGTTCCGGTGTATTTTAGTTCAAGGCGGTTGCCTTCAATCTTCAGGTCTTCACAGATTGGGAATATTATCTGCCCCGTGTGGCGGAAGGTGCCAGTTCCGCCGCCATCGTTTCCGCCTGTGGCGGTGTTGGCTGACCCACGTGTGATATACTGCGCCCATGCGTTCAGGGCAGCAGTGTTGTTGGCGATGGAAGGCTCTGCACCAAAATGCTGCGGAGTGGCCATGCCGTCAGGCGACCAAGTCTGGGAACCCGCCGTAGCCAGGGCTGTCCCAAGCGCGTCCCGCTTGAACGAGATGGTGTCACCGTCTGCCGTAAAAACAAAGATTCGGGTTGTCGCTGCGGTTATGGTTGCGGCTACAGCAGCCGCTCGGGTGGCAAAGGTTTCGCCAGCCTTGTCTAGCTTGGCGTGGTCCGCGTCAGTAAACGCTTGAGTGTCTGCGTTGCTTTCGTAAGACGTCTTGATCTGTGCGGAAGTTTGGTCGGCGGTTGCGCCAGACTCAATTCCCGATAGCTTCGTCTTTTCGGCGGTTAAAAAGCTAGCAGTAGTATTGGCAAGGACGGCGGCGTAAGCCTGAACTGAAGCCCCGATGTCAGAATCTTGCAGCGCGCTATCTGCAAGCGAACCTTGCGCCGCAGTCGCGTAAGCTGCCGACGAGAACGCCTTGACCTGCGCCAAGTTGGCAACTTCGCTGTCCATCAAAGCCCCAGAAGCAGTGACGTTCGCGGTATCTGTTACATCCGCGGCGGCCTCAATCCCTGCCAGCTTAGTCTTTTCTGCCGTTAAAAAACTAGCGGTTGTGTTAGCAAGAACCGAAGAAAACGCCTGCACGTCAACACCAATTTCAACGCCAATGTTAGAGCGCGAGCTTGCAGCGTCTAGCAGGTCTGACAGGTTATTACCTTGCAACAAAGCGCCAGCCAAACTGCTAGAAGTCCCGCCCTGAACGCCAATCGTGTACTGCCGAAAATCTGTTAGTGTTGTCCCACCAGTGTTTGTGGCGGTCTCTTGAATAAGCCACCAGCCAAAAAAAGTGGCATTTTCCAAAACGGGGTTTAAATTATACCTCTCTAACAACACCCCAGCACGCGCAAGAACAATGTTGGCGTAGTTTGCCTGTCCGTACTGCATGACAAAGTTGCCGTTGCTGTACCTATACAACCTGTGCCCAACAACAGTGGTTGATCCCAGCGCGACCAACGTGCCGTTATTGTCCCAGAATTTTGGAAGGCTTGTATTCCCACCCGCGTCAAAAGTTGTGCTTTGTGCTAAAAAGAAACTGGCGTTTGCTACGGCATCAAGGCTAAGAATGTTGGCATTGTTTATATCGCCAGTGCCGCCAAATTCCATTATTGTTCCAGCAGAAACGTCAAAACCTAAATCAGAAGGTCGGCCAGTTATAGTCTGGTTTTGCTTAAAGGGCATCCCCTGAGCAAGCAAAAATGTGTAGAGGTCACGAATGCTGTTTGCGTAATGACCGATTGGATTGTTATAATATTCAAAGCCAACAATCAAAGACGTGTTAGTGTCCACTGCAATGCGCATAGTGAACATTTTGCGCGACCAGTCTTGCCGTGTCGGATAAGTGGACTGCTGTTGCAAAGCCCCGGTGTTGTCTATGTAAACGTAGGTTGAATCCGATGACAAGGTTGCAACGGTAATGCCAGTTGCGCCTGCGTAGTTGATTTCAAAGTATCCTTGGTCGCTTTCAATCTCGCCAGAAACCGCGGGCTGGGCAAACGTAGTGCCTCCAACGGCTACTGTTGAAACATAAGTGCTTGAAACGCCTGTGCCTCTTGCCCGGAGAATGGCTGCGTCTGTGCGATCCGCAAAATCCTGCAAGTTGTTAGAAGAAGCCACGACCAAGTTAGTATTGTCAAGCGTCATGTTGCCAACGCTAAAGACAGGCGCAGCTCCGCTGACTACGCTTTGGTCAAGCCCTTTAACGTCTGCAATAGAAGCCAGCTCAGAATCCATAAGCGCGCCAGAACTTAAAACGCTTGCTGTGTTGGTGACATTTGCGCCCGCCTCCACATTGTCCAGCTTTAATTTATCAGATGCCAAAAAGCTTGCCGTAGTGTTAGCAAGCACCGAAGAGAACGCTTGGACATTAGAACCAATAGCAACGCCAAGGTTGGCCCGTGAAGTGCCTGCGTTTGCAAGGTCTGAAAGGTTGCTTGCCTTTAGCAACGAACCAGACGCGGAAGCCGCCGCAGCGGATGCACTGGCAGCGCTGTCAATGACGTCCTGCGCAGTTGAAGCTTGGTCAGCCGACGTAGCCTGCGCGTCCAAGCCTGTCTGCACCGCGTCCGCCGCAGCCGCAGCCGCAGACACCACTGCCTGTTGTGCAAGCGCAGTTACATTTTCAGAGACAGCCGCTCCAGACATGCCCGCCGTTTGGGTGTATTCTATGCCCTCAATTGGCGTAGATTCTTCCACGTTGTCCACAGACGTGACGCCATCCATGCCCGCTGTTTGTGTGTACGTTGTTTCAACCATTTGTGCGCCTCTGGATTTGTCTTGGAATGCCCATTCGAATCGTGCCGATGCTCTTGGCGGTCTTGCTTTCAGCGTTCAGCGCATCCACGGCTGATTGATAAAGCGCGGCCCAGACAGTCAAGCGCGCGTCATCCTTGAGGTATGGGGCAGCGTTGCCAAGCGCACCGTAGAGCAGAGCGTCAGGCGCGTCAGCTAACAGCCAGTTTGACGGGTTGCTTTCAGACAATGCGGGAATGCGGCCACGATATAGCAGAGAGACGTTGTAAGGCGCGTCAGGCGTTGGGTATATCTCAAACTGACCAGCAGTCAGTCGCACGCTTTCAGGCTTTCCTGCGACGTAATTCACGCCGCCACGCCGCTCGTGCATTTCGGTCGCGGCCATTGTCATAATGCGCCCGCCGTCAACGTGCTGCAAAGACATGCCCTGAATGAAGTCGCTAGGAACCAACTCAAACTGTTCGTTGAATACCGCAGTGACGCGCTTCTCCTGCTTCCAGTGGGAAACGTCGCGCGCAATCCGCGCCTCGGCCAGCGAGATGAATGTCGGGATGACTGCAGTCATATCCTGGCGGTCAAGGAAATCCGCAATGGCAGATTGCAGTTCAGCATACGTCGTCAGCGGCATTACTTCTTGCCCTTCGCGGCTGGCTTCTTATGCGACAGAAACTTGCTAGACGCCGTGTGCTTTGCGCCGGTCATCGGCTTGCCGCTTGCGTCCTTGTGCATGGGGCCTTTGTGTTCCTTGCCGTTGGGCAGGTAGTGCTTAGAGGTCATGCCCATTACTTCGCGCCCTTCTTTGGCTTCTTGGCAGTCTTAGCCGCCTGCTTGAAAGCACCTGCGGCTGGCGCGCCCTTGTCACCGACTTTGCGCATTGTTTCGCCGGACCCCGATTTGATCCGGCTCTTTTTGGCGGCGATGTTGCTGTATAAACCCATGTCAATAGCTCCCATTGTATTATATCAATATCACACATTGCCGCTGAGAAAAAGACACCGCTCAACGAAGCAGGCCGCGCAATAGTTCCATGAACGGCAACGGCTTGTCTTGCTCTTGCGCACCTGACGCCAATAGCCCCGCCGTTGGGGATGCGTTGGCCGCGCTTAGATTGGATAGGTGTGAGAACTCAGGGTCAAATCGGGCAAATCGGCTGCGAAGATTTCGCGGGTCCATAACAACCCGCATTTCAACGCCGTCGCTATAAATCCGCGCGCTATCTGCGCCTGCTGCATCCATCTTAGAGTATGTGTTTTCTGGCCTATTGTCCCAAGTGCCAATGGTTCCCTCGTAACTATCTTTTGGCTTTATGTTGTACGGCTTAGAAGACAGGTCATCCAGCGGGTACACCATCCCGCCCCTTAGATTGTCGTTCCTAAGTCCTTCTAGACCATAGCCGGGGTCGTTTGGCTTAGCGTAATAGTTTGCATCCTGCGGGGATGACGTAATTGAAAACCCACGGCTATCAGCGTTCCACCTGTCGCCAACGCGACTTGGGTCAAAAGCATTGATGTCTGTTGTGTCAACAAATCCGCCGCCAGCCGTGCCATGATAAAATTCCGTCAACGGGTCAGCGCCCATAGCTTCCTTGCGCTGCATTCTTGCGCCAACAGACATATCAAGCGGCGTGTTGTCGTACATATACTGCGGATCGGCCCGCGCCATCATGTCGTCAGTTACCTCGCCAGCACGGCCAGCGGCGCGCATTTCCAGAACGTCACGCGCCACGCGCTGCGCCTCGCTCAACCCAGCGCCGAGCAGGCCGCCGGATGCGGAACTGTTGGCGGACACGATGCCGTCGTCCCGAAGTCGCTCGTATGTTCTGCGCAGAGAACCTTCGCCCGCCTCAGTTAATCCGCCAGTTTGGGCATACGGGTCTTGGCTGCGTGCCAAATATTGCAGCTCACCCCCAATTCCTCGGCCTTGCATCTCACTCACGACCGCCAACTCTGTGCTATCGCCACCCGGCATAGAAAAGCCGACAACATCCATCTCACCAACATCTGGGTTGAACGCTGTAGCGTACGTCGCGCCGTCTTTGGTTTGATAAAATTTAACGCCGTCACGCTCTGAGACTTGGCGCGCACCCCTTGGCAACATGCCATACATATCGCCCATTCCAAGGTTGGGACGGTCTTCTGCTGGTATTCTGCGCCCACCGGGGTTTACCGCTGCAAGATAATTGTCAAACCCGCCTGACTGACTTGGCGCGGGCGCGTCCGCAATATCGTTGGGGTCATAACCAAACCGCTGCATGTTCGCCTGCCGCCGCAATTCATCAGCGCGCCCACCCATACCAAGACTGCCAGCAGGCCGCCTAACAGCCCCGCCAGCGCCCATAGCAAGCCCTGCGGTGCCTAGCGCCTCAGCGGACATATCCGCCTGCGGTATCAGCCCCTGTGCAGCCGCAGCCGGTGCGTCAAGCGTCTGACCAATCGCCTGGCCCATGCCAAGCAAGCCGCCCATGCCCTCGAAGTCTATGCTGCGGAGCGCATCCATTCCCGTTGTGCCAATCTCCTTCGACAGCAGGCCGCCAAGCACAGGACGCCGCCCCGCGCCCGCAAGGTCACGCTGGTACGCATCAGCGGCGTTGTTGATTGGGGCAAAGACACTGTTTTGCGCGCGATACTGGCGGACAATCTCGTCGGTGTTGCTGCCGTTCGCCTGCATCTCGTCAATGGTCGCACGGAAATCCGCAAGCGACAGGTCAAGAATGTTTTGCGCCATGCGGTTGTCCCTTATCTTTGCGCTGTTTTATCACACAAAGGCCGCTGAAACAACGCGCAAGTTGAGATGCGGTTTTAGCGCTGCGCTTACTTGGTCTTCTTTGTCGGCTTTGCCTTAGTGGTCTTGATCGTCGGCTTCTTGCCGTATCCAGAACCCATTTTCATTTCGGTTGTCCTTGTGTTTCTTCTGTTATGCGCCGAGACGCTGCTGCAAGATAGTTTCCGTTATTTGGCTTGTCAATTATCCATTCAAACAACACCCTTCAGATTGCGCCGCAACGGCTGGCGCTTGTTCACGGTCCTTGCTCGCTCGGCATAGACAGCCACCAGACCGAAGGCATCCGCAGCGTGACTCGCCCAGTCATGCACCGGCCCCAAGCCAATGCCCCGCGCTTCGTCAATCTTCTGGCGATACGCGCCCAGCGCCACACGTCCAGCCTCTGTCGTGTCTGCGTTGAACCGGCACCGGGGGAGCATAGCCCGAACAGCATCAATGCGCAGCAATGCCGCGCCCTTGCCCTGATTAGTCACCACGTCAGTTGTAAAGCCCGCGCGGCCAAGAAAGCCCTGCGGCGTGATGGTGTGAACAAAGTCGTGCTTGCGTCCGTCATGCGGCAGGATGCACACAGCGTCCTCGTACCCGTTAGACCGCAGCCAATGCACATGGTCGTCAAACGCTTGGCCGATGGCCTCGTAGTAATTCAGGACGCGGATTTCGTCGCCAATGAATTGCACGATCCAGATGGATGTAGCGTCTGCCGCATTGGACGTGCTGCCAATGTCCCAGATGGCGTAAACCTTCATCAAGCCGTCGCGCGACACGTTGCCAATGCGTCCAGTCAGTTGCGCATCTGTCAACCGGCCAGCGAAGTATGCGCCCTCTGTGACGCTCTGGTATTCGCCTTCGTAAATGTGGCCGTAACGCTCCGGCGACATAGCCATGACGTCTTTGCGCTCGTCCTCTAGCGTGCTGGGCAGCCACGGGTTGTCTGACCAGTTGGCGCGGACGACAACAGACCCCTTGGGCGTGCGGTCGCTGCGCAGCATCATGTCGATTGCATCGGTCGGCAGTGACGGGTTCCAGCTTGCCCATATCTCTGAGCCTTCGGAGCGGATCGTTGGGCGGAGCAACGTCAGCGACCGCTCGGACACAGACTGCGCTTCCTCAATCCAAGCGCGGTGGAAGTCCTCAAGAGATTTTACGCTGTCGGCTGTGTGGTCTTGCAGGCCGTTGAATATCATCACGCCGTCGCCGGGCATTTCAATCTGTTCACGGTAGACCTTGAAGCCCTCGGCCTCACCCAGTCCGAAGTCTTGCAGCTTTTGCTCAATCAGGCTCTTGGCTGAGAACTTGAGCGACTTCTGGACCTCACGCAAGCAGACCATGCGCAGGCCCGTGCCGTGGTCGCCCTTGAAGCGCAGCGCATCCTCAATCGCCAGTCCGCCGAAGAAGTGAGACTTGCCACTTCCGCGACCTCCCCATGCGCCTTTGTACCTTGCCGGGTGCAGCAATGGCTCAAAGACGCCCGCCGTGGGGATGCGTAGGCTGCGGGCCATTTACGGCTTGGGCTTCTTTGGCAGCACCAGTTCGCGGATGATTTTTGTCGGTGTCATGCTGCCGTCGGCGCTGGTGTTGTCTACGTGCTGTTGAGGCGATCCAAACGCGCGGTCTTCGCTGTCCTTGAACAGCTTCAAAGCGCCTGCCGATAGCAAAACAGCGTAGTCTTCATCGGTGAAATCATTGGCGTTAAACTTAACCTGCATTGAGGTTAGTATCTTTAAGCGCATTTTGGCGGATATTTCAGCCGCCTTCATTTCGTTTGCGCGTTGGGCCTTTGACTTGCCGCCAGGGTTTCCCGACACGCCCTTTACGAACTGTGTAGCCTCGCGGCCTTTCTTCTCTACCATATCGTCCTCGCGTCCAGTGGCTTAATCGCCCTTGTGCTTTTGCGATATTACATGCGTTTTGGCTGCTCGTCTATAGTGGGCGATTTATCACGCCGCCACACGGTAGCGGCAAACCTCGCCCTCGTTCTTGTCCAACACAATCGACACAAGCGCCCGCATGTTGGTGTAGCCGTGCGCGTGCGCGTATGCGTCCTTGGGTATTATCGTTTCTATGCTCTCGATCAGCATCCCCCCGGCCTGCATTGCGCGGCGGTGGTGGACGTGGCCTGTGAGAGCGCGCCTGTACGTTGTGCGGCCCCATACCTCTGCGTAGGTGCTTGCCGCAAATAGCGCCAGCTTGTCGCCGTTCACCTTGTCGCCGTGGCATAGCAAAACCATGTTTTGCCCAAACTCGTAAACGTAAAACTCGTTCGCGCTGTCCTCTATCGTGACTCGCGGCTCGTTGCGGTAATGCTCTGACAATGCCAGCGACACCGCGAAGTGCGAGGTTAGGTCGTGATTGCCACGGCAGCCGCGATAGATAACCTGTCCGTGCTTTTGCAGGCAAGCGTCAATCGCGTATCGCATAACCGCAACGGCGCGGCGCAGAATGACAAAGTATCGGCTATCCACGTCTAGCTGGTGCTTGCTCTGCGGCGTGACGTTCTCTTGGCTGTCGTTGTGGGTCAGGTCGCCAAGCTGCGCGATGACCGCGTGCTCGGTCGATGGGGTCAGGCTCAGAAGCCGGTCAAACTTTTCCCGAAATACGCGCGTTGCAATTTTGGTATCCCAATCCTCGCCCGTCTCCTCCGCGTCTGTCAACATGCCTACGTGCAAGTCAGCCACCGGGTAGATTGACACCATGTCAGCGTGCAGTACGTGGCGCACAGATACAGGCGGTGCCGGGTTTATGCCTGACAGCGCCTCTTTTATTGCGTTAATAAGTTGCTGCGGATCGTCCTGCGCTCTGGCTGGCTTTAGGTGCGTTGTGTATTTGTTGCCGTCAGCATCAACACCGCGCTTCCACACGTTCGCCGGGACAAGGTGGCTGTTTTCCGCGTCCATGACGTTGATGATTGCGGGGTCTTGCTTCTCGCGGGTCAGACCTTTGTAGAAAGAGCTGTAGGGCATGTCTATCGCGCGTGCGGCTTGCCTGATACCGCCGTGACGCCCAACAAGTGAAGCGTAGCTCTCGCCCATGCGGTTCTCCTTTTGCCGTAGCTCTATCCCGTTGGGGTTAAATGCTTAGAATAGGCTGAGTGCGGCAACCCATTCAAGGAAGGCTACGACTTGGCGTATGGGCATCTGCTCGTCACAATGACCGCGCTCATGTGGTGTGTGTCGCCGGTAGGCTTCTTGCTAGGCAGACCACCACGCGGGTTTCCTGCATCCACACACACCGCATCAATGCGGCTGAACTGCCCTAACATTACGCCGGGCGCAATTACTTGTCTCAATAAATAGCATATTTTGGCGGTTAGTCAAGCGCTTGGCATTGCTTCGGCGGCCTGCCCCTGATCGCGCTGACCACCCCGACCATTATCACAACAGACGTTTGCGCGATGATGCCTAGGCCAATATTTATCCCCAGCCACACCCAAAATCCAGAAACGTAAAACTGCAATACTTCAAGCATGTCGCTTACTCCTATTTCTTGGCAGTCTTGCCCGCAGGCTTTGTGTGCATCAAATACTTACTTGCTGCACTATGTCTGCGCCTCAATCAAGCCAAACGGGCCTTTTGCCTACGCGCGACCAACCGGCATCGGTCAGCAAGTATGCCTCTGGCGTGCTGCCGGGCATCGGTGCCGTGGATATAATCAGCCCGGCAATCTCCAACGCCCAGCACTTCTCGCGCGCCATGCAATCCGTGACCTCTACGGCACGGCTAATCGTTCGCGGGGTCGCTGACCGCAAATTGCGCTGCCCCCGCGCTATGGCCTCTAGAATGGCGCTGTGCAGCGGTTGCTGTACCAACTCCATCATTGGCACGTAGTCAACTGAACTTGAAGCAATCATAATTCACGGCCTTTTCGCAAAATGCTTGCAATCTCAGCATTATAGTTGGGGTTTTTTTGCATCTGCGACCGAAGTATGCCACATTCTTCGGTCGGGGTTGCAATCTGTATTGTGATATTGATGATTGCGCTCCAATCTGGCCCGCGCTCAATTATGTCGTGCGCGTCCCATATTTCCTCTAGGTCAAACTCAACCACGTTGGGTCCATTTTCCGTGCGATAGGTCACAGACATAACCCACAGGGGAGTCATGTGCTTGCCTTGCTTGCAGCAAGGAACGCCAACCCTGCCTCGGAAATTGTGTATTTAATTTTCTTGTGACCGTTTACAAAATACTCAAGCCGGTTGACTAGGCCACGCCGGTCCATCTGCAAAAACTGGTCGTGAATTGCTTTGGATTTGCGCCCGGTGTGCTTTGCTATCGAACCAGACGATTCTTCGCTGCCGTTAGCCATCAACTCAAGCATGTCTAAGCGCAGTGAATTATTGACCGTGTAAACGTCATCATCTTTTGCCATTGGCATCCGCCCCGGCATTCCGCCCATCGCCGTGCATTCCGCCAAGGCAACCGCCGTGAATCGCATAAGCTCAACCTTGCGGCGCGTAGATTCGGACATGAAATAAATTGCCGTGCCATGGACGGTGTCAGATTCTAGGTATTTTGCCTTGACCAAGAACTGCAAGTGCGTCTTGATGTGCGCCGGAAAAGACTTGAGCCGGTTTGCCAGGTCCTCTTCAGTGCGTTCTACGTTCATCAGCGCCATGATGTTGATGATAATTTTGTCGGTTAGCTGGATTTGCTTGCTGTTCATTGCGTCTGCCCTTTGAACCCTGTTTTTTTGATATGCCTACGATACAACGGCCACCCGGCTTTGCAATATTAAAACGCTACATTGCGGAAAATAAATCAAGCGTGCCTGCGATGTAGTCGGTGTCCAGGCCGTATGCCGCTTTCCATGCGTTTGGCTGGCTGTGCAGCGCAATCTTGCTTGTGTCCCGCAAGCCTTGGTGATGCCCTTCGCACAAAGGTATGGCCTGCCGGTCGGGCGTCTTGCGAGTGCTGTACCTGCCGTGAATGGTGTGGTGCGCCTGCGTGGGCGATAACTGCACCTCCCCAAATGTTTGGCATATGCAGCACGGCATCAGGTGCAGCGCCGCCAGGTAGTCCGGGTTTTTTCCGGGTGATGGCTTGGCAGACTTTCGCGGCATCTGCTTGCGTGTCGATTTGAAGCCTGTGCGTTTCACTTGAAAGCGCCCGCGTATTTTTGCGCCTCTGGGTCGGTCAACAAAATGCCAACCTCGGCATAATCGCGCTGCATCTGGTCCATGTATTCCGAAAGCTGCTTAACGCCCATGCGCCGGGTAAATGGTATGTCAAGCATGCGAATTGCTTTTATTTTCGCTTGACGGTCAAAACTGTCAAAAACAAAGCTAAACGTTTCATCCCAATCTGGGTTGTCTCGTGCCAGTATTGGGCGGCCATATATTAGGTTGCACTCGGCTTTAATGTCAAATTCAGACATTCCAACCATTGCCCTAGACACGTCAGTAAACCAACGATGTAGAAGCCGATTTTGCGCCTTAGTCCTAACCTCCACCGCCTCTGTAATGACAACGCGCGCGTCTGCTGGTGCGGTGTCAATCAACCGGTGCGCAAACTGGCGCTGGCTGTCACCCCGCAAAATTATCGTTTGCCCTGCCGTCATTTGCTCAGTGCCGCCTTGCGCTGGTCCTTTGCGCGCAAGACAACCGCGTTGTTTTGGTATGCAATGCCAATCCCGGCCCAGAGTTGCGCCAGCTCCGTCAGCGTGTCACAGGCAAGGATTTTTCGCGTCAGGTGGTCCACGCCAATTTGCGCGGTCATTGGTCAAGCCCCTGTACCCTCGTCCATTCCAGCGCCGACCGCAGCCGTACCACCTCTGCCCGCAGGGTGTCGGCATCTTCGGCTAGCTTTTGCAAAGCCTCCCATGCCCCCATCGGGTTCCGTTCTACGTCCATCATGGTGTCGTAAACTTCGTCTAGTGGTCTATCCGTCATTGGTCAGCCACCTCCCCGCATGTATTGCACTGAATCCAGCGTTCTGGCTGGCTGCTGGAATAGACCATTTCGCCTTCGCAGGGCTTAGGGCGATACCCGCGCGGCTCGTCGCCGTCCGATGCCGCGTATCTGCCGCAATCATCGCCATCTTCTGTGCCGACCTCGTTCTGTTCGTCAGGTCCGCGCAAAGCCCAGGCGTCGTAGTTTGGCAGCATCAGGTTCATGGCCGGGCCTCCTCTGGCGCGTTTATGCCAACCCACTCGCACGGGTCGCAGCGGGTTTGTTCGCTGAACGCCAGCCAGCCAATCCCCACAATCCAAAACACCACGGCGACAATCAACGCGGCGAACACCCCAAAGCCGCCGCGCTGGTCATGCTCCATCAGCTTGCCGCTGCGGATGTCTGCGTATTTTGCAGGCGTTAAGCGGGTCATTCTACGCAATCAGATGCTGTCAAAAGTTTAGCCCGTGCATACGCCAATAATTTTGCGGCGGCTTCGCAGGAGTTCCAAAGTGCGGCAAGGCAAGCCTCGCGCTCGGTTGCGTAAAGAGGCCCGCGCACAACGCTGGTCGTCCATTCTTCCCGGCCCCCTTCGCGGAAAAGCCAACGCTTCCACGTCACATCGCCTTTGACCTTCTCGCGGATTTCAACGCGGGACGCATAGCGCCCATTATTCCAGTAGGTGCCGGGTTCTGGTGTCCCGTAAGGCTGGTCGTATCCGCCCCAACCAAACGGCAGGGGTTCCGGTCTGGCCTCCTGCGGCCATGCCAGTGCGGCGGTAATTTGCCATTGCGCTATTTCGGCCGTTGCGGCGTCGATAGCCCATTTTGGCTTTGCTTCTCGCCAATCACGATTCTCGGTCACGCTATCTCTCCCATGCGGTCAG
>TARA_R110000787_G_scaffold86285_3_pt1 | contig 24679 bp, 22 predicted proteins | sample TARA_R110000787 | Tara Oceans TARA_R110000787 (sample SAMEA4397920) | marine metagenome | biome: Polar Biome; feature: [DCM] deep chlorophyll maximum layer (ENVO:01000326); material: water (ENVO:00002006), including particulate matter (ENVO:01000060) such as... | depth 35 m | reverse complement strand
TTGATTCCAATTATTTATTTGTAATGCAATCAATATTCCTATAACCACCAATACAATTTCGCCTATAGCATATTTAAAGTATTTACCTGTTTTATTTTCCATAAGGAGTGATTTTCTAATCGTTCTAAAAAACTTTATCATATTTTCAAATTAATATTCTAAAAGTCCGCAAGCGGCTATCTTCACCAAAGAGCTACAAGACCTTTGATTTTGTTTCACAAAATTCAGTTTCGATAATCTGAAGAATTTAATCATTGTTTAATTCATTATTAATTTCATTTAAAAGCAATTCAGCTTCTTCTTGAGCAGTTTGAATATGGCCCTTATTCGTTTTAGTTACAATGATTCCCATACTAATGGCATTTACAACTTCGAATTCTTTGTCAGGTTTGCCTAAATTTCTTTCAAATTCAAGGTTTAATTTTTCACTTAAGTGAGCCTTATTAATTTTCTTGGATTCAAATCCAAAATTTTCAGGATGAATAATTATCGAAGACTTTATGGTTGGGAATATTTGATTATAAAAGACATTTTCAATGTTTCCCTCTACGCTTTCTTTATTAGATTCAGAATTTTGATAGTACTTTATTATTTTTGAGCGTAGTGATTTTTCTTTTATTAAATTTAATTGCCCTGTAGAATTTAATTCGTTAAATGTGGTTTCAATGTTAGGATAACTTATAGAATACATCATTTTACTTAACTTACTGTTAATGCTATCAATTTTTAATAATCTACCTGTTGAGCCGAAGTCTTCCAATAAAGATTCTCCAATATCAATTATAATATCACAGAATTGAACCCTTTGATTAAATGCGCTAACTTGTTTTTCTAAATCATTTTTTAGGCCAACTAAATATTTTTGTTCTTTAGAAGCATTAATTCTATCCTGATTCCAGGTATTAATTTGAAGTGCAATCAATATCCCTATCACCACTAACACAATTTCGCCAATGGCGTATTTAAAGTACTTGCCTGTTTTGTTTTTCATAAGGAGGTTTTGGCGGATTTTCCTGAAGAATTTAATCATTGTTTAAATTGTTGAATTTTCAATTCCTTTGACAACAAGGGTTCTATTCGGATTCATTTTTAAGGAGGCTTCATATTGGGTTTTCGCTTCCTCTTTTCGATTTTGACTTAACAACCAATCAGCATATAATTCTCTTGTAGGTTTTTTAATGGATGGAGGTCCATAACTGTAGCTTATACTTTCATTTAGTGCTATCGATTTTAAAAAGTATGCTTCAGCTTTTTCGAAATCTTGATCCAAATTTGCTCGCAAAGCCAAAAGCTGATGTTGTCTTACTTGCGCTTCCACCAAATCACTTTGGGTAGCAACATCTCTAGAAATCCCTGAACAAAAAGAACCTCCTTGATCAGATGCCACATACGATTCTCTCTTATAATCATTTTCTAAGGTGGTTATGGCTTGATCTAATAGTGCTATATCTTCTTTTTTATAAGCTTTCATTCCTTCCAAAAAATAATACTGTGAACGTATTGATACATTTAAATCCACAATATCAACTTCAATAGCTGCTTCGTCACTATCCCAATTTTCAGAATTTACTAAATAGGTCCCTTTTAAAAAAACCAAATGCACTCTCGCTCTTTTAGAAGGAGTTTCATTGGTATATTTTTCCATCGTTACTAACATATTTTTAGCTTCTTCTACATTTTCTTTTTGAAGATATCCATATTGCAACCAATGGTAGGCATGATAGCCTCTTGCATTATTATCAAGGTTCTTTCGCTCCATCCTATTTAGACTCGCTTGATACGAATCGATATTGGATGAAATTACCTCATCCCACATCCCCATAGCAACATATATATGAGAAGGCATGTGTAGCGCATGACTAGCATCGGGAGCTACTTTAGCATAAGAATCTGCCGCATTGAGTGCTAGATAGGCATGTTTTGGATCATCATAAGAATGAATTAAGTAATGGAGTGCTCCTGGATGGTTCGGGTTTTCTTCAATAATCCCTTTTGCAATAATCGCTCCTTTACCATACATTTCATCATCTCTACCATCAGGCACAGCACCTAAAAGTGAAAGAGCATAAAAGGCAGAAATTTCATGATTGGCAGGATATTTTTTGGAAAGCTGCTCCATATATTGAGCATAATTAACATCTCGCTCTTCTTTTTCTAAAATGGGTTGATACAAAATTTGAACAGCTTTTATAAAATCTAATTCTAAAACAGAACAAGTTGATTGAAAATCAATTGTTTCTATTTTTTTTAAAGCTTCGGTACCTTTTTCAAAATCTTGTTCTCTCCATAAACTATGATTATAGGTCATCGCTTCGCCCCAATAAGCCATAGCCATTAGCGTATCTGTTTCCTGAGCTTGTATAAAGGATTCTCTTGCATCTTCATATTCAAATGAATGCAATAGCAATAATCCTTTCTCAAAATGGGTTGCAGCCTCTACATTACCGGTAACTTCAATATTGATAGCTCCTAAAGAATCTGTTTTTCCTGCTTTTATATTTTTTTTACACGCAATAAGCATCGAAACACTTAGAATAATTAAGATGGTTTTTTTCATGGTTATTTGATTTTAATGATATCTCACTATTTTATATGGATACTTTGACAGATTTTACGAATGAATTTAATCATTCGTTATGCTTGAGAAATTAGAAAGTTTACAAGCGAATATCTTAATGAAAGGATTATCAGGTCTTAGATTTTGAAATAGCAAAATCATATTGCGATAATGAAATAATAGTATCATTTTTGATTAGTTAGTCATCGTAAGATAGCCTAATTATTTAAATCGTGTTTTGAGAAATAATAAATATCGATTTTGGGTATAGAATGCTTGACAAAAAACCACAAGTTAGTCACTGCATAAGAGTCTAAGCTAATAGAAAGGGAAAGAAACATTTGTTTGTTAGTGAGTATAATTTCGATAAGGAATTATAGATGTATAGTTTAGTTTATTCTTCTTCTTCCAGGGTTGTAACCGCTTTGGTAAAAGTCATTTTTAATCGCTGATTAATCATATTCTGAGGCTTAGTGGACGTTTGATAATATAAGTTAGCAAATACAACAATATCGTTGTAGGCTAACCATACTTCTCCATTTTCGTTTTCATAAACCAATAGTTTTTGACAAAAAGCATCCAAGCCAATTTTAGGACTTGTCATCATGGCTTTTCCACCTGGTGCTGGACCTCCAAAAAGTAAAAGAGTAGTAGGTCGAATCGTCACCTCCATTGCTGAAGCATCTTTTTGATAATCAACATCGGCAAACCACTTGGTATCCCCTTGTGACATCACGATAGTTCTTAGGTTCTCAACAGTCGTTGTAAAATCAAAATCAGATTTTATACTTACCGTTCCGAAACCTTCGTTAACATTAGTAAGGTCTGTTTTAACAATCATTTCTTTTGGAAAAGAAGCGATAACCTTAGTCATGGTAGCGTTGTAATCTTTCAACAAAGCAGGATCTAAATTATGCCTTTTCTGAATAAATTCTGCAGAAGTATAAGCCACCTTTACATTTAGAATATCTGGTTCTGCATAACACAAAACTTTAAAAGGTAAATCCAAAGCTATTAGTTGATTTTCTTGAACCAAATTGATGTCAATTTTAGCATCTGAGAAAATAGTTGCAATCGAAGGTGGTGTATAAACACCCACCTCAGCAGCCATTCTATGATGATCTAAAGAAACCACTTTTTTATAATCTGATATTTCTACCTCTAATTGTTGTACTGCATCGTCTACTTTTTGAGTGATGTTTTTTGAAGGTTCAACCGTAACTTTCTTGGGTGTATTTTCTTTACAAGAAGTGAAACTTGTTATGATTGATATAATAAATAGTGCTTTTATTAAATTCATAATTGTTTTTTAGTAGTTAAAAATTAGAATTACTGGAAGTGGATTAAAGAGTGTACTAAAATACTGAAAATATTACTCTTTAACTTTTCTTAAAATTGATTTGATTTTTTTAGAAATATTTTTTTTTTAGAAAATGAAGGTCATTTATTCTTTTGAAATCTTATTTTTATTAAAAAATTAAACCACCCTAAATTGAAAAGAATAGTTCGAAAATTTATAAAGGTAATTTTACAATTAGCTTTGGTATTGATTGTATTGTATGTTGGAAGCTTAGTGTTTTTTTACTTTAAACAAGAAAAATTTTTCTTTAATCCTAAATACCTAGATTCCAATTATGTATTTGAATTTACCGAATCTTTTGATGAAATTACTATTCCTGTTGAACAAGACATTAACTTAAATGCTCTACATTTTAAAGCAGATAATCCAAAAGGAATCGTTTTATACCTCCACGGTAATGCAGGAGCTTTACACGATTGGGGAAAACGAGCTCATCTGTTTTTAGAAAATGATCAAGATGTGTTTTTTGTAGATTATAGGGGTTATGGTAAAAGTGACGGGAAGTACACTAAAGACACTCAACTTTTTAATGATGTCCAAAAAGTATATGATCGCGTTAAAAAAATATATCCTGAAAATAAAATTACTGTTTTAGGCTATTCTTTGGGATCTGGCTTGGCTGCTTATTTAGCGTCAAATAATAAACCTAAGCAACTTATTTTAAATGCGCCTTATTATTCTTGGAAGACATTAGTAGCTGATGAAGTTGCTCCTCCTGTACCTAAGTATTTGGTGAAATATGATATTAAAACCTACGAATATCTCGACAAGGCTTCTTGTCCCATTCAGATTTTTCATGGTACCCGAGATTTTTTAATCAACCCTACAACCAATCCAGATAAGCTAAAGGAATTATATCCTAATAAAATAAACTTAACTTATATTATTGATGGAGCTCATAACGATATCCATATTACCAAACAATATTATGATGCCTTAAAGGATTTGCTATAATTTGATTAATTGTTCTAGATTATTTTTGATAAGCTCCAGATGAATAAGTTAATTCATAGCTGTGGGTATAAATCTCAAATACAATCCCAAAAGGATCTTCCACATATACCATTTTAAAAGGTTTTTCATTTGGATAGTATTCTCTAATGGGCATTCGTTGTTTACCTCCGTGCTTTACAATTTTATTGGTCAATTCTTCAATGTTTGGATCCTGAACACAAAAATGAAATAATCCAGTATTAAATGGAGAAAATTCAGGTTTTTTAAGGTCCATATTTTTAAATGAGAATAACTCGATTCCTATGCCATCTGAAGTTGACATATGAGCTATTTCAAAAGATTCCCATTCCTCTCCAAATACATCTATACACATTTGTCCAATAGCGGTATCTCTTTCTTTTACAACCGTAGATGGTGGCATGATCACATACCATCCCATAATTTCTTGATAAAATTCAACTGCTTTTTTAATATCTGGAATGGTAATTCCGATATGAGAAAATGATCTTGGGTATATTGTTTCTTTCATACTATTAATCTGATTTTAAGTTTTTATCGGTTCTTCCTCCTTCATAACGTCCTTGCAATGCAATCACCTTATTGTTTTCTTTTAAAAACCTAATTCTAAAATAAGACAATCCAACCAACATAAACTCATTTTGATTTATGGCCTTTAGTTCATATTTAGTTCCTGATTCTCTTTGATAATACAATTTACCATTCTCAAAAGTAATCATTCGAGGGCCAAAACTTCCAATATAAGACTTAAGAATAGACTCGTCCAAAAATACAGGATTTTTTAATACTTTAAGTCCTTGTAAGGACCAGTCATAGTATTCTAGCATTTCTTCATCCTTAGTTTTAGCAATCAACGTTTCAAGTGCTTTTATTTTTGCTACCTCTAATGCTTCATCTGCTTTAACTGCTATATGTGGTACCACTCCTACTCCTTCCCAGTTGGTGTTGGTTATTGGATTAATTGCTCTTCCCGTTGGCAACCAAATTGTAAATTTATCAGTTGCTTTTCTAGTTCCTCCAGGGTGTGCTCCACCTCCTGTAGTTTCTCCAATTAATGTTGCTCGTTCCAAATTTTTTAAATTATAACTAAACTCTTCAGCAGCCGAAAATGTTCGATTACTGGTTAAAACGTATACATCGGCATCTGGATTTCGTTTCCCACTCACATGTGGTAAAGTCCAAGTTTGAGTATGAGAATCTGTAGGTCTCCAATAAAAGTTATTAAGGTGTACCAATTCTGCTCCATATAGATAGCTGGTAATTAATTGAATCATAGCTGGGCTTCCTCCTCCATTTTGTCGAAGATCGATAATAATAGCATCGGTATTGCTTAAAAAATTCATGGCTGCAACTGCTGTTTCCCCTGCATATTCTGTATCTGAAAAGTTTCTTAAATCCAAATATCCAATATTACCATCTAAGATTTCAACTTTATTAAAACCAAAATTACTACGTTGCATAGAGCTTATATAGTCATTTAAATATTTGATACTGTCTGCTGCGGTGACTACTTTTTCACGTTCAGCGATTCCTTCTGGGTCATAATTCACTCTAAGGTGCTTGTCATGACTAATGGATTGTAAATCTTCTGTAAGTTGACTCGCAAATTCCTGAGGATCGGTTATGGACTTATAATTTCCTTTTTTAAAGTTGCTTTCTAATGCAACAATCATTTTATCTGCTACTTCTGGAAAAATATAGTTTGCTTTTAATTTATTTCCAATTGAATCGATAGTGACACTAGCTTGTTTTTGAGTTAAACTAGCATCCTCTTTCTGAGCCAAACAGTTTCCTATGGGCAATAAAATTAAGGAAAGGGCTATTATAATAGTTGTTTTTAAATTTTTCATTTTATTAAGATTTAGTACAGTTTGATGTTATTTTTTTTAAAATGGTTTCCAATTGAAGGAGTTCTTTTTCTGTGATTCCTTCCAGTGACTTTTCTCTATTATTCAAAATTATAGGTGGTAGAGTTTCTAAAACTTTTTTTCCTTTAGCAGTTATTTCAATGGTAAACCGTCTTCGATCTACACTATTTATAGATCTTTTTAAGTAATCTTTATTCACCATTAAGTTGATCATACGAGTCATAGAAGCATTGTCCTTAAAAACCAATGCTGCAATCTCCTTTTGGGTTAATTCGGAATGTTTATCTAAAAATAAAAGAACCATCCCTTGATCTATGGTTAGATCCTTTATCTGATTTGAAATATTATTTTGAGAAAATTTTCGATATTCTTTAATCGCTCTTTCAATAGCATGAAAAACCGTTTCTGAAGGTAAAGTAATACTCATTGTAATTTATTTGATACAAATATAATTGATATATCAATTATATTTGTTAAACTTATTATAAAATACAATTACATCTGTTTTTTTTTATTCAAAAACCACCATAGGTGGTTCCCAAGTTATGGTGTCTCCCACTAAATTATGAGCATAACTTACTATTTCCATCCAATCTGGGGTGACTTTAATTAATTGATAGCCTTCTTTTTTATTTGGATAGAATGCTTCCCATTCAGGTTTCCATCGTTTATTCTTTTCTTCTTGAAGATTTACTAATTCGGCTGTTCCCTGAATCATAACATATCCATTACTTTTATTTTCTAAATAATACAAAGTGACCTTAGGATTCTTTTTAATTTGAGCTACCTTTCTACTATTGGGATTGGTTCCAAACCAAACAGTAAAATCATTTTCTGGCAGAAATGGATCCATAGCTCTAACTCGAGGACGATTCTCTTCATCTAAAGTAATCAACGCACATGTTTTAACAGTACCCATTATTTCTAATGCGGCAGTTTTTATTTTTTGTTGTAAAGAATCTTTTGAATTTAATTTTTGACTAAAGCCAATAATAGGAAACAAAAGAATAATTGTAAAAATTAAAAAATTGGAACTGTTGGGTTTATTCATCTAATAAGTTTTATTAAAAATAATATATTTTATTGAGTTACCATAGGACCGAGTTCTTCACCTCCCATTAAATGTAGATGCAAATGAAAAACAGATTGACCAGCATCTTCGTTATTGTTCATAGAAAGTCTATAACCTGTTTCAGAAATACCATTCTCCTTCGCTAGTTTTTTTGCTACGAAAAATAACTTACCTATTAACATAGTGTCTTCTTCTGTCATATCGTTAATCGTATATATTTCTTTTTTAGGAACAATCAGAACATGAACTGGAGCTTGCTTTCGCAATGGTAAAAAAGCAATAACCTCATCATCTTCATAAACGATGGTTGCTGGTAATTCTCTATTTATTATTTTAGTAAATACCGAACCTTTTTCTATTTTTTCAGCTTTTTGCTTTTGGTATTCCTCACTTTGACTCCAGCCATTAGAAAAAATTAATAAACTAACGAGGACTATTATATATTTTGACATGATTCTATTTTTATTTAGCAACCTGACCTCGATGAGGCTTTAAAGCTTCTCTTGAAGCATCCATATCTTTTTCATCAATAATGAGATAAGCAACGGTATACATATCAGAAACAATAGTCGTTTCAATTTCGTAAAAGTGGAGGTTTTCCATTTGAGTATATTCTTTAAGATGAACACAATGATGTTCTGCAATTTTTAAAGAATTAGGGCCTCTAAAGTCCCATATTAATTTTATTTTTCTAGTCATACTTTATTTAAGTTCATCAAGTTTTATCTATGATTTAATTAGACTTGTTTTCTATATTTTTCAGCTAACTTACCACCAATCCAGGCCATAGGAATATAAGCAATCAATATATCTACTGCTGCAAACCAAGTTGGGCCCGGCAACATAAAATTAACCATTATACCACCTAATAGAAATAAACCACCTATTGCGATTGAATATTTCATTTTATTAGTTACTGCTATTCTACCTGCTATTAATGCTCCTACCAAGGTACCTAAAGCATGTGCCAAAAATGGAAATATAAAATAGTTAGCATCTAAAGTTGGCATCACAGCTGCTAATTCATCCATATTATTTAGATCAATCCCTTCTATTGGAAAAACTTTATGGCCTAATTGTATTAAGCCCATGTTGATCACGCTACCTCCTAGCCAACCTGCAATAACTGCTAATATATTTTTAAAAATTGGATTCATGGTTTTTTGGTTTTAATTAATAAAATAGACTTTCTTAATCTTATTATTTTCTATGTGATAAATAGCTACTGCCTCCACAATTTTTTTTCCAAATTGCACTCGTTCTTTATCTATTACTACATTCCCTTGAACTATTCTTTCTTTTAATTCGCAATGTAAATTTTTTACATTATCAAACATTCTAGAGTATCCCAATCTCATATTCTCTTTTCCTATATACTGAAGTTGATCAGGATAATTGTATACTTCAACATCATCATCATAAGGCTCTAAAAATGCTTCAATATTTCTTTGGTTGTATGCGTTTAATTGTCTTTGTACCAATACCTCCGGAGTCTCTTTAATTAACTCATTAGGAACTATAACGTTTCCATTATTAATCACTCGTTCAATCTTGGTAATGTTTTCTATATTTTCAATAGGATTTTGATTAAACAAAACTAAATTGGCTTTTTTACCTACTGAAACAGTTCCAAATTCACTTTCTTTATTTAATACTTTAGCTCCATTGATTGTAGAGGCTTGCATAATTTGCCAATTGCTCATTCCACTTTCTTGCATTGCCAACAATTCATTTAGATATGAAGAAACATGTAAAGTACCAATATTTCCAGCATCTGTACCAGTTGCAATTAAAACACCAGCATCAGATAATTTTTTAAGATTAGTCATCATCGTTGCATTTTTCTTCACCGAGTTTTCAATAAATCCTTTAGAAGTTGAAATAGTTTTTAATCTATTTATAAGTAATGTATCTGATAAATGCTTTGAATCCATCAATGTTCCTAATTGATAAGGATCAGAATTTAATAATTCATATTCATTGAATTTGTTTTGTTGACTAAAGGTGTTTTTATAACCATCCATCACTATTAAAGTTGGACATAAAATAGTTTTTTTGGTTTTAAGTAATTGAACAAAATCATCTTTCAAAATCTCATCATCAACACTATGCACTAAAAAGTCAGCGCCATTTTCAACAGCTAATTGTGCCGTGATACGTTCTGTAGCATGGACAGCAACTTTTAAATTGTTTTTATGCGCTTCCTCTATTATGGCCTTAATAATAGGCAAGTATTTTTTAGCACCAACTTCGGGTGTTTCTCCGTTTGGACTCGCTATATACCATATTTTAATAAAGTCTGGATGATAAGCTAATTGCTCCTGAACCATTTTTCTTCCATCTTCGATAGTTTTAACTAAACTAAAAGGCTCCTCCTCTTCTAAATTTTCATAAACTTTAGGCTCATAAGTCGTTAATAATGGCCCCGTCATAAAAACGCTAAGTGCCTTATTATTATTTTTATATTGATCTCTTTGTTTTAAATAACTATAAGATGCTCCTACGTCTATCACCGTTGTAATCCCATTCCCCAAATAGCGATTCATGGTTTCCTCCATCATTTTATGATTGTTATCTAATTCTTTTTGATAAGGTTTAGCAGCACGAAAATCCATAACATCTGGTCTAGTGTATAAGCCTCCACTTTGAAAGAAATGCACATGAGCATCTACCATACCAGGAAATAAATATTTACCCTTACCATCAATAACAATAGCACCCTTAGGTATTTTCATTTTTTTAGATAATTTAATATTTGTAATTATATCATTGGTAATTTCTACTGTTTGATTGGCAACATATTTTTGTTTTTCAACATCAGCAAGTGTCACATTTGTGATATAGGTTTGCGAAAATAATGGTGCACTCGAGCTAAGTAATATGGTGATGAGTATTCCAATTGATTTCATAAGGTTAGTTATTTAATTAGATCATTTTATTTCAGTCTTGGCAATTTACAATAAAAATTAAATTAAAAACTATGCCTTTTTTTATATCCTATTACATAATATAATTAAATTTTAACATATATTTACTATGCGTGCATAGTATTTTTTATGTACATTTGAAAAATGAAAGAAAAAACGATAGATTATCTTTTAAGATCCACTTGGATGGGTGTTACCAAAATGTACAATGAAGAAGCTGGTAAAAAAGGTAGTACTATGGCAACTGGATTTGCACTAATTAGTATCGATCCAGATGAAGGAACCCCTTCTACTTCCTTAGGTCCAAAAATGGGTATTGAAGCTACTAGCCTTTCAAGAACATTAAAAACTATGGAAGAAAAAGGTCTTATAGTTAGAAAACCTAACCCATTAGATGGTAGAGGCGTTTTAATTCACCTTACTCCTTTTGGGATAGAAATGAGAGATTTTTCAAAAAGAGTGGTTATTGGATTTGATGAAGCAGTTAATAAAGCTGTTAATTCAGAAGATCTAAAAGCGTTTAAAAAAGTAACGAATACTATTTTGGAGTTAATTAACTCCAAAAAAATATACATACAAGATTAAATAGATTATCATATGTCTAAAAGAAGAATTAAAAAAGTAGCCGTAATTGGTTCAGGAATTATGGGAAGCGGTATTGCTTGCCATTTTGCAAATATTGGTGTTGAAGTTTTATTACTCGATATCGTACCTTTTTCTCTTTCTGAAAAGGAAGAAGCAAAAGGATTAACACTACAAGATAAAGTGGTAAGAAATCGTTTGGTAAACGATGCGCTTACTACTTCTATAAAATCTAAACCTGCACCTTTATATAACCTAAAGTTTGCTGATAGAATTACTACTGGTAACCTTGATGATGATATCCAAAAAGTAGCATCTGCAGATTGGATAATCGAAGTAGTGGTTGAGCGTTTAGATATTAAAAAACAAGTATTTGAAAAACTTGAAAAATATAGAACTCCTGGAACTTTAATAACTAGTAATACTTCAGGAATCCCTATTAAGTTTATGAATGAAGGTAGAAGTGAAGATTTTCAGAAACATTTCTGTGGAACTCACTTTTTTAATCCTCCTCGTTATTTAAAACTTTTCGAAATCATTCCAGGGCCTAATACTTCACCCGATGTATTGGATTTCTTTAATAGTTATGGTGAACAATTTTTAGGAAAAACCACCGTAATTGCAAAAGATACTCCTGCATTTATTGGGAATAGAATTGGAATTTATGGTATTCAAAGTCTTTTTCATTTGGTAAAAGAAATGGGACTTACTGTTGAAGAGGTTGATAAATTAACTGGTCCCGTAATAGGTAGACCAAAATCAGCAACATTTCGTACGGTTGATGTAGTAGGATTAGATACTTTAGTTCACGTTGCTAATGGAATCTACGAAAACTGTCCAGATGATGAAGAGCATGAAGTTTTTAAACTACCTGCCTTTGTTGACACATTAATGGAGAACAAATGGTTAGGAAGTAAATCTGGTCAAGGATTTTATAAAAAAGTTAAAGATGAGAATGGAAAGAGTCAAATCTTAGGATTGGATCTTGAAACCCTAGAATATCGCAAAGGAAAAAGAGCTAGTTTCCCTACGCTAGAATTAACAAAAACAGTAGATAATGTAATCGATCGTTTTAAAATTTTAGTAACAGGTAAAGATAAAGCTGGAGAATTTTATCGTAAGAGTTTCTCTCTAATGTTTTCGTATGTTTCTAAACGAATTCCTGAAATCTCAGACGAATTATACAAAATTGACGATGCTATGAAAGCTGGATTTGGATGGGAAAATGGTCCTTTCGAAATCTGGGATGCTATCGGAATTGAAAAAGGTATCGAATTAATGAAAGCCGTTGGTAAAGAACCAGCTGCTTGGGTTAATGAAATGTTAGCCTCTGGAATTACTTCATTTTATACCATTAAAGATGGAGCAACCTATTATTATGATATTCCACAAAAGAAACATATAAAAGTACCGGGACAGGATGCATTTATTATTCTTAATAATATTCGCAAATCAAGCGAAGTATTTAAAAACAGCGGATGTGTAGTTGAAGATTTAGGAGATGGTATTCTAAATTTAGAATTCCAAAGTAAAATGAATACTATTGGTGGCGATGTTTTAGCTGGATTAAACAAAGCTATTGATATTGCTGAAAAAGATTTTGAAGGCTTGGTCGTTGGTAATCAAGGAACAAATTTTTCGGTGGGTGCTAACATCGGAATGATTTTTATGATGGCCGTAGAGCAAGAATATGACGAACTAAATATGGCAATTAAATATTTCCAAGATAGTGTCATGCGATTGCGTTATTCATCAATCCCAACTGTAGTTGCTCCTCAAGGAATGACGTTAGGTGGTGGATGTGAAATGACACTTCATGCAGACCGAGTAGTTGCTGCAGCTGAAAGTTATATTGGATTGGTTGAATTTGGAGTTGGAGTGATACCTGGCGGTGGTGGATCTAAAGAAATGGCCTTAAGAGCCAGTGATTTATTCCATAAAAATGATGTAGAATTAAATGTATTACAAGAATACTTTTTAACCATAGGAATGGCAAAAGTTTCTACTTCTGCTTATGAAGCATATGATCTTGGAATTTTAGAAAAAGGAAAAGATATAGTGATCGTTAATAAAGATCGTCAGATAGCAACCGCAAAAGCAGTGGCAAAATCAATGGCAAATTTAGGTTATACGCAACCTGTACTTAGAAAAAATGTTAAGGTACTTGGTAAGCAAGCTTTAGGAATGTTTTTAGTTGGAACAGATTCTATGGAGGCATCAAATTTCATTAGTGAGCACGATCAAAAAATTGCAAATAAATTAGCATATGTAATGGCAGGTGGAGATTTATCGGAGCCTACTTTAGTGACAGAGCAATACTTATTAGATATTGAACGTGAAGCCTTTTTAAGTCTTTGTACAGAACGCAAAACCTTAGAACGAATTGAACATATGTTAAAAACAGGAAAACCTTTAAGAAACTAAAAAAATGAAACAAGCATATATAGTAAAAGCATATCGTACAGCAGTAGGTAAAGCACCTAAAGGAGTTTTTAGGTTTAAAAGAACAGATGAATTGGCGGCAGAAACTATTCAATTTATGATGAAAGAATTGCCTGAATTAGACAAAACTCGCATCGATGATGTCATTGTAGGTAATGCCATGCCAGAAGGATCGCAAGGTTTAAATATGGCTAGACTCATCTCTTTAATGGGATTAGATTCTGTAGATATTCCAGGAGTAACTGTAAATCGTTTTTGTTCTTCAGGAATTGAAACTATTGGTATTGCTACTGCTAAAATTCAAAGTGGAATGGCAGATTGTATTATAGCTGGAGGTGCAGAAAGCATGAGTTCGGTTCCAATGACTGGGTTTAAACCAGAATTGAATTATGATGTTGTGAATGCTGGACACGAAGATTATTATTGGGGAATGGGAAATACAGCTGAGGCAGTTGCCAATCAGTTTAAGGTTTCTAGAGAAGATCAAGATGAGTTTGCATTTAATTCTCATATGAAAGCATTAAAAGCACAAGCAGAAAATCGTTTTCAAGATCAAATAGTTCCCATTACGGTTAATCAAACCTACCTAGATGAAAATGGGAAAAAAGCTTCAAAATCATATACGGTAACTAAAGATGAAGGTCCTAGAAAAGGAACTAGTAAAGAAGCTTTAGCCAAATTACGCGCTGTATTTGCAGCGGGTGGTAGCGTAACTGCTGGTAATTCATCTCAAATGAGTGATGGAGCAGCATTTGTTATGGTGATGAGCGAGGATATGGTAAAAGAATTAAATCTTGAACCTATCGCTAGATTAGTAAATTATGCAGCAGCAGGAGTTGAACCAAGAATAATGGGAATTGGACCTGTAAAAGCAATCCCGAAAGCGTTAAAGCAAGCTGGATTGCAACAAAGTGATTTATCATTAATCGAACTTAATGAAGCTTTTGCTTCTCAATCTTTAGCAGTGATACGCGAATTAGATCTAAATCCAGATATCATCAATGTTAATGGAGGTGCCATTGCACTAGGGCATCCTTTAGGTTGTACTGGAGCTAAACTTTCAGTTCAATTATTTGATGAAATGCGTAAACAAAATATGCAAGGAAAATACGGAGCGGTAACAATGTGTGTAGGTACTGGTCAAGGTGCTTGTGGAATATTTGAATTTTTAAACTAAACAAAATTAAGTCTTAAAAATAATGGAAGAAAGAGAAATAATAAGAGGAGGACAATTCATCGTAAAAAATTCTAAATGTGAAGATATTTTCACTCCAGAAGATTTTACGGAGGAACAAAAGATGATGAAAGATGCTGTAATGGAATTTAATGATAGAGAAATTATTCCATTTAGAGATCGATTCGAAAATAAAGATTACGCTTTTACAGAAGAAGTAATGCGTAAAGCAGGTGCCTTAGGGTTTTTAGGAGTTGCAGTTCCTGAAGCTTATGGCGGGTTAGGAATGAGCTTTGTTTCTACATTATTAACTTGTGATTATATTTCTAGTGGTACAGGATCGTTTAGTACTGCTTTTGGAGCACATACTGGAATTGGAACTATGCCAATTACCTTGTATGGTTCAGAAGAACAAAAACAAAAATACGTTCCAAAATTAGCTTCTGGCGAATGGTTTGGAGCTTATTGCTTAACAGAACCTACCGCAGGAAGTGATGCTAATAGCGGAAGAACAAAAGCGGTTCTTTCAGAAGATGGTACTCATTACAAAATTAGTGGCCAAAAAATGTGGATTTCAAACGCAGGATTTTGTAAACTATTTATTGTTTTTGCAAGAATTGAAGATGATAAAAACATTACTGGCTTTTTAGTTGAAAATGACCCTAGTAATGGAATATCATTGGGTGAAGAAGAACATAAATTAGGTATTCATGCTTCTTCTACACGTCAAGTGTTTTTTACAGACACAGTAGTTCCTGTGGAGAATATGCTTTCTGAGCGTGGTAATGGTTTTAAAATTGCGATGAATGCGCTTAATATTGGAAGAATTAAATTAGCTGGAGCTTGTTTAGATTCACAAAGAAGAATTACATCTTATGCCATACAATACGCATCTGAGCGTAAACAATTTAATACTCCTATTGCTGAATTTGGAGCTATCAAATCTAAAATAGCTGAAATGGCAACCAATGCTTATGTTGGAGAATCTGCTACCTATAGAGCTGCAAAAGATATTGAAAATAGAATTGAAATTAGACAAGCTGGAGGTGATACGCATCAAATAGCAGAGTTAAAAGGAGTGGAAGAATTTGCAATTGAATGCTCTATATTAAAAGTTTCTGTTTCTGAAGATGTGCAAGCTTGTGCAGATGAAGGAATTCAAATTTTTGGAGGAATGGGATTCTCAAAAGAAACTCCTATGGAGTCTGCTTGGAGAGACGCAAGAATTACAAGAATTTATGAAGGTACCAACGAAATTAACAGAATGCTTTCTGTAGGTATGTTGATGAAAAAAGCGATGAAAGGTCATGTAGATTTATTAGGTCCTGCTCAAGCAGTAATAGGAGAACTTACTGGAATTCCATCTTTCGAAACACCTGATTATTCTGAGCTTCTTTCCGAAGAAAAAGCAATGGTTGAAAAATTAAAAAAAGTATTTTTAATGGTTGGTGGTGCCGCAGCTCAAAAGTTTGGTGCAGAATTAGAGGAGCACCAACAAATATTATTGGCGACTTCAGATATATTGATAGAAATATATATGGCTGAATCTGCTATTTTACGTACTCGTAAAAACATAAAACGTTTTGGTGAAGATAGCCAGAAGGGACAAGTTGAAATGTCGCAATTGTATTTATATAACGCAGTAGATATTATACATCAAAAAGCAAAAGAAGCGATAGTTTCCTTTGCAGAAGGAGATGAACAACGTATGATGTTAATGGGACTAAAACGTTTTACAAAATATCAAAATCAACCAAATGTGGTTGCTTTACGTAATAACATTTCAGAAAAAATTCAAAAAGAAAATAAGTATCCCTTTTAAAAATTAAGTTAAGTTAAGTTTTGGTTGGTTAGTTAGTTAAAACCGTTTTTCATTAATTTGAAAGGCGGTTTTTTTATTATTTGATTGTGAATTTCGTTTAAAATTCTTTCTTATATTTAAACAAATTAAATTGAATGTTTAAATATCAAATTTCCTTAGTATTTATTTTTACTTGTAGTTTATTGATTGCACAATCCAATACAGAAGTTTTTGTGATGGATTTAGAATTTTCAGAAAACGGATTTAACGTTGATAATTTCAAAAATATTTCGAATAACCCAGGGTATGATAGTCAGCCATTTTTTATAGATAATGAACAAATAGCATATGCTAAAACGTATGATAACCAAACAGATATTGCTGAATTTCATTTAAAAAATGAATCACAAATTAACCTAAGTGAAACTAAAATTGGCGGTGAGTATTCTCCTCAAAAAATTCCAAATAGCAATAACTACGCTGCTGTACGATTAGATACAACAGGATTGCAACGGCTTTATAAATACGATTCAAACACAAAACAATCTTCTTTATTAGTTGAAAATTTACAAGTAGCTTATTATTCTTTTTATGATGAAAACAGATTGCTATCATCGGTTTTAAGTGGAGCTAATTTAGATTTAGTGTATTCAGATCTTTCTAAAAAATCAAATGACACCTTATTAGTAAAAGTAGGAAGGTCCATTCATAAAGTTCCTAATACGATTAACACCATGAGTTATACATCTGTAAATGATGAAGGGAATATGGATGTATATCAGCTTGACATTACAACTTTAGAAAGTTTTTTTGTTGATCAATTACCAGTTGGCATAGAGGATCATATTTGGTTAGATGAATCTACCTTGTTAATTGGAAGTCTTGATAAATTATTTTTACTAGACTTATTTGGTAATGGTGATTGGAAACTAGTTGCAGACCTTTCAAAATACAATATAAAAGATATCACACGACTAGCAGTAAGTCCAGACGGTTCTAAACTAGCGATGGTAGCTGAACTTAAAGAATAAAAAAATGATAAAAAACTACATTCCAATTTTATGCCTATTTGTTTTTAAGATGCTGTTTACAAACAGTCTACATTCTCAAACTGATGATCGAATTTATGAAATAATCGATCAAGTTTCAGAAGAGCGAATTGAAAAAGACATTACAAAATTAGTAGACTTTGGCACCCGACATACATTAAGTGATACTGTTTCTGAAACCCGAGGAATTGGTGCTGCTAGAAGATGGATAAAAACAGAATTTGAAAAAACTGCATCTGAATGTAAAGGATGTCTGGATGTTTTTTATCAAAAGAATTTAGTAAAGAAAGGAGAAAACAACCGTATTGTTAATGATGTTTGGGTAGTAAATGTAGTTGCGATACAAAAAGGAACTACATACCCAAATCGGTATATCATAATGAGTGGTGATATCGACTCTAGAGTAAGTGACCCAAATAATTTCACTTCAGATTCTCCTGGTGCAAATGATAATGCAAGTGGTATGGCAGGAACACTAGAAGTTGCAAGAGTTCTTTCAAAATATCAATTTGAGAATAGCATTATTTATTTAGGTTTAAGTGGAGAAGAACAAGGACTTTTTGGTGGCAAAGGATTTGCAGCATATGCTTTAGAAAAGGGATGGGAGATTATAGGAGTTCTTAATAACGATATGATTGGAAATATTAAGGGTGTTGATGGAGTTATAAGCAATCGGGATTTTAGAATATTTAGTGAACCCGTACCTCCAACCGAAACTGAAAAAGAACGAAAAGCTAGGCGATTTTATGGAGGTGAAGTAGATGGTATTTCTCGTCAATTAGCAAGATATACTTATAAAACAACGAAAACTTATATGCCAGAAATGAATCCAAATCTAATTTATAGGTTGGATCGTTTTGGTCGAGGTGGTCATCACAGACCTTTTAATGATATTGGATTTCCGGGAATTAGGATTATGGAATCTCATGAAAATTATACGCAACAACATCAAGATATTAGAACTGAAAACGGAATTGAATACGGTGATGATTTAAAACACGTTAATTTTAATTATGCTGCGAAACTTACAGCTGTAAATGCAATTACTTTGGCTTCCTTAGCTTGGTCCCCTCCTGCTCCAAAAACAGTTGGTATTGGTGGAATTGTGGAAGCTTCCGTAAAATTAAGTTGGGATAAGATCGAAGGTGCAAAAGGTTATAAAATTTATTGGAGAGAAACCACTTCTGCCAATTGGGAATATAGTAGATATATAGAAAACCTAACTGAATTTAAATTAAAAGGAATTGTAATTGACAATTATCTTTTTGGAGTTGCTTCCGTAGGTGAAGATGGCCATGAAAGTGTGGTTGTATTCCCTAATAAAATTATGAGATAATAATGAAGAAATTTATACCTATAGCTCTATTACTTTTTTCATTCACAGTAACAAGCCAAAACTTCACAAGACAGGACAGCTTAAGAGGAAGCATTACAACGGAAAGAGCATGGTGGGATTTAATGCACTACGATTTAAAAGTGAATGTTGATCTTGAGAATAAAACAATCAATGGCAATAACACTATAAGTTATAAGGCGTTAGACGAAAGTAATTCTATGCAAATAGATTTACAACCACCTATGATTATTGATAAGGTATTACAAGATGGAAAAGAGCTTAAATTCATATCAGAAGGAAATGCTCACTTTATTCAAATAGAAAAAAAACAAAAAAAGGGTTCCAATCATAAAGTTACCGTTTACTTTTCGGGTAAGCCCCCTACTGCAAAAAATGCGCCTTGGGATGGAGGGTTTTCTTGGAAAAAAGATTCCAATGGCAAACATTTTGTTGCAACATCTAATCAAGGAATTGGTGCCAGTCTTTGGTGGCCAAACAAAGATCATTATTACGATGAGCCTGATAATGGTATTGACTTTGACATTACCATCCCAAATGGTTTAATGGCAGTAGCCAATGGAAGATTAGCAAATAAAAAAACTAATAAAAACAAAACTACTTGGTCTTGGAAAGTAGTCAATCCCATTAACAATTATGGCGTGAATATAAACATTGGGGATTATGTTCATTTTGGAGAAAAATACGAAGGTGAGAATGGTCCCTTAGATATGGACTATTATGTCCTTAAGGCAAATGAAACTAAAGCCAGAAAGCAATTTAAGCAAGCCCCAAAAATGATGGAAGCTTTCGAGCATTGGTTTGGTCCATACCCTTTCTATGAAGATAGTTTTAAATTAGTGGAAGTTCCTTATTTAGGTATGGAACATCAAAGTAGTGTTACTTATGGTAATCAATATATGGAAGGGTATTTAGGGCGTGATTTATCTGGAACTGGCTGGGGATTAAAATTCGATTTTATCATTATTCATGAATCTGGTCACGAATGGTTTGCCAATAACATCACCCATATAGATGTTGCTGATATGTGGATTCATGAAGGATTTACAGCTTATTCTGAAAACTTATATTTAGATTATCACTTCGGAAAAAATGCATCCTCAGAGTATGTAATCGGAACTAGAAGTTCTATCCGAAATGATCGCCCCATTATAGGTATTTATGAAGTAAATAAAGAAGGTAGTAACGATATGTATTATAAAGGAGCTAACATCTTACATACTTTACGACAATTGATTGAAGACGATAAAAAATGGCGAGAAATATTAAGAGGTTTGAATAAAGATTTTTACCATAAAACCATAAGCAGTAAACAATTAGAGGAATATATCAGTGAAAAATCTGGTATTGATTTAACAGATTTTTGGAATCAATATTTACGTACGACTCAGGTTCCAAAAGTGGAATATAAAGTACAGGGAAGTCAACTAAGTTTTCGATATATTTCTATTATTGAAAATTTTGATATGCCAGTAATAGCTGTTATTAACGGAAACGAAGAATGGATTTCCCCAACTGCTGAATGGAAATCAAAAGAATTTTCAAAAGAAATTAAAAGTATTAAAATTAAAGAGGATTTTTATGTGGATAGTGTGCAAGTTTCTAATTAAAATAGGAATTAAATTACACTACCTTTGCAAAAATTCTATGTAAATCGTTTCTATGCACTTTAGTGACCTTAATCTAAACAAACCTCTCTTAAAAGCTATTTTTGAGAAAAATTATGAAACTCCTACAGAGGTTCAATTACAAACTATTCCTTTAGTTTTAGCTAAAAAGGATGTAATTGCTTCGGCTCAAACAGGAACCGGAAAAACAGCTGCTTTTGCGCTACCTATTTTACAATTATTGTTTCATCAACAGGATGCAAATAAAGAGCAAAAAAATATTAGAGCTTTGATAGTAAGCCCTACAAGGGAGCTTGCAGTTCAGATAAACGAAGAGTTTAAGGACTACTCAAAATATACAAACCTAAGTTCTACGGTTGTATATGGAGGTATATCTATTGACGCTCAAAAAAAGGTGCTTAAAAAAGGGGTTGATATTTTAATCGCTACTCCTGGAAGATTACTAGATCTTTGTAATCAAGAAATCGTCGATCTTAGTACCATAGAAATATTAGTACTCGATGAAGCAGATTTAATGCTTGATATGGGATTTATAGATGATATTAAAAAAATAGATCTGTTATGTCCCAACGAAAAGCAAGTATTATTATTTTCTGCAACCATGCCTTCAAAAGTGGTTTATTTTGCTAAAAACCTTTTATCCAATCCGGAAATAGTAGAAGTAATTTCAAAAAAATCGGAGACAACTAAAGTAAAGCAACTGTTATACTATGTGCCAAAGCCTAATAAAATAGAGCTTTGTTTGCATTTATTAAGAAATACCATAAAAGGGAACATTCTTATTTTTAGAAGAACTAGAAATGGAGTGGATAATTTAGAACAAACTCTTTTAAAAAATGGTTTTAAAGTAGAAACTTTACACGGAGAAAAAAGTCAGAACCTACGACAAAACGCATTAAATAAATTCAAAAATAATGAGGTAAATATCTTAATCGCTACCGATGTCGCTTCCAGAGGTATTGATATTGAGGATTTAGATGTAGTCATTAATTTTGATCTTCCTAATATTTCTGAAACCTACGTACACCGAATTGGTAGAACAGGTCGTGCAGGAAAAAAAGGTACTTCTCATTCTTTCTGTTCGATAGATGAAAAAAAATATGTTGTTGACATTCAAAAAACAATTAAGCAAGCTATTCCTGTTGTAGAAGACCACCCTTATGCTTTACAACGAAAAGAGAAAGCTATAGATCTCAATAAAAAGAGTACTACTAAACATAAAAGTAGTAACACTAAACATAAAAAAGGTCGGAAATCAATAGCTTCAAAGAAAAATAAGAAGCGTTGGTATTAATGTGTGTTAATAAATTAACACGTTTTTTTTCTTTAAACATTTTACATACCTAAACGGCACACTCCTTTTTAAAATTCTATATTTGCGCGCCTTAAAAATTCATAGAAATGCAAAGATTACTTAAAAATTTCACCTTCAATCCCAAGAACGATATCTTGTCTGGTCTTACGGTTGCACTAGCTTTAGTACCCGAAGCAGTAGCCTTTGCTTTTGTTGCAGGAATTGATCCATTAGTAGGACTTTACGGTGCTTTTATGATGGGAATCGTTACCGCAATATTTGGTGGTCGTCCAGGAATGATATCTGGAGCTACTGGAGCTATGGCTGTAGTAATGGTTCATTTAATCCAAAAGGGAAATGAAGTTGGTGTCGGACTAGAGGCTCCTATTGAAAATTTAGGTCTTCAATGGTTATTTATCACCTTGCTTTTTGTTGGACTTATTCAGATATCAGCAGGAGTTTTTAAACTTGGTAAATTTGTTAGGTTAATCCCCCACTCTGTTATGATGGGATTTGTTAATGGACTAGCAATTGTAATATTCTTATCTCAACTTGGTCTATTTAAAGAATCTGTAAATGGAGAAATGCAATGGATGGAAGGTTCAACTTTATTAATAATGCTAGGTTTTGTTGGACTTACAATGGCTATCATGTTTTTATTACCAAAGGTTACTAAAAAAGTACCAGCAGCATTAGTAGCGATTATTGTAGTTGCAGCAATTACCATATTTGGAGATGTAAATGTGAGTACTGTTGGATCATTTATCATTGATGGTGGCGGTGATGGACTAGAAGGTTCATTACCAACTTTTCAAGCTCAAATTTTTGGATTATTTGATACGCTTTCTGGTAATTGGGATTTAATCCTTTCAACTGCAATATTATTAGCAGCAGTAGGTCTTATAGAATCTTTAATGACATTAAACCTTATTGATGACATGACCGAGACACGAGGGTCTGGAAACAGAGAATGTGTAGCTCAAGGTGGAGCAAACATATTAAACGGATTATTTGGTGGTATGGGAGGTTGTGCGATGATTGGACAATCCATCATTAATGTAAATTCTGGTGGTCGAGGTAGGTTATCTGGAATTGTAGCTGCCCTTGCTTTGTTAGGGTTTGTACTCTTTGGCGCTCCTTTAATTGAACAAATACCAATCGCAGCTTTAGTGGGTGTAATGTTTATGGTAGTTATTGGAACTTTTGCTTGGAGTAGTTTTAGAATTCTTCATAAAATTCCTCTTGCTGATGCTATTGTTTTAATTACCGTTTCTGCTATTACTGTATGGCAAGATTTAGCAATTGCAGTAATTGTTGGTGTAATTATGTCTGCCCTAGTATTTTCTTGGCAAAGTGCTACAAAAATTAGAGCTCGCAAAAGAATTAAAGAAAACGGCACCAAAGTTTATGAAATCTGGGGACCATTATTTTTTGGATCATCACAATCTTTTAATACAAAGTTTGATTATAAAAATGATCCAGAATTTATTGAAATCGATTTTATAGAATCGAAAGTAGGTGATCATTCAGGAATAGAGTCCCTAAAAAATGTGACAAATAAATACTTAGCGCTAGGAAAAAATGTTAAACTTACTCATTTAAGCCCCGAGTGTAAAATGATATTGCTAAAAGCAAATCCTAGGTTTGATGAAATTATTGAGTCATCTATTGAGGATCCACGTTATCACGTAGTTTCAGATTTATTGGATAGTGACGTTTAGATAAGTATCTTTAATGTCAATTTAATAAATGACCGAAATAGTATCTAACATAGATTTTTTATTAATCCTCGTTTTATTTATAGCTGGAGTAATATCCTTTTCAATATCTACTATTAGTGGTGGTGGTGGTGCATTAATGCTGATTCCATTATTAAATTTTATTGTTGGAACTACTAAAACTGCACCTATAATAAATCTTGGAGCATTTATTAGCAGGCCTTCAAGAATCATACTATTTTGGAAAAATATAGTTTGGAAAATATTTTGGTATTATGTCCCTTCAGCTATGTTAGGAGCTTTTTTAGCTGCTTGGTTTTTTTCTGAAATGAAAATTAATTGGCTTCAAATAATCGTAGCCTTATTTTTAATAAGCACCTTCTTTCAATATCGGTTTGGAAAAAAAGAGCAATCTTTTAAAGTACAGCTTTGGTATTTTATTCCTTTAGGTTTTTTAGTATCTATCATTGGAACTTTCACTGGAGGTATGGGACCAATTCTTAATCCCTTTTATTTAAATGCTGGAATCACCAAAGAAGCATTAGTAGGCACAAAGGCTGCTAATTCCTTTTTTCTAGGAATTGCACAAATTAGTAGTTATACTTTTTTTGGATTGCTCACCACCGAACTTTGGATTTATGGAATTTCCTTGGGTATTGGTGCTACTTTCGGAAACTTAATAGGAAAACGATTATTAGCGAAAATGAGTAATTTATTATTTCGAAAATTGGTTATTACCATTATGGTTATTAGTGGGGTTTTATTACTTATTAAAGCCGTTTCTAGCTTATAAAGCTTATACATATTAAAGCTTTCTATTTTATTAATCATTAGAATTTCTATTAAGTACCTTCGTTATTATATTTTACTTATTTAGTAGG
>TARA_R110000787_G_scaffold16622_33_pt1 | contig 24738 bp, 23 predicted proteins | sample TARA_R110000787 | Tara Oceans TARA_R110000787 (sample SAMEA4397920) | marine metagenome | biome: Polar Biome; feature: [DCM] deep chlorophyll maximum layer (ENVO:01000326); material: water (ENVO:00002006), including particulate matter (ENVO:01000060) such as... | depth 35 m | reverse complement strand
CGACGCCGATCAGCCGCACCGCATCAAGTACAAGCCGCTGGCCCGCTGATATCTTCCCCGGTCAGACGGGGAACTTCTGAGGTTATGCGATCTGTCTGAAACCCCGGTCTGCGCTTCTGTGCGGGCCGGGGTTTTATCATTTCTGACTCTTTTCCCGGAACCATCGGGGCCGGTCTGCGTTCTTCTTTCAACGGATGCGGGCAAGACGCCTGCCCCAACAGGAAAGGAGCACAAAATGGCTCGCATGACGAAAATGATGACCCTTGGTTCCACTTCTATCGCAGCGGCAATTCTGCTGTCCGCCTGTGTCGCGCCGCAGAGCGTGCCGCCGACGCAAGTCAGTTCGGATACGCCGAGCGTGAAATACGAATATCGCGGCGATGACCAGCTAATCAACGCCAACCAGCGGGCGATGGACTTCTGCGCCCAGTATAATTCGGCCCCCGGTAATGCGGTTGTCAGCACCGGCCAGAACGGCAAGACCGAAGTCCGGTTTGACTGTGACCGCCAGTTGCCGCGCCCGGTTGCAACCCTGCCGCCGTCAATTCCGGTGATGACGAAGACCTATCACACGGATCAGCAGCTTGTTGCGGCTTCACAGAATGCCCAGCGTTATTGCCTGGAACAGGGCAGTACACTGGCCAAGTCGAGCGTCAGCACGAACACTGACGGCAGCCGGACGGCAATTTTTGAATGCACCCCGCGCTGATCTGACAGCGCCTCTCCCCCCCGACGGAAAACCCCGGATCAGATGGTCCGGGGTTTTCCTGTTTCGGGGTTCAGCCAGCGGCTTCTTCATCGGCGGCGGCAAAAACCGCCTTCGCATGGCGCATGCTGTCCAGCGCGGCAGGCATGCCGCAATAGATTGCAGTTTGCAGGATAACCTCGACGATTTCCTCCCGGGTGACACCGTTGTTCAGGGCGCCGCGCAGATGACCGCGCAGCTCGTCCGGACGGTTCAGCGCCGTCAGCATGCCGATATTGATCAGGCTGCGGTCGCGTTTCGGCAGACCGGGCCGTCCCCAGGTTGCCCCCCAGCCAATTTCCGTGACCAGATCAACCAGCGGTTTTGTCATCTCGTCAGCGGCGGCCAGTGACCTGTCGACATGGGCATCACCCATGACTTCACGGCGCAGTTTCATTCCCAGATCGTAGCGTGCCTGATCCATCTTTTCAGTCTCCGTTTGTTTTGATCGCTGCCGGTGCTTCAGGCGACCGGCGTTGGCCGAGACGGTGTCGGATGGCCGGATGATATGCAAGCGTTCGGCGGCTGGCCGAACCGGAAGATTCCGCTAAGCTGGCTTTCTGTCGTAATTTTCAGCCCGGCGTTCATGGCCCTCAATATCCGTCAGCTTGAAGCCTTCCGCGCCGTCATGGTGATGGGTAGTGCCACCGGTGCGGCACAGATGCTGCGGGTCTCGCAGCCGGGTATCAGCCGGCTGATCGGTGATCTGGAGCGGGTCATCGGGTTCAAACTGTTTGCCCGCCAGCGGGGCCGTCTGCGCCCGACACCGGAAGGCGCCAGCTTTTATGAAGAGCTGGAGCGGTCCTTTGTCGGGATGGAACGGCTGCAACAGACAGCGACAGAAATCCGCGACATGCGGCGGGGGAACCTCCGGATCGCCGTCATGCCGGCCCTGTCACTTGATCTGGTGCCGGATATCACCAGCCGTTTTCTGACCGACCACCGGGAGATGCGGCTGACCATCGAAGTTCATGCCTCTCCCCGCATCGTCGAATGGGTTGCGGCCCGGCAGTTCGATATCGGGATTGCCCAGCTTTCGCTCGACCAGCCGGGGATCGACGTGGTGCAGTCCTACCGGACGGATTGTGTTGTGGTCTGCCCGCTCGGCCATCCCTTTGCGGAGCGTGACGTCATCCGGCCCGGTGATTTGGCGACCGAGACCTTTGTCGCGCTGGCACAGCATACGCGGGCGGCTGTCCAGATCGACCGGGCGTTCGAGGATGCGGGTATCCGCCGCCAGATTCGGCTGGAAACCCAGCCCTCTGCGATTGCCTGTTCGATGGTGGTGCGCGGGATCGGGGTCGCCCTTGTTGATCCGCTGACCGCTGCCTTCTATGGCCCGAACAGGCTGGTTATTCGCCCGTTTGAGCCTTCGATTCCCTTTGGTTTCCGTATCATTCAGGCGGCGGATACCATCACGTCACGGGCGGCGACGGCCTTTATCCGGGAGGCCGAAACCCTGTTCAAGGCCCACCCGTCGGTACAGGGGGCCTGACTTTCCGGCCTGTTGATATTCTGTCCGGACAAATTGAACTTTCCGTCCGGGCGCCGGTTTCTATAATCGGGGCAGGGAATAACAGGAAACATCCATCATGACGAACCAGTCACAGCCCGCAAACCCGCCGAAAATCGGCGATAACCGCTATCGCCGGATCACCGTCACCCCGCAATCCGGGTCCATCGGTGCCCTGCTTGGCAATGTTGATATGGCCGAGGATCTGGATGATGAGGTGATTGGTGAAATCCGTCAGGCGCTGCTCGATCATCTGGTGATCTTCTTTGACGGTCAGGCGCATGTGACCCCGGATCAGCAGATCGCTTTTGCCCGCCGCTTTGGTGATCTTGTGCCCTATCCGATGGTCAAGGGGCTGGAAGGCTATCCGGAAATCGTGCCGGTGGTGAAGCTGGAGCATGAAAAACATAATTTCGGCGGCCTGTGGCACACGGACACCACCTATATGGATGTACCGCCGCTGGGCTCGATCCTGCTGGCGCGGGAGTTGCCGCCATATGGGGGTGATACCCTGTTCGCCAACATGTACCTGGCCTATGAAACCCTGTCCGCACCGCTGCGCGAGATGCTCGACAAGCTGACGGTCATCCAGTCTTCGGGCAAGGGTGCGGTGGCGCAAAGCCGCAAGGCCCGGATCGAGGAAGAGGGCCGGGATGCAAAGACTGCCCCGGTTTATGTGGCGGAGCATCCGGCCGTACGTACGCATCCGGAAACCGGCCGGAAGGCCCTGTACGTAAACAGTGGCCATTCCATCGGTTTCAAGGAACTGACGGAGGAAGAAAGCCGTCCCCTGCTGGACTTCCTGTTCGCGCACCAGACCCGGCCCGAATTCACCTGCCGTTTTGTCTGGCGTGAAGGGGCCGCCGCATTCTGGGACAACCGGGCCTCACAGCATAACCCGATCAACGATTATCACGGCTTCAAGCGGGTGATGCACCGGGTCACGATTGCCGGCGACAAACCGTTCTAGACTTTGGTCAGCGACCCGGTACGGCGTCGCGGGCCAGCTGGTCGGCGCGTTCGTTTTCCGGATGCCCGGCATGTCCCTTGACCCACTGCCAGTCAACCTGATGGGTGGCGCAGGCTTTTTCGAGACGCTGCCAGAGTTCGGCATTCTTCACCGGCTTTTTGGCTGCGGTTTTCCAGCCGTTGCGTTTCCAGCCGTGAATCCACTTGGTGATTCCGTCACGGACATAGGTCGAGTCGGTATAGAGCACACAGGAGGACGGGCGCTTCAGGGTTTCCAGCGCACAGATCGCCGCCATCAGTTCCATGCGGTTGTTGGTGGTCGATGCCTCACCGCCGGAGAGTTCCTTTTCCGTCTCGCGCCAGCGCAGGATGGCCCCCCAGCCGCCCGGGCCGGGATTTCCGGAACAGGCGCCGTCGGTGAAAATTTCGATGGCGTCCTTGGTCATGATCGTCCAGCGGCTTGTTGTTCAGAGGCGGCTTCCCTACACTCCCGGTCCCGCCTTGCCAAGGCGGTAACAGTAATAAAGACAACCCGATTGCAGGAGCAGGAAGTCATGTGTGGTGATCGCCCGATGACGGGTCACAGGACCCCGCCCTGCACCGGCATGCATAACCGGACCTGACCCATGCGCCCCCATATTCCGTCCTTCGCCGTCTGCCTGATCGCCTCTGCCCTGCTTGCGGCCTGTACGCAGCGGATAGCCCCGCCCTGTCCGCCTCAGAACAAGCTGATCGACCATGCGCGGATCACCCAGTTCCGCGACGGCCCGGGACGGGACATCACGGATATCGACTTCAAGGCAGTGATGGTTGACCCGGTCGGACAATGTATCTACCCGGATGACGAAGACCGGATGATCATTTCACTTCAGGTCGTCTTCGATATTGAACGGGGCCCGACGGCAAGAACCCAGACTGAAGATGTTCCCTACTATGTCGCGATCGTGACCAAGGACCAGAAGATCATCAGGAAAGAGTCGTTTCTGGCCCAGCTGACCTATCCCGAGCGCGCCTCCCGCATGCGGTTTATTGACGGTTTTGTGGATATCGAGATCCCGCTTTCGGAAAACCTGCGCCCGAACATGATCGAAGTGAAAACCGGCTTTCAGCTGACCGAAGAGCAGCTTCAGTACAACCGGGCCTCAATCGCCCGTTAAATTCCGGACTGCCGGGGGGTGTCTGTTATAGCGCCCCCCGGCTTTCAGAAAGGGATCTGCAGGTTGTGGTCAGGGTGCCCGGTTGGCAACCAGTCTCGTGCAGTCTCGCTCATCGCGGAGAACGCAGCTGTCGACCTTGATCTCTGGGTCGGAACCGACCCGGCTGCAGGGTAGTCGCTCAAAGTTCAGATTCATATGCTTGGCGGTATCAACCTGTATGTAGGACATTGCGTTTCCCGTGCTGGTCTGACCATCAGAGACCAGCCGGAACTGGATATATTTAATCTGGGCATCTGCTCCATTCTGAATTTCGGTCCGGACCAGACACTCGTTCGGGCTGCGCCATGTTTTCTTGTCCGTGATGGTGATGGTGATCGGTTCGTCCTCACCGCAACCGAACAGCAGAAGCAGGCTAGTCAATCCAACAGCGGCAAACAGCGCTGGACGGAATGGGCTCACGGCATTCATTTCAGCGTCGCCGGCCAGTACTTCCCGGACCGGTCATGGAAGTATTTATACTTGTCCCCCTCGCGGTAGAAGGTGAAGCAGGTTTCGCGACCCGGAGCTTCGCTCTTTGCATCATTTTTGGCGCAGAGTACGCCATCATCAGCGATCTGGTAGGTTCCGAAGACTTTAACGCTACTGTCGGAATAGGTGTACTGCCCATCCGGGCTGAACATGAAATTGCCATTGCCCTGTGTCCAGGCCCGGGCGACGAAGGTGCTACGAACCTCATCGGCTGTCAGCTTGATTGCGGGGTCAGAAGCGGTCTGACAGGCGGTAAGCCCGAACAGAACGGCAGCCAGTATCAAAACACGGTTGAGCAGGGTATTTTTGACGGACATTGTAGTCTCCTCTGGTGATCAGTGTGTTTCCGAGGCCGGAAATGCACGGTCCGCCGGAACATCCCGTTCCGTGCCACACCATCATCCTCCCGGCCTTGCAAAATAACCATTAGCCGGACTGTTCTTGTGTGGTCTTTGCCAAAATCAGAAGACTTGGAAAATTCGGAAAACGGTCTAAATTTTCCTTTTACAGCAGGATGTTGCTGCATAAATACAATGGTTGATTGCGTTCGTAAGTCAGGCGGGGAGATCAATGGACAACAGCTGGCATACATTACTGGACAGCATTTGCATTGAGCAGGGGCATCTGGACAATATCGGACTGTCGACCGCGTTCTGCGAGATAGCCCGCGACACATCTCAGTCTGCCTATGAATCGACGCTGAAAAACATCGGTCACTGGCGCAGTGGCCAGCACACACCGAACAGACGTAACTTTCGTATCCTGACGATCATTCTGGAAATTAATGAACGTGAAGATCTGAGGAAGGACTGGAACAGGCTTTATGAGGAGGCCCTTCGCCGCAAACCGGAAATTCTGGTGGAAGAAACAGCGACAGAGGAAACGCCACCTTCCGCTACAAGACACCGTCCGGTTCTGATGGCCAGTGTTCTCGCACTGGCCCTGACGGCAGGTGGCGCAGGATTTTATTTTTTGGGGGGAATGTCTCAGCCGGTCGCAGCCAAATCCGGTCCGCAGGTTATTGATGTGGCCGGCGACCTTGTGCGCTGGCGGCGATCAACTGAACTGGCCGTTGGCGAGTCTGCTGTGATCCACGGTGAACGGGGAGCTTGCGGTCAGCAGCCTGCGCCCTGGGAAGAAACTGTGGTCCATCTGCCCTCTCTGGATTTCGGGATCTGGTCGGATGGCGGAGTTGGCCATCGGGTCAGCCGTGCATGCGGAGGGCCAACACCGGTCCGTGCAATTGTGTTCACCGGTCAGGGACCGGGCCTGGCAGAATTTGTGTTGTTCGATGATGCGGTGCGGATTTCCGTAAAGTAGTACCGGCCCGGCCACAAAACCTGCTCGAATGATGTCATGTCTCCACATTCAGTTGATTTGAATCCGTATCGCGGACATATTGGCCGGACCGGGCGCAGAAAAGAGGCCCGGACATACAGATGACCCTGGCGGGAGAGTCAGGTCCGCCTGCGCCGAAGGAGCAAATCGCCCCCGCGAAACTCTCAGGCAAAAGGACCGTCAGGTGATGAAGCTCTGGAGAGTGGATGGCTGCAAGGCCATCCCACCGAAGATGTAAGACGGCGGGAGAATCCCCGGCGGCGAATCTTTCAGGTTCCGTGACAGAGGGGGGTGGCCACAGGGTTCCGGTAACAGGGAACTGCTGGTCGCCTGAAAGACTGTCATAACGGGAGAAACCTGATGAGCGACCCCAGTGAAACTTTAAAAAAGACCGCGCTGTTTGACCTGCATGTCGAACTTGGCGCGAAGATGGTGCCGTTCGCGGGCTATGACATGCCGGTGCAATATCCGGCCGGCGTGCTGAAAGAACATAACCACACACGTGACGCGGCGGGACTGTTCGATGTCTCGCATATGGGCCAGGCGCGGCTGACCGGCGACAACCCGGCTGCCGCACTGGAGACCCTTGTGCCTGCCGAATTGCAGGCGCTGGAGCCGGGACAGCAGCGATATACCCAGTTCACCAACGACCAGGGCGGCATTCTGGATGATCTGATGGTCACCAATATGGGCGATCATCTGTTCATCGTCGTCAATGCAGCCTGCAAGGATGCAGATTTCGCACATATGAAATCGAAGCTCGCCGGCAAGGCGGAGCTGGAGATCATTGACGACCGGGCCTTGCTGGCCATTCAGGGTCCGAAAGCCGGTGAGGTGATGGCACGGCTGTCACCGGAAATGGCGACGATGACCTTCATGACCGCCGCCGAGGTTCAGATCGACGGCGTCAGCTGTCTGGCAACCCGGTCCGGTTATTCCGGTGAGGACGGGTTCGAGATTTCCATCCCCAACGATCAGGCGGAACGTCTGGCCCGTCTGATGCTGGATCAGCCGGAAGTCGAGCCGATTGGTCTCGGGGCGCGTGATTCCCTGCGACTGGAAGCCGGTCTTTGCCTTTACGGGTCAGATATCGACGAGACCACAACCCCGGTCGAAGGAGGGCTGGTCTGGAGCATCGGCAAGCGTCGCCGCACCGAAGGCGGCTATCCCGGTGCGGATGTTGTCGCCAGACAGCTTGCCGAGGGCGCACCGCGTAAACGCGTCGGTATCCGCCCGGAAGGCCGTGCCCCGGCGCGAGCCCATACGGAAATACACAGTGGCGGCCGCAAGATCGGCGAGATCACCAGCGGCGGCTTCGGCCCGACGGTCGGTGGCCCGGTCGCCATGGGCTATGTGGAGACAGAGTTTGCCAAGGCCGGAACCCCGGTCACCCTGATTGTGCGTGGCAAGGAAGCGCCCGCGCAGGTCGAGAAAATGCCATTCGTTCAACAACGCTATTACAGAGGCTAGGAGAAAACCGATGATCTATTACTCAGAAGACCATGAATGGATTGAAGTCGAAGACGGAGTCGGAACCGTCGGCATTACCGCTTATGCCGCTGAACAGCTGGGCGATGTGGTGTTTGTTGAAGTCCCGGAAGTCGGCAAGACCCTGGCCAAGGGTGACGATGCGGCGGTGGTCGAATCCGTCAAGGCGGCCAGTGAAATCTACAGCCCGGTCTCCGGCGAAGTGGTCGAAAGCAATGACAGCCTGCCGGATGCGCCGGAAACAGTCGGCGATGACCCGCAGGGCGATGGCTGGTTCTTCAAGATCAAGCTGGAAGACGAGAGCGAACTGGAAGAACTGATGGATGATGCCGCCTACAAGGCATTTCTGGAAGGGCTGGACTGATGCGCTATCTGCCGCTGACGGAGGCGGATCGCCAGTCAATGCTGGCGCGCATCGGCGCGCCATCGGTGGATGCCCTGTTCCGGGATGTGCCGGAGCAGGCCTATCATGACGGCGATTTCGACCTTCCCGATTTCAAGGGAGAGCTGGAGGTTGAACGCCTTCTACAGGGTTATGCAGCGGAAAATCTGGGGGCCAATTCGGTGCCCTGTTTCCTGGGTGCCGGTGCTTACCATCATCATGTGCCGTCTTCGGTAGATTACCTGATTCAGCGGGGCGAGTTTCTGACCGCCTACACGCCCTATCAGCCGGAAATCGCCCAGGGCACCCTGCAATATGTCTTCGAATTCCAGACCCAGGTGGCCATGCTGACCGGGATGGATGTGGCAAATGCGGGCATGTATGACGGCGCAACCTCCTGCGGTGAGGCGGTCGCCATGGCGATGCGCATTACCAGGCGCAGCAAGGCCGTGTTGTCCGGCTGGCTGCACCCGCATTATCGGGAAGTGGTCGAAACCAATGCGCATTTTCTGGGAACGGAAATTCATTCGGAACCGGCTGATCCGCTGAACGGGACGGACCTTTCAGCCCTGATCGACGATCAGACGGCCTGTGTCGTGGTGCAGAATCCGGGAATTTTCGGTCATGTCCGTGACTATTCCGACCTTGCTGCGGCCTGCCATGAAAAAGGCGCGCTGCTGGTGATGATCGTAACCGAGGCCGTCAGCCTTGGTGCGCTGAAATCGCCGGGTGAAATGGGGGCGGATATTGTTGCCGGTGAAGGCCAGTCCTTTGGTGTGCAACTCGGCTATGGGGGACCCTATGTCGGGCTGTTTGCGACCCGTCAGAAATATGTCCGCAACATGCCGGGCCGTCTCTGCGGCGAGACTGTCGATGAAGATGGCCGCCGTGGTTATGTGCTGACCCTGTCGACCCGCGAGCAGCATATCCGGCGCGAGAAGGCGACCAGCAACATCTGTACGGCCTCCGGTCTGTGCGCGCTGGCCTTTACGATCCATGTGTCGCTGCTGGGCGAGGCTGGCCTCGACCGGCTGGCGAAGCTGAACCATGCGGCAGCGGTGACGCTGGCGGAGAAGCTGGAAGCTCTGGACGGCGTTGAACTGCTGAACGACACCTTCTTCAATGAATTCACGATCAAGCTGTCAAAGCCTGCGGATACAGTCGTCGAGAAACTTGCCGGTAAAGGCATTCTGGGCGGGGTTCCGGCCTCACGCATGATGCCGGGTGCCGGTCTGGATAACTGCCTCATTCTGGCAGCAACGGAGACCGCGACAGCGGAAGATATCGACCATCTTGTTTCCAGCCTGAAGGAGGCCCTGGCATGACCAAGGATACTTTCACCGGCCATCGCGGCCTGATGCTGGAAGAACCGCTGCTGTTTGAACAGGGGCAGGAAGGCCGTACCGGTGTTGATCTGCCGGAACCGGCGGCGGTGAAAAGCCGCCTCGGTGACTGTGCCCGCGGGCGCAGTGTACCGCTGCCCGGCCTGTCTGAGCCGCAGGTGGTGCGCCACTTCACCCGGCTGAGCCAGCGCAATTATGGTATTGATTCCGGGTTCTTCCCGCTCGGTTCCTGCACCATGAAGCATAACCCCCGGATCAATGAGAAGGTGGTGCGGCTCGGTGGTCTGGGCGATCTGCATCCGATGCAGCCGGAATCGACGGTTCAGGGTGCGCTGCGCCTGATCGACGATCTGGCAGACTGGCTGATGAAGCTGACGGGCATGCCGGCCGTGGCGATGTCTCCGGCTGCCGGAGCGCATGGCGAACTTTGTGGCCTGATGGCGATCCGCTCCAAGCTGGACAGCGACGGCCAGCAGCATCGTATGCGGATGCTGGTGCCGGAATCGGCACATGGTACCAATCCGGCCTCGGCCGCAGCCTGCGGCTTTACCGTTGATCCGATCCCCGCCAACAAGCGTGGCCGGGTCGACCTCGAAGCCTTCCGGGCCAAGCTGGGTGACGATGTGGCCGGCATGATGCTGACCAACCCGAACACCTGTGGCCTGTTCGAGAACGATATCATCGAACTGGCTGCGATGATTCATGAAGCCGGTGGTTACTTCTATTGTGACGGGGCGAACTTCAACGCCATTGTCGGGCGGGTGCGTCCGGGCGATCTCGGCGTCGACTGCATGCATATCAACCTGCACAAGACCTTCTCGACCCCGCATGGCGGCGGCGGCCCGGGCAGCGGCCCGACGGTGCTGTCCGATGCGCTGTCGGCTTTTGCTCCCCTGCCTTATGTGGTGAAGGACGGCGACCGGTTCCGGCTGGTCGAACATCCCGGCGATGCGGACGAAAAACCGTTCGGCCGGATGAAGGGCTTTCATGGCCAGATGGGCATGTTCGTCCGCGCCATCGCCTATATGCTGAGCCACGGCAAGGACGGCCTGCGTCAGGTCTCTGGTGATGCGGTGCTGAATGCCAATTACATCCTCGCCAGCCTGAAGGATGTGATGACCGCTCCGTTCGGTGGTCCCTGCATGCATGAAGCCCTGTTCGATGATGCCTTCCTGAAGGATACCGGTGTTTCGACACTGGATTTCGCCAAGACAATGATCGACGAGGGTTTCCATCCGATGACCATGTATTTCCCGCTGGTGGTGCATGGCGCGATGCTGATGGAGCCGACGGAAACCGAAGGCCGGGAGGCGCTGGACGAGTTTATCGGCTCCATGCGGTTTCTGGCTGAAAAGGCAAAGGCCGGTGATGTGGACCGTTTCAAGAACGCCCCGCAACTCACCCCCTGGCGCCGTCTCGACGAAACCGGTGCAGCCCGCAAGCCGGTGCTGCGCTGGACCCCGCCGGAGCCGGACCAGCAGGCTGCCGAATAATAGCGAAGCCCGGATTCTTTCGGGACTGGCCTTAGGCCTCCCTCAGGATGAGACCATGATAATTGGTTTCTTATCCTGAGGAGGGCTGACAGCCCGTCCCGAAGGATGGTGGACAGCTACTCCGCCCCGCTACCCCGGCAAGACCGGGGCGCGGGGTTTTCTGTGGGCGATGATAATGCCGGTGGCGACCAGCAGCAGACCGGCCAGAAAGGACGGGCCGACCTGTTCATCCAGCAAGGCCCAGCCCAGTGCGGTTGCGGTGACCGGCCCCAGCGCCAGAAATATGGTGACGCGGGTGGGTGAAGCCCGGCCCAGCGCCCAGAGCCAGAGAAAATAGGTTCCCCCCGACGACAGGCCGATCAGGATGACAATGACCCACCCCGTCTGATCGAGCCGGGGTGCGGTTGTGAAGAATCCTTCATATGCGGCGAAGACCACCAGAAACAGAACTGAGGCTGCCATCGCCAGGGTACTGACCTGCACTGTCGGATAGCGTTGCAGATAAGGGCGGTAGAGGACGCTGCAGAGTGCCCCGGTTGCGGCGCTGATGAAGATCGCGATCTCACCCCGCCAGTCGCCGTTACCGATCCCTTCCGTCAGCAGCTTGTGGCTGAGCGCCAATGCCACGCCGCCCATGGTCAGGATCACCCCGGCAGACCGGAACAAGCCGAGGCGTTCGCGGCCCAGCATGGCCGCAAACAACATGGTCAGCAGCGGGAAGGAGGAGAAGATGACGGCCGCCCGTCCGGAGGGAATGAGACTGAGGCCGTAATTCATCACGGCGATCAGGACCCCGAATTGCAGGATGCCAAGAATGGCAATCGGCGCCATATCTGCTGTCGCGATGCGGGCGCGTCGGATCGTGTAATAGGCCGGAAGCAGACAAAGCGCGCCGACGCCATAGCGGATCATGGCCAGTGAGGCCGGGTCGATATCCGGCAGGACGAACCGGCTGGCGACCATCGCTGCTCCGACCTGAATGCCGGTGATGGCGGCGGCGAGCGAGGTGGTGACGGAGGGGTTGTCGCTCACAGGTCACGCTCCCAGGTTTCACCGGTCAGGTCATGACCGAAACTGGTATGCGGTTCTTCATGAACCAGCCGGAAATCGAGTGCTTCATAAAGCTGACGGGCATCGGTCAGGATGCTGTTGGTCCAGAGGGTCATGCGCTGGTAGCCGGCTTCACGGGCAAAGCGCAGGCATTCCTGAACCAGCCGTTTGCCGATACCCTGCCCGCGGGCCCTCGGGTCGACCAGAACCAGCCGGAGTCTGGCGGTGATGTCATCCTGGGCGACAACGACGGCTGATCCGACCCGCTGGCCGTCACGCTCTGCGATCCAGATGCAGTCCCGGTCCGGATCAAAATTTTCGATGATCTCCGATGTGATCTTTGCCACCAGTGCTTCAAAGGTAATGTCCCAGTCATATTCCTCTGAATAGAGGCGTCCATGCGCCTCGACGATCCAGCCGAGATCACCGCTGCGATGCGGACGCAGCAACCAGCCCTGAGCAGAGTCAGGCTGTGGCCGGAAGATATCCTCTATCGATTTCATGCAGGCGATCAGGCGCTCGCGGTCGCTGGTGGCCAGAGGGGCCAGCAGTCTGCTGGTCTGACGAACGGACGCGCGGTTCAGCCGGTCGAAGGCCTCCCGCCCGGCGATGGTCAGCCGCAGCAGCATCTGTCTGGCATCCTGCTCGCTGCGCTGGCGGTCGATGACATCGGCATTGCGCAATCGCTTGAGAATGCGGCTGACATATCCCGGATCCAGATCCAGCAGCTGGCAAAGGTCGCGGGCTGTCAGTCCTGAACTGTGCGCCAGCTCAAAAATGATCCGGGCTTCCGTCAGGGTCCAGGGGCTGTCGAGCAATCCTTCGCGTAATAACCCGGCCTGAACGGTGATGAACCGGTTGAACTGTCGCACCGCCTCGATATGCGGGCCGGAGACAGGGTCATTTGGAGGTGAAACGGTCATAATAATGTAATCGTCAATAAATCAGTTGCTAAAAGCAATTAAAAAAATCGGCTCTGATGGATCAAATATGCAAAAGTTGCCTGATCCGGGGCGTTCTTGTGGGTATCCACACTTGCCCGATGGATGGAATGGGGCATACTGGCGCGCAAATGAACCCGGCAAATGGCTGTTCGGGATGACCGTCCTGATGACGGTCCGAAGAGCAGATTTTCCGGGACTTGATCCGTTAAGGGAATTTCCATGGCACGCAACAAGATCGCTCTCATCGGCGCCGGCAATATTGGCGGCACCCTCGCTCACCTTATTGGCCTGAAGGAACTCGGCGACGTCGTTCTGTTCGACATCGCAGACGGTATTCCGCAGGGCAAGTCACTCGACATCGCTGAAAGCTCGCCGGTTGAAGGCTTTGACGCCAGTGTAACCGGGTCGACAGATTATGCCGACATCGCCGGCGCAGATGTCATCATCGTTACCGCCGGTGTTGCCCGCAAGCCGGGCATGAGCCGCGATGACCTGATCGGCATCAACGCCAAGGTCATGGCCTCTGTTGGCGCGGGTATCCGCGACAATGCGCCGGATGCCTTTGTCATCTGCATCACCAACCCGCTCGACGCGATGGTCTGGGCGCTGCGCGAAGCTTCCGGCCTGCCGCATAACAAGGTCGTCGGCATGGCCGGTGTCCTCGACAGTGCGCGCTTCCGTTATTTCCTGGCTGAAGAGTTCGGTGTGTCCGTTGAAGACGTCACCGCCTTCGTGCTGGGTGGCCACGGCGACACCATGGTGCCGCTGACCCGTTACTCCACGGTTGCCGGCATTCCGCTGCCGGATCTGGTGAAGATGGGCTGGACCACAGACGAAAAGTTGGAACAGATCGTTCAGCGTACCCGCGACGGCGGTGCCGAAATCGTCGGTCTGCTGAAAACCGGTTCCGCATTCTATGCCCCGGCCTCTTCCGCCGTTCAGATGGCCGAAAGCTATCTCAAGGACAAGAAGCGGGTTCTGCCCTGCGCAGCGAATCTCAGCGGCGAATATGGTCTTGATGACCTTTATGTCGGTGTGCCCTGCGTTATCGGTGCCGGTGGCGTCGAGAAGGTTGTCGAGATCGAACTGAACGCTGATGAGCGGGCGATGTTCGATAATTCAGTCAAGGCGGTTAAGGGTTTGCTGGAGGCGACAAAAGGCCTTATGGCAGGCGCAAAATAAGCAGCCGATCAACACGGCGCGCCCCGGACAGGGACGCGCCGTTTCTTTCTAACGACCCGGAAAGCGATCATGAATATTCACGAATATCAGGCGAAGCAGCTACTCGGTAAGTATGGCGTCGCCACACCGCGTGGCAGCGTGGCGTACTCCGTCGATGAAGCTGTTGAAAAAGCCAATGAGCTGGGCGGCCCTGTCTGGGTCGTCAAATCCCAGATTCACGCAGGTGGTCGCGGTGCCGGTCGCTTCAAGAGTGACCCGGACGGCAAGGGTGGCGTGCGCGTCGTCAAGTCCGTCGATGATGTCAAATCGAATGCCGGCGAAATGCTCAATCAGGTTCTGGTCACCAAGCAGACCGGACCGGAGGGCAAGGAAGTCAAGCGCCTCTATATTGAAGAAGGCTGCGACATCGCCCGCGAACTGTATCTGTCGATGCTGGTGGACCGCGGGTCGTCGCGCATTGTCGTGATGGCTTCGACCGAAGGCGGTATGGATATCGAGGAAGTCGCCGAGAAAACGCCGGAAAAGATCGTGAAGGTATTCATCGACCCGATCACGGGGATGATGCCGTTTCATGCACGGGAAATCGCTTTCGGCCTGAAGCTCGAAGGCAATCAGGTCCGCTCGGCAACCAAGCTGTTGCTGTCGGTCTATCAGGCCTTCACAGACCTCGATGCCTCGCTGCTTGAGGTGAACCCGCTGGTCGTGACCGGCGCGGGTGATGTCATTGCCCTCGATGCGAAGATGAACTTCGACGACAACGCCCTGTTCCGGCACAAGGATGTCGCTGAACTGCGTGACGAAGACGAAGAAGATCCTTCCGAACTCGAAGCTGGCAAGCATGACCTGAACTACATCAAGCTTGATGGCGCCATCGGCTGCATGGTCAACGGTGCCGGTCTTGCCATGGCGACGATGGATATCATCCAGCTTTATGGTGGTTCACCGGCCAACTTCCTGGATGTTGGCGGTGGCGCGACTAAGGAACGGGTGGCGGTGGCTTTCAAGATCATCACTTCCGATCCGAATGTCGAAGGCATTCTGGTCAACATCTTCGGCGGCATCATGCGCTGTGACATCATCGCGGAAGGCATCGTTGCCGCTGCGAAGGAAATCAGCCTCAGCGTGCCGCTGGTCGTTCGCCTTGAGGGCACCAACGTGGAGCGCGGCAAGGAAATCCTCGCCACCTCCGGTCTCGATATCATTTCCGCCGAAAATCTCGCCGATGCGGCCGAGAAGGTGGTCAAAGCGGTGAAGGAGGCAAACTGATGGCCGTTCTCGTCGACAAGAATACCAAGGTCATCTGCCAGGGCTTTACCGGCCAGCAGGGTTCCTTCCACTCCGAACAGGCCATTGCCTATGGCACCAGGATGGTCGGCGGCGTAACGCCGGGCAAAGGTGGCTCCAAGCATCTCGGCCTGCCGGTCTATGACACGGTGGCCCAGGCCCGCGAAGCAACCGATTGCGATGCGTCGGTCATCTATGTGCCGCCGCCATTCGCCGCCGATGCAATCCTTGAAGCGCTGGATGCGGAAGTGCCGCTGATCATCTGCATCACCGAAGGCATTCCGGTGCTGGACATGGTGAAGGTGAAGCGTGCGCTCGGAACGTCCAGTTCACGCCTGATCGGGCCGAACTGCCCGGGTCTGATTACACCGGATGCCTGCAAGATCGGCATCATGCCCGGCCATATCCACAAGCGCGGCTCGGTGGGTATCGTGTCCCGTTCGGGCACCCTGACCTATGAAGCTGTCGCTCAGACCACAGCAGCCGGTCTTGGCCAGTCGACCTGTATCGGTATCGGTGGCGATCCGGTAAACGGGACCAACTTCATCGATTGCCTGGATCTGTTCCTGGGCGACGATGAGACGGAAAGTATCGTCATGATCGGCGAAATCGGTGGTGATGCAGAAGAAAACGCCGCTGAGTTCCTGAAACAGTCGAAGGTGAAGAAGCCGGTTGTCGGTTTCATCGCCGGTGTGACGGCCCCTCCGGGTCGCCGCATGGGTCATGCCGGCGCCATCATTTCCGGTGGCAAGGGCGGGGCCGACGACAAGATGGAAGCCATGCGCAGCGCAGGTATTTCGGTGGCCAGTTCACCGGCAGCTCTGGGCAGCACCATGGTTGAGTTGCTCAAGGGCTGATCGGCTCACAAGCGTCAAAGTGATAAGGGAGAGCGCGGCAGCGCTTCAGCGGAATGGCAGTTACTGATATCGATTCCTTCCTGTTTACCGGCAATCAGGTCTATATCGCCCAGCTTTATGAGCGGTATCTCGACGATCCGGGTTCCGTTGATCCTGGCTGGCAGGACTTCTTCGCTGATCTCGAAGATGATGCCGGCGGCCTTGTCCGTGAGATGAAGGGTGCCCCCTGGGCGCCGAAGGAAAGCAACGTCATTGGCGAGATGGGGCTGACCCCGCTTTCCGAACAGATGTCCGAAGAACAGGGCGACGGCTCTCCCGCGCCCGGCGGCTTCAACAAGGCTGTTGCCCAGCGTGTCGGGGCCGATCAGGTTCGTGCGGCCACTCTGGATTCAATCCGCGCCCTGATGCTGATCCGTGCCTATCGGGTGCGTGGTCATCTGGAAGCTGATCTCGATCCGCTGAAGCTCGACAAGAAGGAGCCGCATCCCGAACTGGATCCGGCAACTTACGGCTTTACGGACAAGGACCAGTACAAGGAAATCTTCATCAACTACGTTCTGGGCCTGGAGACAGCGACCCTGCGTGAAATCATCACCGTCCTGCGGGAGACCTATTGCGGGACGATCGGTGTTGAATTCATGCATATTCAGGACCCGGATGAGAAAAGCTGGATCCAGCAGCGCATCGAATCAATCCGCAATCAGGCGCATTTCACGGACCGCGGCAAGAAAGCGATCTATGACCGTCTGGTCGAAACCGAAGGCTTCGAGAAGTATCTCGACAAGAAGTTCACGGGCACCAAGCGGTTTGGTCTGGATGGCGGTGAATCGCTGATCCCGGCACTTGAGCAGATTCTCAAGCGGGGCACACAGCTCGGCATCGAAGAAGTCGTTATCGGGATGCCGCATCGCGGTCGCCTGAACGTGCTGGCGAACCTGATGGGCAAACCCTATGCCGCGATCCTGAATGAGTTTCAGGGTGGCTCTGCCCAGCCGGATGACGTGGGTGGCTCCGGTGACGTGAAATACCATCTCGGCAGCTCTGCTGACCGGGTCTTTGACGGCCGTTCCATCCATCTGTCGCTGACCGCGAACCCGTCCCATCTGGAAGTGGTCAATACGGTTGTGCTGGGCAAGGTACGTGCCAAGCAGCGCCAGCGTAATGATACCAACCGCGAAAAGGTCATGGGTCTGCTGATGCATGGCGATGCGGCTTTCGCCGGGCAGGGACTGGTTCCGGAAGCGCTCGATCTGTCGCATCTGCGTGGCTACAAGACCGGCGGTACGATCCATGTGATCGTCAACAACCAGATCGGCTTCACGACCTCGCCGAAATTCTCCCGTTCATCACCCTATTGCTCGGATGTGGCGAAAACTGTCGCAGCCCCTATTTTCCATGTGAACGCGGATTGCCCGGAATCGGTTGTCCATTGTGCCCGTATGGCGGTGGAATACCGGCACAAGTTCAAGAAAGACGTGGTGGTGGACATGATCTGCTACCGTCGCTTCGGTCATAACGAAGGCGACGAGCCGATGTTCACGCAGCCCCTGATGTACAAGAAAATCAGTGGTCATGATTCAGTCGGCGAAATCTATTCGAAGAAGCTGATCCGTGAAAAGGTCATCACCGAAGAGCAGGCGAAAGCCGTGGTCGACAAGATGAATGCCGAGCTTGATGCGGCATTCGAGGCGTCGAAATCCTACAAGGTCAACAAGGCGGACTGGTTCGATGGTGTCTGGTCCGGCCTGTCGGTCGCTCATGGTGACGAGAGGCGTGGCGAAACCGGTGTTTCCATTGATCGTCTGCGTGAAGTTGGGGAAGGCCTGACCCGGGTTCCGGAAAACTTCCATCCGCATTCCAAGATCGTGCGCCAGCTTGAAGCCAAAAAGAAGATGCTGGAAACCGGCGAGGGGCTGGACTGGGCAACCGGTGAGGCGCTGGCCTTCGGAACCTTGTTGCTTGATGGCTCTCCGGTACGTCTGTCCGGTCAGGATTCAGGACGCGGTACGTTCTCGCACCGTCATTCCGTGCTGATCGATCAGGAAACCGAAGATCGTTATATTCCGCTGAACAATCTCCGTTACGGGCAGGCCCCGTTCGAGGTGCTTGATTCACCCCTGTCAGAGGCCGGCGTGCTGGGCTTTGAATATGGCTATGCCTCGTCAGAGCCGCATATGCTGGTAATGTGGGAAGCGCAGTTCGGTGACTTTGCCAACGGTGCGCAGGTCGTTATCGATCAGTTCATTGCCTCGGGCGAAGCGAAGTGGCTGCGGATGAACGGCCTCGTGATGCTGTTGCCACATGGCTATGAAGGACAGGGACCGGAGCACAGCTCAGCCCGCATCGAGCGTTATCTCCAGCTTTGTGCGGAAGACAACATTCAGGTCTGCAACTGCACGACCCCGGCGAACCTGTTCCACATCCTGCGTCGTCAGGTGGTCCGGAACTTCCGTAAACCGCTGATCCTGTTCACGCCGAAGTCGCTGCTCCGCCACAAGAAGGCGGTCTCCAAGCTGGAGGAAATGGGCGATGGCACGACCTTCCACCGTGTACTCTGGGACGAATATGCGCTGGGTCAGGACAAGGACGTCAAACGGGTCATCATGTGTTCCGGCAAGGTCTATTACGATCTGGACGCCGAGCGTGAGGCAACGGGCCGCAAGGATGTCTACATTTTGCGTCTCGAACAGCTTTATCCGTTCCCGAAGAAAGCGCTGATCGCCGAACTTTCACGCTTCCCGAAGGCCGAACTTGTCTGGTGTCAGGAAGAGCCCCGAAATATGGGGGCATGGCATTTCCTGGGTGAGAATTTCGATGAAATGCTGAGCGAAATGGGTCGCGACGGTGAGAAAATTGCCTATACCGGTCGTAAGCCGGCGGCATCACCGGCAACCGGCTCCGCGAAAAAGCATGCCATCGAGCAGGCCGCACTGGTGAACGAAGCTCTGGGTGAAGCGCCGAAGGCGGCCGCCCGCAGCCGGTCCGCCTCGAAGCCTGCAACCCGCAAATCACCCGCAAAAAAGAAGTCCTGACGCCAGCGGCGTCCGGTAACCTGTAATCTGAGGAGCATCCTGAACCATGGCCGTTGAAGTAAAGGTGCCGCAGCTCGGCGAATCAGTGACCGAAGCAATCGTTGCCAGCTGGATGAAAAAGCCCGGCGACGCGGTCGCTGTCGATGAGGCAATCTGCGAGCTGGAAACCGATAAGGTGACCCTCGAAGTCAATTCGCCGGTCGCTGGTGCGATGGGTGAAATCATTGCCGAGGAAGGCGCAGAAGTTGAAGTCGGCGCCCTGCTGGCGATGATCGAGGAAGGAGCCGAAGGCTCTGCCAGTGCCGAGGCACCGAAGGAAGACAAGAAAGAAGCCCCGAAAGAGGAAAAGGCGGAAGCAAAGCCGGAGAAGCAGGAAGCCAAACCTTCTTCACCGCCACCACCTCCTCCTGCGGCTTCTGTACCGGCCGGTAACAAGCCCGACCTGTCCAAACCTCTGCCGCCTGCGGTTAAGAAAATGATCGCCGACAATGGCCTGAACGCAGCCGACATTCCGGCTTCGGGCAAAGACGGTCGCCTGACCAAGGCTGATGTGGTGAATTTCATGCAGGGCGGCTCCAAGCCGGCCAGCCGCCCGGCAGCGACACCGGGGAGCGCCCCGGCCCGTCCGTCTTTTGACGCTCTGCCGCCGCGCCCGGAAAACCCGCTGGAAGAGCGGGTGAAGATGACCCGGCTGCGCAAGGTTATCGCGTCGCGCCTGAAGGAAGCCCAGAACACGGCTGCCATGCTGACCACCTGGAACGATGTCGATATGACACGGGCCATGGAAATGCGGGCGAAGTACAAGGACGGTTTCGAGAAGAAGCATGGCGTGCGCCTTGGCTTCATGTCGATGTTCGTTCGTGCGGCCTGCATCGCACTCCGCGAATGGCCGGCGGTAAATGCCGAGATCTACGGCGACGAAATCATCTACAAGAACTACTATAATATCGGCGTTGCGGTCGGTACACCGAACGGACTGGTTGTGCCGGTTCTCAAGGATGCCGATGACATGAGCTTCGCCGGCATTGAAGGATCGATTTCCGACTTTGGCCGCCGGGCCCGTGACGGCAAGCTGACCATGGATGAAATGATGGGCGGCACCTTCACCATTTCCAACGGTGGCGTTTTCGGGTCAATGAACTCGATGCCGATCATCAATGTGCCACAGGCTGCGGTACTGGGTATGCACCGGATCGAAAAGCGCCCGGTTGCCGTTGGTGATGAAGTCAAAATCCGTCCGATGATGTATCTGGCCCTGTCCTATGATCACCGCATCATTGATGGCCGTGAAGCGGTGTCCTTCCTGGTGCGGATCAAGCAGTGCATCGAAGATCCGGGCCGTATCCTGCTGGACGTCTGAGCCTGAAACCCAACCCGACTGCCGGGAGCGAGAAATATGAGTGATACCTATGACGTTGTGATCATCGGCGGTGGGCCGGGTGGTTATGTCTGTGCCATCAAGGCCGCCCAGCTTGGCCTCAAGACGGCCTGTGTCGAAATGCGCGGCGCCCTTGGCGGCACCTGCCTGAATGTCGGCTGCATTCCGTCGAAAGCACTGCTGCATTCCTCGCATCTCTATGAATCGGCACAGCATGAATTTGCCGAGCATGGCATTGAGGTTGGTTCACCGAAGGTCGATCTGGACAAGATGCTGGCCCGCAAGGACAAGGTCGTTGTCGACCTGACCTCGGGCATCGAGTTTCTGTTCAAGAAGAACAAGGTCGATTATTTCAAGGGCCGCGGCAGTATTGAATCTGCGACCAGTGTCAGGGTCGAGAAGGTAAAGGGTCTCGACGGTTCGGAAGACAAGACGCTGTCGACGAAAAACATCGTCATTGCAACGGGTTCTGAATCCACACCGCTCAAGGGCGTTGATGTTGACGAGAAGCAGATCGTCTCCTCAACCGGAGCGCTGAGCCTGAAGAAAGTGCCGAAAAAGCTGGCCGTGATTGGCGCCGGCGTCATCGGACTGGAAATGGGTTCGGTCTGGCGCCGTCTTGGCGCAGAAGTGACGGTGATCGAATTCCTAGACCGTATCCTGCCGGGGATGGATGGTGAACTGGCGAAACAGTCACAGCGAATTCTGGGCAAGCAGGGGATCAATTTCAAACTGGGCACGAAGGTGACCGGCGCGAAGAAAACCAAGACTGCCGTCACCCTGACCATGGAGCCGGTCAAAGGCGGGGATGCAGAAGAATTCAAGGCAGATGTGGTGCTGGTTGCCATTGGCCGCCGCCCCTACACGGAAGGCCTCGGCCTTGAGAAGGTCGGCGTGAAGCTGGATGATCGCGGCCGGGTTGCCGTGGACGAGTATTTCCAGACGGAAGTTGAAGGCATTTTTGCAATCGGTGATGCGATTGTTGGCCCGATGCTGGCCCATAAGGCAGAAGAAGACGGCGTTGCCATTGCAGAAATGCTGGCCGGTGAAGCCGGTCATGTCGATTACGACAAGGTGCCGGGTGTCGTCTACACCACGCCGGAAATCGCCTCTGTCGGCAAAACCGAAGAAGCCCTGAAGGAAGCCGGTATCGACTATGCGGTCGGCAAGTTCCCGTTCAGCGCCAACAGCCGCGCCCGCGCGGTTTCAGATACAGCCGGCTTTGTGAAAATTCTGACCGACAAGAAAACCGATACGGTCCTTGGCGTACATATTGTCGGCCCGCTGGCCGGTGATCTGATCGCGGAAGCCGTGATGGCACTGGAATTCGGTGCGTCGGCAGAAGATATCGCCCGTATTTCCCACGCGCATCCGCAGATGGGTGAGTCCGTCAAGGAAGCCGCCATGGCCGCCTGGACCGGCAAGGCAATTCACGCCTAGGGGTTCTGTCTGCCAGACTTCAGGGTTTCTGCATCCTTCGAGATGCGCATTTTGCGCTCCTCAGGATGAGGTTTTACCATAACCAGACCTCATCCTGAGGAGCAGCGTAGCTGCGTCTCGAAGGATCGCAGTAAATATCAGACCCCGGATAACCCGGCTCAGCTGATACCCATCTGTGACAGCTGTGCTTTGAACAGGTCGCTCTTGCCGTCGCAATGGGTTTGCAGCAGGCCCAGATGACCGTCATTCGGTGAAATTATCAGGTCACCGCCGAATTTTTCCTGATACTGCCGGGACTGGTCGATCCAGCCCTCAGGCTCCACCCCGCCAACTGTGGTCAGAATCGGACAATCCGTTGTCGGGGTAGCGACCAGTGCATTGCAGCGTGCGGCCATTTCCTCAGTCAGGTGGAGGTCGTTATTGACGCTGATATGGCGGGCCGGTTCCGGGTCATAGATACCACTCATCAGCGTGGCACCCTTGATGAGGTCTTTTGGCAGGCCGCGTGCGGCCCAGTCGGTCGCCAGAACCATGGCAGCGAGATGCGCTCCGGCAGAGTGACCGGCAATATAGAGCCGGTCCGGATTGCCCCCCTTTGCAGCACAATTCCGGGCGATCCAGTCCACCCCTTCGATGATCTCGGCGACGATGTCATCCAGCGTCACTTTCGGGCAGAGATCGTAATCCAGATTGATGGTGGTGACGCCACGGGGGGTGAAGGCACCGGCGACAAAACCGAACTCGTCCTTGGTGCGGGCCCGCCAGTAACCGCCATGGATAAAGATCATGGTCGGTGCCGAGGGGTCATCGGCCGGGAAGATATCCATCAGCATCTGGTCGGCAGTGCCATAGCGGACGCCCATTTCATGTTTCAGGCTGGCCCGGGCAGTGGCGCTGAGTTCGGCGAATATGCGGTCAAAGTCGCCGTGGTTGGCCGGGACGGCCCGCGGGTTGAACTGTAATTCAAGTTCTTCGGCGGTCAGGGATTTCCAGTCAAAGCTCATGTTCGTCTCTCTCCTGTCGGATATGTCAGTCTAGCTGCGGATGGGTATCGGTGCAGCCGGTTGCGCGCTCGTAGGCGCGTGCTGTGCGATAAACTGTTGCCTCGTCAAAAGGCCGCCCGGCGAGCTGGAAGCTTGCGGGAAGGCCATTGGCGGTGAAACCGGCGGGAACGGCCATTGTCGGCACGCCGAGATAGTTGAAGGGCCGGATATTGCGGGTCAGGCGTATCAGCGCCTGCAGGAAGCCCGGTCCGTCGGAGTGATCGGTTTCGGCAATTGTCGGCACGGGGGTGTCGAGACCCGGCGCATGCATGACATCGGCATTGGCGAACATCGCCTTGCAGAAAGCCCGCAAGATCGGGGCCCGCAGCTTTAGCGCCTGCTGATAGGTCACCGCCGGGTAAAACAGCCCGGCCAGCATGCGTCCGCGCGTCTGATGTCCGTAGCGATCCCAGTCCGAGGCGAGGCCACTGGCGTGATAACCGGCAGATTCCGAGCTTGAAAGCACCGTGGTCAGGGCAACCAGGTCCTGCATTTCCGGGAACCGGACGGGAACGATGGTCGCGCCGAGGCGGCGATAGACATCCAGACTGGTATTGGTCAGGGCGGCAACTTCGTCGTCGAGACTGTCACCAAAAAAATCTTCGCAGACAGCTATTCGCAGCCCCCGGATGTCCTTTTCAATTCCCTCCAGAAAATCGGGGACTGGCAGATGGCTGGTCGTCGGATCACGGGGGTCACCGCCGGCAATAGCCTGAAGCATCAGGGCGTTGTCGCGGACGGTGCGGGTCAGGGGCCCGACATGATCGAGGGAAAAGGACAGCGGCATTGCGCCGGACCGGCTGACCCGGCCATAGGTCGGTTTCATGCCGACCAGCCCGCAGCAGGCTGAAGGGGTGCGGATAGACCCGCCCGTATCGGAGCCGAGAGCACCGAAGGCCAGCCCCGCCGCAACCGCTGACCCGGAACCGGAGGACGACCCCCCGGTAATATGGTCGGTGTTCCAGGGGTTGCGTACAGCGCCGGTATGCTGGTTATGGCCGGTCGGCCCGAGGGCAAATTCCACCATGTTGAGACGCGCGATATCCAGTGCACCCGCCGCATCAAGGCGATGGAGGGCGGTGGCGGTTGTCGTGGGCTGATAATCCTTGCGGATGATGGCGCCACAGGCGGAAACCCGGCCCTCACGGTAATACATGTCCTTATGTGCCAGCGGCACACCGTGCAGCAGGCCGACGGGCTTACCGGTTGCCAGCAGTGCATCTGCATCTGCTGCATCGGCCAGTGCCGTCTCAGGGTCCGCACCGGCGATGCAGTTCAGCCTGTCACCAAATGCATCAATCCGTGCGAGACAGGTTTCGGTCAGCTCGACGGAGGTAAAGTCACCTTTTCGGATACCGGAAGCGGCGGCTTCAAGGGAGAGATAGGGGTCGATGCTCATTTGCTGCCACCCCCGGTTGTTCCGGGCGCGAGGGCTTCAAGTTCCCGCAGATAATCTACAGGCTCGGCTTCCAGTGGCAGCCGGGTTGCCAGCCTGCGTACGACAGCACTGTTCGCGGCGGAAACGCGCGCCGGTTCTGCGATCATTTCAGGCGTAACATCAATACCATAGGT
>TARA_R110000787_G_scaffold239635_2_pt1 | contig 24947 bp, 24 predicted proteins | sample TARA_R110000787 | Tara Oceans TARA_R110000787 (sample SAMEA4397920) | marine metagenome | biome: Polar Biome; feature: [DCM] deep chlorophyll maximum layer (ENVO:01000326); material: water (ENVO:00002006), including particulate matter (ENVO:01000060) such as... | depth 35 m | reverse complement strand
GCTTTCCGCGCAATCGCCACCCTGCAGCAGGAAGGATTCACCGGCCGCGACCTTGGCGAGATCCGCCTTGAGGTTACGGGCTTCGCCTGCAAAGACGAGCGGCGGAAACTGGCCAAGCTGTGCCTCTACGGCGGCCAGAGCCTCCGCATTACGATAGGCGGGCATCTGAATGCCCTTGTGTGCGCGCCAGCTATCCGGCGTCCATTTCGCCGCCACGACGAGTCTCCTACATGAACCAAAAAAACAGGGGCCGCACCTACGCCGCTGCGCCCTTCAAGGCAAGTTTATAGCAGTCGGATGGCCGCGCTGCGCAATGATCCTTTCGATCAGTGTGATCGATCGGCTATTTTTGGCAAGGATAGCGGTCGTTTAGCGCAACGCTGACCAGCACGGAGGCGGGGGTGCGCCGCTGGTCGGGCCAGCGTTCGAGGTAGCCGACCACGGTGCGGCGGGCGTCGTCTGCGCTCATCCTGTCGGGCCAGCAGACTTGTCGGCCGCGCCCGATGAACAGATCCTTGCGGATGCCATCGACCACGCCGACGATATAGGCGGTGCAGGCGAGGCCATATTCGGAGGCCTTGTTACGGCATTTGGCGAGCAGGCTGGTGCCGCTTTCGAACATGAATGCGCCGCCGCCGGGCTGGGCGGCCGGTGCGGGGGACGCGGCGAGCAGGGCGACGGGCAGGGCAAACAAGGGCGCGCGCATGACGGCGGGGCATCCTGTGGATGAGGGGTGTTGGGAACGACCATGGCGCAGCCTCCCGGGCCTGTCCAGACGACCCGGCGCGGCTTAGCCACCATCCGGCTCAAGCCTCTTCGCGCTGTTCCTGGCGGCGGCATCCAGTCATGAGGTGGCAAGCGATGTCGTGGCGGCTGGGTCCGGGCTGGGGCAGCCAGGGCGGCACCCACTGGCCTGCCAGTCCAGCGCCGCAATACCAGGGCGAACTGGCGTCCGCGCTGGTCAATGGCGCGTTGAGGAACAGGCACGCCAGCGTGCTGGCGGCGGCTGCGCTAGACCGCATGGCTGAACCGCGTTTCGACGGGCTCCAGATAAGCATCGAAGCAGGCGGCGATGCTGCGGGCGTAGGGGAGGGCGTCGGGGGTCAACCGCAGACGACTTTGGCGTTGTTCGACCAGTCCGCGTTGTTCGAAGCGGTCGAGGTCGGGCCGGGGATCGCTGGCGTCCAGATGCGCTTCGCCCTGGCACAGCAGGGCTTCGATAATGCGCCCGCGACGTTGGTCTTGCGCGGTGCGGACGAGGCCGCGCGTGGTGGCGAGCTGGCCGGCTTCTATCGCGGTGCGCCAAGGGCCGGCCTGTTTCGCATTCTGGACGATCAGGTCGGGGAATTGGCTGATGGCGCTGGCCCCCATGCCGATCAATATTTGGGCGGGGTCATCGGTGAAGCCCTGGAAATTGCGGCGCAGGCGCCCTTGCGCGGCGGACAGCGCCATGCCGTCGCCGGGCAGGGCGAAATGGTCGAAGCCGATCGCGCGATAGCCCGCCTGCGTCAGCGCATCATGGCCCATGGCGGCCATCGCGAAGCGCTGCGCTACATCGGGCAGGTCGCTGGCGTCGATCCGGCGCTGGCGCGGCAGCAGGCGCGGCATATGGGCATAGCCGAACAGGGCGATGCGCGCGGGCGCGAGGCGGATAGTGGCGTCGAGCGTGGCGGACAGATCATCCATGCTTTGCCCCGGTAGGCCATACATGAGGTCGAAGCCGGTGGCGACGCCTGCCTGGTCCAGTCGGGCCACCGCGCGTTCGACCATGTCGAGCGGCTGGATGCGGCCGATGCGCGTCTGGACATGCGGGCTGAAGGTCTGGACGCCCAGATTGACGCGATCGACCCCCATGGCGGCCATCGCGTCGATCCAGTCCGCATCCAGGCGGCGCGGGTCCAGCTCGACCGATAGTTCTGCATGATGGGCGTCGAAACAGCGCAACAATTGCTGCATCAGCCGGATGAAATCGACGAGCGGCAGACTATTGGGGCTGCCCCCGCCAAAGGCGATGCGCGTCACCCGGCCGCGTCCGTTCAGCCGGGCAGCGATCAGCGCGACTTCGCGCTCCAGCGCTTCGACATAGGCGGTCAGCCGTTGCGCCTTGTTGGCCGCGCCGGTGTTGCAGCCGCAATACCAGCAGATGTCGTGGCAATAGGGGATGTGGACATAGAGCGAGATCGGCGTGTCGGGGGCGAGCGCGTCCAGCCGCTGGCCCATCTCCGCCGCGCCGACGCAATCGGTGAACTGGGCAGCGGTGGGATAGCTGGTGTAGCGCGGCACCGGCCGGGCGAGCAGGTCAGGATGATAGGTCCACATGGGCTGGGTGATCGCAGCAAGTCGCTCGCGCTGCATTGCGCCAGATCAAATTGCAGCTTGCGCACCGTCAATGCCGCGCCGCGCCGGATGCGGCAGAGCGCTCCCTACAAGAAAGGGAGATTTATCATGACCATCAAGACCATCCTGCTCGGCACGGCCTGCGCCGCCGCTGCCATGGCCGCCCCGGCGCAGGCCGCGCAGGGCGACGTGCTCGTCCGGCTGCGCGGCATCATGGTCGCGCCCAATGAGAAGAGCGGCAGCGTGCTGCCGGGCTTTCCGGGCGAAAAGGTGAAGGTGAACAACACCATCACACCGGAAATCGACATCTCCTATATGGCGACCGACCATATCGGTTTCGAACTCATCGCCGCGACCAGCCGCCATACGGTGAGCGGCAAGACCGGGACCACCGGATCGCTGGGCAAGCTGGCGGCGACCAACGCGCTGCCACCGACGCTGACGGTGCAATATCATTTTGCACCGGGCAGCAAGATCCGGCCCTATGTCGGTGCAGGCGTCAACTATACGCTGTTCTTCAACAATGACGCGTCCAGCGCGCTGGAAGGCGCGGTCGGCAAGACCAAGGTGCATCTGTCCGACAGCGTGGGCTGGGCTGGGCAGGCGGGGGTCGATATCGACCTGAACGAAAAATTGTTCATGAACTTCGACGTCAAATATATCGATATCGACACGAAGGCGCGGCTGACCACGGCGGCGGCAGGCGTGCAGCGGGTGAAGGTGAGCCTGGACCCATGGGTGTTCGGCGTGGGTGTCGGGATGCGGTTCTGATTGCCTGCTCCCATACCATGATCCGGCCGCCCTGAGCTTGTCGAAGGGCTGCACTTCTTGAAGAGAAGAAAAGGGCTTCGACAGGCTCAGCCCGAACGGAGGAGGGTGGTTTATGGCTTCCTCTTCGCGGTGAAGGCGAAGGTCACCGTTACATTCGGAGCCAGGCTGCCGCTGCTGTCGCCATTGCCCACGTCGAAGGCGGCGCGGGCGATGGTGGCGGTGCCGCTTACCTTGCGGGTCGGGCCGTCGCCGGACAGGGTGAAGCGGATGGTCTGGGGTTTGCTGACGCCCTTGAGGCTAAGCCTGCCGCTGGCGCGATAGGCGTTCGCCCCCGTTTGCTCCGCGCCCTTGGCGGTGAAGGTCGCGGTGGGGTGGCTGGCGACGGCGAAGAATTCGTCGCCCGGCAGCATTCCGTCCTGATAAGCGTCGCCGACGCTGGCGCTGGCCATGTCTATCGATACGCGGATGTCGGCGGTTTCGGGATGGTCGGGGTCCATGACGATCGCGGCGGTCCATTTGGCGAAGCTGCCGCTGATCGTCTGGCCGTCATTGCCGACCGCAAAGCCGATGCGGCCGCCGGGCTGCACGGTCCAGCCGGGGGGCGGGCCGACGGGTTCTTCTTCCTTCTCGGCAACCATTTCATTGGCGACGGCGCTATTGTCCGGTTCGGTGACGTTGGCGACGGGCACCAGTTCTTCGGGTTGCGCCACGGGTGCCGAGGGTGCCGCTGCTACTTCGACGGGGGCCGCCGCTGGCAGGATCACGCGCCCCAATGCAAAGCCGAGCAGGATCAGCGCGGGCAGTCCGACCAGCAGCGCGGTCGAGCGGTTCGGGATCATCCGCCAGATGAGACCGTCGCGCATCAGCAGATGGTGGCGCAGCGCGCCCGCGACATGGAGCAGTATGAGCGCGATACCGAGCCAGGCGATCAGGCCATGGCCACCTTCGGCCAAGTCATGCGCGGACGCGGGCAGCGGCAAATGGGGCAGGGGGATGATCCCGAAAATCAGGGTCGGCACCTTGACCTTGGCGGTCGAGACGAGCGCCCAGCCGGTCAGCGGCGCGCCCAACATGAAGGCGTAGAGGCCGCCATGTACGGCCGAGGCCAAGGCGCCCTGCCAGCCGCCCTCCAGCTTTGCCGGGCGCGGCTTCCAATAGCGGATGCCGATCCGCAGCAGCGTCAGCGCGAGGATGGCGATGCCGACCGACTTGTGCAGTTGATAGAGCGCAAAGCCGCGCGCGCTCAGATCCTCCAGCGCCCAGCCGACGCTGATCTGAAAGGCGAGCAGGGCGGCGATCGCCCAGTGCAGGATGATGGCGGCAAGGCTGTAGCGCGGCATGGGAACCCCCGGAACGATGAACCGGGGCGAAAGCTATGTCGCCTGTGCAACGAAGTCCATTGCGTGCCGCGAAACGCTGCGTTGCCTTATGGCTTGAGGTCGATCGCGGCCTTGTCCGCGTCGGGCAGCGTGGTGCCCATGATGGCGGCCAGCGTCGGTGCGATGGCGCGCATGTCGATCGTGCCCAGAGTCTTGCCGCGCGGCACGCCCTTGCCCATCAGCAGGAAGCTCGCCTGCAGGTTGGCGGGGCCGGGGAAATAGCCGTGCATGCCCTTGACCGAACTGCGCGCGCGTACCGGCACGGTGGGGCCGCGATAAATGTCGGTGACGAAGCCGGGGGCGAGGTTGAGCATGAAGGTCGCTTGCGGATTGCCGCCGATCGCGGCGGTCTGCGCCTTGTCCGCCACCTGCGCGATGCCATTGGCGGGGTTCGCGGCGAGGGTGTCGAGCAGCGTCTTCACCTGCGCCGTCAGTGCCGCATCGTCGGGCCGTGCCAGCATGATCGCGGCCGATCCGCCGGAAATCCAGGGCATGGCCAGCCAGGAGGCGACCTTGCCATCAGCGCCAATCGTGATCAGCCCGGCGTCGATGAACGGGCGATAGAGGTTGATGGCGGTATGCGTCGCTTCGAATCCATGGTCGCTGACGACCGCGACCACGGCGTCGGGATGCGCCTGCATCTCCGCCGCCACCAGATCGCCGACGATGGCGTCGATCTTTTCCAGCACGGCCTTGGCGGCCGGGCTGTCGGGGCCGCTTGCATGTTCCTCATGGTCGAGCGCGGCGAAATAGACGGTCAGGAATTGCGGCTTGTGCGTGGCGATGAGCGCGGTGGCGAATTGGCCTCGCAGTTGGTCGCCGCTCAGGCTTTCGTCGATGCCCATCGCATAGGACTGGCCGACCTTGGCCGCCAGTTCGGCCGACAGCCCCGGCGTCGCCAGCGCGTCGAGCAATTTGGCGTCGTCGCCATGGCCGGTGTGCCAGATTTGCGGCAGGTTCCAGGTCACGCCCTTGGGCGCGACGCTGACCGGCCAGTGGATATTGCCGGTGGACAGGCCCGCCTTGGTCGCGGCTTCCCACAAAGTCGGCACCTTGATGTCGGGGGCATACCAGTACCAGCCGCCCTGGTTGATCCCAGTGGGATCGAAACTGTTGTTGGCGACGATGCCATGTTTCGCGGGCGATACGCCGGTCATCAGCGTCGTGTGGCTGGGATAGGTTAGCGTCGGGGCGACCCCGGTGACGCCGGAGGCATGCGCGCCGTCGGTCAGGAAGCGGCGCAGATTGGGGATGGCCAGGCCGCGCTTCTGCGCTTCGATCACGTCGCCGGGCCGCAGCCCGTCAATCGAGATCAGCAGCACCGGCTCCGCCAGCGCCGTGCCAGGAAGAAAGGCGGCAAGGGCGGTGGCGAGCAGAAGCGCGGCTTTGGTCATGGGTAAGGTGTCCTTCTTGAGCCCCTGGCTGAAGAGGAGCGGTGATCCATATTGGCCCCTCCCCCTTGAGGGGGAGGTTGGGTGGGGGTGTACTGCCGCTTGCGCAGACGCTCGGCTTGGCCTCGCTCCCCCTCCCCTTGATCGGAGGCACGTGACTCCGATCAACCCTCCCCGCCGGGGAGGGGAGATAAGTCACAGCCTTCCCGCTTATATTACGTCAGAACCCAGCCTTCACCGTGGCGAAGAATTGCTGGGGCGCGCCGACCAGCAACGTCTGGGCGTCGCCGCTATTGCCAAAGCCGCCCGAACCGATGGTGCCGACATAGCGTTTGTCGAACAGGTTGGTCGCGTTCAGCTGCACTTCGATCTTGTCGGTGAAGCGATAGCCGAGCGAGGCGTCGACGATCAGACGACCGGGGACCGAAGCATCGTTGGTGTAGCTATAGTAGCGACGCGACATATAGTTGAGGCCGACACGGAAGAAGCGCTTGTCGTCGTCATAGTTGAATTCGCCGCGCGCCATATGTTCGGGGCTGTCCACTACGGTCTTGCCTTCGATCGCCGCGACCACGTCGCCATTGCCGTTCACGACATCGTCGCGATAGGTGGCGTCGGTGTAGCTATAGCTGGCATAGACGCCAAAGCCGCCGCCCAGTTTCAGGTCGCCCGCTGCTTCGACGCCGATGGCGCGGACGCCGCCGACATTCTGCAGCGCCGACGGGTTGCCCTGGATCGCCGATCCGACCTGCACCGCCAGCAGGCGGTTGCGGAAGTTGACGAGATAGGCACCCAGCGTGCCGTTGAACATCGGCGTGTTGTAGCGCAGGCCGAGTTCATAGGTGTCCGATGCTTCGGGCTTCAGATCATCCTTGATGGCGTCGAAACCGACCTGGTTGGTCGAGAAGGGGCCGGTCGTGGTCGCGCTGGCAAAGGCGCGGGTGACTTGCGTGAAACCGCCAAAAACTTCCGCTTCTGGGCTGATTTCCAGCGCGAAGCCGGCATGGGGCTGGAACCAGTCTTCCGCTTCGATCTTGCCTTCGGGGAAAGTCGCCTGAACGATGGCTTCGGCTTCGTTCGTGACCTTGAAGCCCTTCCAGCCCAGGTTGATCGTCACCATGCCGAGGTCGATCTTGTCCTGGACATGATATTGGAAGGTGTCGGTGGTGAAGTCGAATTCCCACTGGGTAGCAAAGGGGTCCGTGGGATAGTCGCGGAAATAGCGACCGGGTTCCGTCCGGCTCGCAAAGGCGTAGAAGCGGCGGGCCTGGTTGAACTTATTATTCTCATACCATGCGCCGACGCTCAGATTCTGAACACCGATCGCGAAATCGACGCTGCCGAACGCGCCGATACGGTCCATGTCATATTCGGTCGTGCGCATCGACATGGGCACGCCATTGGGGCTGCGGACATAGGGTGTGCCCCACAGACCCATGCCGCTGTTGTTGTGGTAATAGCCCTTGAGCTTCAGATTGGCCTGCTCGCCGAGCGGGGTGGTGAAGCCGATCGCGCCCAGCCAATCCTTGCGCAGGCCCGCCGCGTCATAATAGGCATCGTCGGCGCTGGTGACGTTGCCGGGATAGACCTGGCCGCCGGCGGTCGGTGCGCCGCTATAGTCGAACAAGCCGTCGGGGAAGGGCGACCCGCCGCTGTTGCTGATGAGGTCAACGTCGTTCAGACGGTCGGCATAGTCGATCGCGCGGGCATAGTCGGGATAGGCATTGTCCCAGTCCCAACCGAGGCGGTTGATCATGCCCATCGACATGTCCTGATAATCCTGTTCGCGGCGATCGGAGTAGCTCAGCCAGCCGTCGATCTTGGCTTCGCCGATGGGGATAATGACCTTGGCATTGCCCATATGCTGGTCCTGAACGCCGGTGCCCTTATATTTGTCGGTCGAACCATAGCCGTAGGACACATAGCCGCGAATGCCGTCGGCGCTGCCAAGGTTGATCCGGCCGAAGGCACGCATCGTGTCGTTGCTGCCATAGGTGAGATGGCCCTGCGCGCCGAAGCTGTCGGCCGGGTCCATCGAAAAGGTTTCGACGGTGCCCCCAAGATTGCCGGTCGCCTGCGTGCCAAGCGAACCCGCGCCCTGCGATACGCGCACGCTGCCGATATTTTCGCTGCTGATCGCGCGGGTGATGTGCAGGCCGTTATGGTTGCCATAGCTCATGTCGCCGAGCGGAATGCCGTCGAAGGTGAAGCCGAGCTGGTTCTGGTTGAAGCTGCGGATGGTGATGCGCTGCGACCATTCATAATTGCCGAACGGGTCGGCCGACTGGAAGTTGACGCTGGGCAGCTTTTCGATCGCCTTGAGCGGATTGGTGCCGGGCGTCAGCACGACGATGTCGCGGGCCTTGATTTCCTGCACCTGGCGGGTTTCGCCACGGCCGAAGACGATGATCTCTTCGCCTTCCACGGCCGCCGCGGCGGCGGGGACGGCGAGCAAGGCCGTCTGGGCAAAGGCGGGTGTGCTGGCCAGCATGGTGGAGGCAAGCAGCAAGGCTGTGGCAGGACGCATGTGAATTTTCCCCCTTGGAAAAACCGGTAACCGGCTCGGCGGGGCCGTAAGCGCGCGGTGTTGCAGCGCGATGAGAGATGGTTGACGTATCGGAGACGAAACGATGACAGTTTTACGGTGATTTTCGCAATATGTGCAAAACCGCCAGTTTCATTGTGTCATAAAGGTCGCACTGCGCCCAATTTCGCCGGTGCGATTGCATCACGGGCCAGCCCGGCTATGGCATTGCCAGTGTAGTTTTAGAGGAACATCAGGACATGGCCAAACCCGAATCCTGGCGATTCACTCCAGAAGCCTATCGCTTCGTCACCAGCATCGACACGCGGTTCCAGGATCTCGACACGATGGGTCACATCAATAATGTGGCGATATCGGGCATATTCGAAACCGCGCGCATTCGCTTTCACCATCATCTGGGCCGCCATCCGCAGGAGCAGGGCGTCCGCTGGCTGGTTGCGGCGGTGCAGCTGAATTTCATCGAGGAATCGCATTTCCCCTATCCGTTCGAAGTCCATTGCGCGATCGGCCATATCGGCCGGACCAGCTGGACGATCAGTTCGGCGGGTTTCCAGAAAGGCGTGTGCGTCGCGACCTGCGACACTACGGTCGTCACCCATGGTGCGGAAGGGCGTCGCGAGATTGACGAAACGCTGCGCGAGGCGATGGAGCGCAATTTCCTGCGCCACCCGGAGTAAGGTTTACCGAAACCCCGCCATCCGTCGCGTCCATTGGAAGGCGATGACTCCGCCCTTGACTGGCTGGATCATCGCCACCGCCAGCAGGAATGCCAGCGTCGGCCAGATCGCCGCCTGCCACCCCAGCGGAATGGCGAAGGCGCTGTTCACTTCGATCATCAGCGGCACCAATATATGGCCGAGCAGCAGGATGACGATATAGGATGGAAAATCATCCGCCTGATGCAGATCCCAGCGCTGGCCGCAATGGGCGCAAGCAGGAACGGGTTTGAGGAAGTGAGCGAACAGATGGCCCTCGCCGCAGGCCGGGCAGCGGCCTCGCACCGCCAACGCAAGCGCTGGTCCCAGCGGGCGCGCCGTGACGGCATCGGGTGCGGGATCGGGGAGAGGGTTGGTCATGGCCGCATGGGGTAGGGCGTTCGTTGCGCTGCTGCAAGGACACTGCACCTTGGATCGGCCTTTCGTCGCGCGCAAAGCCTGTTAAGACACGCCCATGCGTCTTCCTGGCCCGACCGAAATCTTTGCCCTGTTCGATGATGCCCGGCTGCGCGACCCCGCGCCCGCGCGCCTCTATCGCGATCCCGTGTCGGTCATCACCGCCCATCGGATGGAGGAGGTGCAGCCAGCGCTCGATCGCATCGCGGACGCGCGCGAGGCGGGGCTGCATGTCGCGGGCTATATGACCTATGAAGCGGGGCTGGCGCTGGAGGAGCGATTGGCGCTGATCGGCTGTCGGCACGATCAGCGGTCCGACGGCGCGCCGCTGCTGTGGTTCGGCCTGTTCGAAGGGGTGCGGCTGATCCCGCCGGGCACGCTGCCCGCGATGCTGCCCGATCCGGGCGGGGCGCAGGTCGGCCCGTTGCGGCCGATGGTGGAGGCGGCGGACTATCGCGTCGCCTTCGACGCGGTGCAGGATTATATCCGCGCGGGCGACATCTATCAGGCGAACCTGACCTTCCCCTGCTATGTGCCGCTGACCGGCGATCCGATGGCGCTCTATGCCGCCGTCCGGCCGCGCGCGGCGGCGGGCTATGGCGGGGTGATCCGCACTGGCGACCATGCGCTGCTATCCTTTTCGCCCGAACTCTTCTTTACCCAGGTGCGCGGCCAACTGACCGCCCGGCCCATGAAGGGGACGGCAGTGCGCGATGCCGATCCGCAGCGGGATGCAGACCTTGCGCGCTGGCTTGCCGCCGATCCCAAGCAGCGGGCGGAAAATCTGATGATCGTCGACCTGCTGCGCAACGACCTGTCGCGGGTGTCGCGCGCGGGCAGCGTGATCGTGCCGGACCTGTTCAAGGTCGAGAGCTTCCCGACCGTGCATCAGTTGGTGTCGACCGTGCGCGCACGCATCCTGCCCGGCCTGTCGCCGGTCGATGTGCTGCGCATCCTTTTCCCCTGCGGTTCGATCACCGGCGCGCCCAAGGTGCGGGCGATGGAGATCATCGATGCGGTCGAACCCCATGCGCGCGGCGTCTATACCGGCACGATGGGCTGGATCGACCCGGAGGGCGACGCCGCCTTCAATGTCGCGATACGGACCCTGTGCGTCGAGGAAGGCAGCGGCGTCGGCCGCTTGGGCCTTGGTTCGGGCGTGGTTGCGGACTCACAGGTCGATTCGGAATGGGCCGAATGCCTGGCCAAGGGGCGCTTTCTTGTCCCGGCCTGACCGCCCCGGCTTGACTTCATGGTCGGCAAAGGCTTGGAATAGCGGCAATGTCACTGGCTGATCGACGCTTCGACCTCATCGAAACCATGGCCTTCGATCCGCTCGAGGGGATAAGGTTGCTGGATCTGCATCTGGCGCGGCTCAAGGCGAGCGCCGACGCGTTCGGTTTCGCCTTCGATCGCCATGCCGTCCGCAACGAATTGCAGGCCGCCACCTTTCGCTTGCGCCATCGTGGCCGAGTGCGGCTGATGACGGCGCGCAGCGGTGCTGTGGCGATCGAGGTGCGCGACCATATCGGCTGGCCCCAGGCGATCGTCCCGGTCAAGGTCGTGCCGCGCCATGCGCCCGCAGATGACCTGCGACTGCTGCACAAGACCACCGACCGCAGCCTCTATCGCGACGCATTGAAGCGGGGCGGTACTTATGAGGTCGCGCTGATCGATGCGCAGGGCTATCTGACCGAAGGGTGTTTCTCTTCGCTGTTCGTGGAGCGGGGCGACAGGCTGGTGACGCCACCGCTGGCGCGCGGCCTGCTGCCGGGCATATTGCGCCAGAGCCTGATCGACATGGGCGAGGCGATCGAGGGTGACCTGCGCGTTTCCGATCTGGATCGCGGCTTTTTCATCGGCAATGCCGCGCGCGGCATGGTCGCGGCGACGCTGGCACCATAGCCGTGCTTTCCTGCCGAATAGCCATTCCCTGCCATCTGGCCGGTTGCCCCATTGTCCGTTGCGCACTAAGGGACGCGGCATCCGTCCTGTGGTCGGATGAGGGGATCCTGATATTTTTTGTCGCGATGTTCAGCATGGCGGACTGCGCCGTTCGCTCGATCATCGCTTTGAAGAAAGAACATTGCCATGAGCCAGACTTCTGCCGCCTTGGGTCGTATCCAGCCGTCCGCCACGCTCGCCATGAGCGCCCGTGTGAACGCGCTCAAAGCCGAAGGCGTGGACGTTATTGGCCTGTCGGCGGGCGAGCCGGATTTCGACACGCCCGATTTCGTCAAGGACGCGGGCATTGCCGCGATCCGCAACAACCAGACCCGCTATACCGACGTGGACGGCACCGCCGACGTCAAGGAAGCGGTGATGTTCAAGTTCAAGCGCGACAATGGGCTGGATTATAAGCGCAGCCAGATCAGCGTGAACTCCGGCGGCAAGCACACCCTGTTCAATGCGCTGCTGGCGACGGTGGACGCGGGCGATGAAGTCATCATCCCGGCACCCTATTGGGTCAGCTATCCCGACATCGTGAATTTCGCCGGCGGCACGCCCGTCTTCATCGAAGGTCCGGCGAGCCAGGGCTATAAGATCACCGCCGCCCAGCTGGATGCGGCGATCACCCCGCGCACCAAATGGGTGATGCTCAATTCGCCGTCCAACCCCAGCGGTGCGGCCTATTCGGCGGCGGAATTGAAGGCGCTGGCCGACGTGCTGCTGCGCCATCCCCATGTGCTGATCATGACCGACGATATGTATGAGCATGTCTGGTACGCGTCGACGCCGTTCGCGACGATCGCGCAGGTCTGCCCGGAGCTGTATGGCCGCACCCTGACGGTCAATGGTTGCTCCAAGGCCTTCTCGATGACCGGCTGGCGTATCGGTTTTGCCGGTGGTCCCGAATGGATTATCAAGGCGATGGGCAAGCTGCAGTCGCAATCGACCAGCAACCCCTGTTCGATCAGCCAGGCCGCCGCCGTCGCGGCGCTGACCGGCCCGCAGGATTTCCTGGAAGAGCGCAACGCCGTGTTCAAGAAGCGCCGCGACATGGTGGTGGCGATGCTGAACGATGCGCCGGGCCTGGATTGCCCGACGCCCGAAGGCGCTTTCTACGTCTATCCCGACGCCAGTGGCGTGATCGGCAAGATGACCCCCAAGGGCGTGCGGATCGACAATGACGAAGCGCTGATTGCCTATTTCCTGGACGAAGCGAAGGTCGCGGCCGTCCATGGTGCCGCCTTCGGCCTCTCGCCCGCATTCCGCATCAGTTATGCGACGTCGGAAGATGTGCTGAAAAAGGCCTGCACCCGCATTCAAGAAGCCTGCGCCGCGCTTAGATAAGCGCGGCGTTGGACCCTCCCGTGAACGGGAGGGGGAGGGGGAGGCGTGCTGCCGATGCGTCGCTTGCCCGTTCAACATGCAAAAATGGAAACGGTCCTTTTCGACCCGTGCCGTCTTGTAGATGGCGCGACGGGCTTTATATCCCCGTTGCACAAAGAAACTGATTGGGGTTGTTGCCGCTCGTCGTCTTTGCCGATGCCTTGGTCGAAAGCCGCTCCCCGGCTGCCGTCTATTCAGCAACGGGCAAGACAAGCAGATGTAACCACACGGCTCACTCAGCCGAACCCCCATAATAAGGAAGGCGCAGACCATGTTGGCATTTTTGAAATCCGAATTGTTTCTGCGCTTCGCGGGCGGTTTTGCGATTGGTCTTGTCGGCATGGTCCTGCTGCAGCCCGATGAGCAGCCGATCCTGAGCACCTCTGCGATCGCGGCGACTGGTAGCACCAGTGCGGCGCTCTAATCGGCTCCTCCTGACGATCGTGGCGGGCCTCGCGCTCGCAGCGCCCCTGCACGCCGAGCGCACGGTTTTGGCCCCTGTCGCGACGATCGATGCCGCGCCCACACGCGCACTGGAAACCGCTGTGTTTGCAGGTGGTTGCTATTGGGGCGTCGAGGGCGTCTTTTCCCATGTGAAGGGCGTGCAACTCGTCAAATCCGGCTTTACCGGCGGGCCCAAGAATCGCCGCGTCGATTATGATATGGTGAGCGGCGGGAATACCGGGTTCGCAGAAGCCGTCCGCGTTACCTACGACCCCAAGCAGGTCAGCTATGGCACGTTGTTGCGGGTCTTCTTCTCGGTCGTGGCCGACCCCACGACGCTGAACCAGCAGGGCCCGGATCGCGGCACCCAATATCGCAGCGCGCTTTATCCGTTGAATGCCGAGCAGGGCAAGGCGGCGGAGGCCTATCTCGCGCAACTGGGCAAAGCCGGGTTATGGCGCGACCCGATCGTGACAAAGGTGGAGCGGTTTACGGGCTTTCAGGATGCCGACGCCTATCATCAGGACTTCATGCGCAAGAATCCGCGCCATCCCTATATACTGCGCTGGGACGCGCCCAAGCTGGCGGCGTTCAAAACGATGTTTCCGACCTTGTATCGGGACAAACCGTCCGCATAAATGGGCGGCGCGGTTCGTCCCGACCATCCGCGCCTAGAAGTCCACCGTTGCCGACAGCCACAGCCGACGGCCTTCCTGATTGATGGCATAGGCTGACGTGAATATGTCGGTGCCGTCACTGTCATAGGACACATATTCGGCATAGTCGGTGTCGAGGATATTGTTGACGGTTGCCGCTAGGCGGAAGGCGGGTGTGATCTGATACGAGCCGCCGATATGGAATAGCTCATAGCCCCGGAAGTCGCCAACGCCCGCCCGGTCATCAGCGTCGTTGCGGAAACGGCTCGACCGGATTTCGGCCCGCGCCCAGACACTGGCCTTGTCGCCCAGCTTCCAACGCAGATTGCCGTTCAGCATATGTTTGGGCATGCCGACGAGCGGTAGTCCTTCGTTCGGCCCGCTCAACTGCTCGCTGTCGGTATAGGTGTAATTGAGCACCAGCGAGACGGCGGGCGAGAAAGTGAACCGGGTTGCGACCTCTGCACCGCGCGTTCGGGCCTTATCGATATTGATCGACTGACTGAACTGCTCGATCGTCGGGAAATTGCCGACATCGACGCAACCTGGCCGATTGGGAGATGCGGCGAACTGGCAGTTGGGGACGAAGACGCCCGAGGTGATCCGGTCATTAAAGTCATTGTTGAACAGGGTGACATTGCCGCTGAAAAAGCCATGGCTGTCAAAATAGAGGCCAGCTTCGTAGCTGGTGCTGGTTTCGGGACTCAGGCCCGGCGTCCCGAGCAAAGGTAGCGTGCCCTGTCGGCCGAACCCAATGATCCCCTCGGCAATCTGTTCGACGCGCGGCGTTTTGAAGCCGCGGCTGACGCCGCCTTTCAGCGTCACATTGTCATTGATATTCCACACCGCATAGGCGCGCGGCGACCATTTGCTGCCGAAGGTCGAGTGATCGTCATAGCGCGCGCCGCCGGTCAGGTTGAAGCCATCGACGATCGTCCAGGTGGCTTCGGCAAAGCCCGCCCATTGGGTGAAGGTGAAGGGTTCAGGCGCGACGCCCTCTACCATGCGGGCTTTCCAATATTGGCCGCCGACGGTGAAGGCGAGCGCACCAACCTTGCCAGCGAACCGCGAATCGATGATGTCGTTGCGCGCTTCGAGCGTGCGGGCGCTGCCCGGCGTTGCGCCCGGCGTGCCATTGGGGATGAGGCGACCGATGGTTTCCGTATCGTTGCGGGTCAGCGTGGTGTCCAACTGGCCGAAACCCATGCGCCAGCTATGGGCGAGGACATAATTGCTGCGGTTGAACTGCTGTTCCGGGGCATAGCCACCCGACCCCAGCGTCCCCAGCCGCCCTTCGCTATTGTCATAGCTCTGCTCGTTGCGATCATATTCGATCCACAGGTCATGATCGGCATGGGGGGTGAAGGTCAGGCGCCCACCATAGGTGTAGATGTCCGACCGCACCGGATTGCGGCCGAGTGTCAGCGCCGGATCGCCGGGGATGGGAATGTCCGATCCTTCGCGGTGGAAGACGCTGCCGCGCAGGGTCAGGCCGACCAGATTGTCGATCACCGGACCTTGGGCAAAGCCGTTGATCGACTGGATATTGCCGAAGCGGTCATCACCCTGGATGGTGCTTTCGGCAGTGGCAGTGCCGACCCAGCGGTCCCCGACCTTGCGCGTGATGATATTGACGACGCCACCCATCGCGTCCGAGCCGTAAAGGGTGGACATTGGCCCGCGCACGACCTCGATCTGCTCGATCGCGGAAAAGGGCGGCAGGAAGCTGGTGGAGGTTTCGCCAAAGCCGTTGGGGGTGACGCCACCCGGCGCGTTCTGGCGGCGGCCGTCGATCAGGATCAGCGTATAGTCGCTGGGCATGCCGCGAATCGAAATGTTGAGGCCGCCGGTCTTGCCCGCTTCGCCACCGACATCGACGCCCTGCACATCCTGCAAGGCTTCCCCCAGGCTGCCGAACCGCTTTTCCTGCAACTCCTCACGGCCCAGCACGGTGATGCTGGCAGGGGCTTCGACGATATCCTGGGCGTAACCGGCGGCGGTAACGACGATCGCGTTCGATTGGTCTTCCGCCTCTTCGGGGGCCTGCGCCATCGCCGACCAGGGCGACAATCCGGCGACCAGCGCCAGCATGCTGACGCGCAGCCGGTTGGAACGTGACGAAAGCATGGAACCCCGATTCATCAATATTCACCCCAGTTAATATTGCGAGTAAGTCGCAGTATATGAAGTGCCGATGACGGGCGAGGGCTCGATCGTCAAGTAGGGGAGGGGCGTCACCCGAGTTGGGCAACACTTTGTTACAAATGGCGGTCAGCCATGCATCATCAAAAAGGGCGGCACCTTGCGGCACCGCCCTTCACATCTCTCAAACCCTGAAGGGCGCGCTTATTTCGGCGCGAGGACCATCAGCATTTGGCGGCCTTCCATGCGGGGATAGGCTTCGACCTTGGCGGTTTCGGCGACATTTTCCGCCACCCGCTGGAGCAAGGCCATGCCGAGCTGCTGGTGGCTGAGTTCGCGACCGCGGAAGCGCAGGGTGATCTTCACCTTGTCGCCATCCTCGATGAAACCATGGACCTTCTTCATCTTCGTATCATAGTCATGATCGTCGATGTTCGGACGCATCTTGATCTCTTTGAGTTCCTGCGTCTTCTGGGTCTTGCGGGCGATATTCGCCTTTTTCTGGGCTTCGTATTTGAACTTGCCGATGTCCAGAAATTTGCAGACCGGCGGGTCCGCCGTCGGAGAGACTTCGACCAGGTCGAGGCCGACATCGGCTGCCTGTTCGATCGCTTCCTGCGTAAACATCACACCCAGATTCTCGCCTTCCCCGTCAATCACGCGGACTTTGGGGACCGTGATGAATTCATTGTAGCGAGGGCCGGATTTCGGCGGCGGCGCCAGTGGGCGGCGCATCATTGGGGGACGTATAGCAGTATCTCCTATGGTCGTTGCAAAAACGAGTGGCTCTTAGCGGCTTTTTGGCAAAGCCGAAAGGGGTCCGTGGTCCTGCGCAAGCGGAATCACGAACCCTGTGGCATTGCTGCCTCAATACATATCGGGCGAACGAGCTTCATTTGCAAGGCGCGAAATCACTTCGTCGAGCGAAAGGAAGCTCTGGCCGTCGCTGCCGAGCACGCGCAGCGCGACCTTGCCTTCCTCCGCCTCACGCCGGCCAACGACCAGCAGATTGGGGACTTTCGCCAAACTATGCTCGCGCACCTTGTAATTGATCTTCTCGTTGCGGCTGTCCAGTTCGGCGCGAATTCCCGCTGCCCGCAACTTGGCGACGACGTCTGCCGCATACTCATCCGCATCCGACACGATGGTCGCGACCATCGCCTGCACCGGGGCAAGCCAAGTCGGGAAGCGACCGGCATAATGTTCGATCAGGATGCCGATGAAGCGTTCATAGCTGCCGAAGATCGCGCGGTGGAGCATGACCGGTCGGTGCCGTGCGCCATCTTCGCCCACATAGCTGGCGTCGAGTCGTTCGGGCAGCACGCGGTCCGACTGGATCGTGCCCACCTGCCACGTCCGGCCGATGGCGTCGGTCAGATGCCATTCCAGCTTGGGCGCATAGAAAGCGCCTTCGCCGGGCAGCTCTTCCCAGCCATATTCCGGCGTGTTCAGACCGGCGGCCGCCACCGCGTCGCGCAGTTCGTTTTCGGCCTTGTCCCACATCTCCTCGCTGCCGAACCGCTTTTCGGGGCGCAGCGCCAGTTTGATGGAGTAGGTAAAACCGAAATCCTTGTAGATGCGATCGGCCAGTGTGCAGAAGGCGCGGACTTCCTCGACGATCTGGTCTTCGCGGCAGAAGATATGCGCGTCGTCCTGCGTGAATTGCCGCACCCGCATCAGCCCGTGCAGCGCGCCATGCGGCTCGTTGCGATGGCAGCAGCCATTCTCATAAAGCCGCATCGGCAGGTCGCGATAGCTTTTGATCCCTTGGCGGAAGATCAACACATGCGCCGGGCAGTTCATGGGCTTGAGCGCCATCCAGTCGGCATCGTCCGACACCAGCGGGCCTTCATCCTCGACATTGGGCACTTCGTCGGGGATCACGAACATATTTTCGCGATATTTGCCCCAATGGCCCGAAATCTCCCACTGGCGCGCGTCCATCACCTGCGGCGTCTTGACCTCGCGATAGCCCGCATCGTCGATGGCGCGGCGCATATAGGCCTCGAGCTGACGCCAGATGAGATAGCCCTTGGGGTGCCAGAAGACGCTGCCATGCGCCTCCTGCTGGAGGTGGAACAGGTCCATCTCCGCGCCCAGCTTGCGATGGTCGCGCTTGGCCGCTTCTTCGAGGCGTGTCAGATGCTCGGCCAGTTGCTTTTTGTTCAGCCAGCCGGTGCCGGTGATGCGGCTGAGCATCGCATTCTTCTGATCGCCGCGCCAATAGGCGCCCGATACGCGTGTCAGCTTGAACGCGTCCGGGTTGAGACGCCCGGTGGACGCGAGATGCGGACCCCGGCACATGTCGTACCAGCCATCCCCCGAATGATAGACCGTCAGCGGCTCGTCGCCGGGCAGTTCGGCGGCCCATTCCGCCTTGAACGTCTCGCCCGCAGCCTGCCATTGCGCGATCAGCGTTTCACGGTCGATGACCTTGCGGATCAACGGCTTGTCGGCGGCGATGATGCGGCGCATTTCCGCCTCGATCGCGGGCAGATCGTCGTCGGTGAAAGGGCCACGATCCGCGCTGGGCGCGAAGTCATAGTAGAAGCCGTCGTCGGTCGACGGGCCAAAGGTGATCTGGGTGCCGGGGAACAGGTGCTGGACCGCTTCGGCCAAAACATGGGCAAAGTCGTGCCGCGCCAGTTCCAGCGCATCGGCCTCATCCTTGGCCGTCACCAGCGCGAGCGCCGCGTCCTGTTCCAGCGGACGCATGATGTCGCGCAATTCGCCATCGACCCGCGCCGCGATCGCCGCCTTGGCAAGGCCCGGCCCGATCGCTGCCGCAATATCCGCCGGGGTAGTGCCGGGCGCGACTTCACGCACGGAACCGTCGGGCAGAGTGATTTTGAGCATGGCGGACACGGGATTTCCTTGAAATACGGGCAATGTCGCGGCCCCAAAGGCCGCGCCTTCCCCATAAATGGGCGGTTCGGCCTGTCAAGGGAAGGGGGTGGGGAATGCGTGGGACAATCTGTCAATGAAACTTGACAGGCTGAGTGATACGCATGTAAAGGGTGCTTGTCAGCACCTGAAGGAGCGCCGACATGACCAAAGCATCGCGTAACCCGGCCTATCGGCGCTATACCCGCCGGATGATCCCGATCAGCCTGGCCTATGTCGGCGCGGTAGGGTTGGCGTCCCGGCTGATCCCGGACGATGCGGCGGCGAATGGCGCAACCGTGGCGATCGCGTTGGTGCCAGGCCTCGCCGCCTTGGGCTGGATCTGGGCGATGGCGCGTCTGCTCGTGGAACTGGACGATGAATATCTGCGTATGCTGGAAGTGCGCAAATTCCTGATTGCGACGGGCTTTGCCCTGTCGATCACCAGCGTCTGGGGGGTGCTGGAGCTCTTTACCACTGTGCCCGCGTTGCCGGTCTTTTTCGTCTGGCCTTTATGGTGCGTGGGGCTGGCCCTGGGCCAGTTGGTCAATTGGCGGCAAACCGGTGTGGCGGGCTGTGCGTGAAGAACCGTCTGAAGCTGCTGCGGGCCGAGCGGGCGTGGAGCCAGGGCGACCTTGCCGCGCATCTTGGCATATCGCGGCAAAGCGTGAATGCGATAGAGACGGGCAAATATGATCCGTCGTTGCCGCTCGCTTTTCGGATTGCCGACTTGTTCGACGCGCGGATAGAGGATATTTTCCTGCGGGATGCGGAGGAGCAGGGGGCATGAAGAGGCAAGGCTATGGACTGGCGGCGGCGTTGCTCTGCTTGTGCGCTCTTGCAGGTGCCTTGCATTTTCGGCTGCTGCCCTTGACGGACGAAGTTTCCGGCTCCGGTCCCTCGGTGAGTGCGAGCATAGGCTCGACCGGCATCGAACGCTGGCGTTACCTGCCGATCCTTCGGTAACTCAGGCCAGTAACAGCCGCGCGTCGTCGTCGGTCGCTTGCAGGAAGGTGACCGGACCGCCGACTTCCACGTCCGGCGGCAAAGCCTCTGCCGTCATCCCGCACAGCGCCAATCCGCTCTGGCAGGCACTGATCATGACGCCCAAGGCCTGCGCTTCGGCCAGCACGGCGGCGAGATCGGGCAATCCCGCTACCCGGTGGACGACATCCTGGGGGGCGACGATGGGTGCGCGGAGCAAGCCCACGGCATCCAGTTGCAGGAACAGGGCCGCCGCGCCACCCAGCGCGGCATGGGCGCTCACCACTATCAGCGCGGCGCGCAGCCGTTCGGCATCGGCCGTCGCGACGATGATCCTCAAGGGACGCATAGGTGCGCGGCACAGGCCGGACAGGCTGGATCTTTGGGCACGTCCAGCGTCCGGAAGCGCATGGAGAGCAGGTCGGCGATCAGCAAGCGTCCGGCCATGTCCGCGCCGAACGGCACCAGCGCGCGGATCACCTCCAGCGCGGCGAGGCTGCCCATCGCGCCGGTCAGGGCGCCGATGACGCCGGTTTCGGCGCAGTTACGCTCCGGTGCATCCTGTGCCGCGCCGACCAGGCAGCGGTAGCAGGGCTTGTCCGCTTCCCAGCCGCGATAGGTGGCGATCTGCCCCTCGAACGGCCCGACCGCTGCGGATACCAGTGGAATGCGCAGCCGGTGCGCGGCGTCGGCCACCGCCAGGCGAGTGGTGAAACTGTCGCTGCCGTCCAGCACGACATCGGCATCGCGCAGCATCAGCGCGGCATTGTCGGTATCGATGCGGGCGTTGATCGGGATCAGCTTGACGTCAGGGTTTAGCCGGGCGACCGCCGCCATCGCCGCCTCCGCCTTCGGCGCGCCGACATCGGCGGTGCCGAACAGGATTTGCCGTTGCAGGTTGGACAGGGCGACATCGTCATCGTCGATCACCCGGATCGTGCCGACCCCAGCCGCCGCCAGATAGAGGATAGCCGGGCTGCCGATGCCGCCCGCGCCGATCAGTGCGACATCGGCCGACAGCAGCCGCGCCTGGCCCGCGCCGCCAATTTCCTTGAGCACAATATGCCGGGCGTAGCGGTCGAGTTGGTCGTCGGTCAGCGTCACGGCGCGTCGGACCACAGGAAGCGCACCTGCGATCGCATCCAGCGCGGCTGCGCCGCGCCGGTCTTGGGGAAGGAACCGCGCAGCGAACCAAGGATGCGGCCGCTCACGAACTTTTCGACGCCAGGGCAGCGGGCGTTGATCGGGGCGATCTTCAACGGCTTGCCGTCGCCCGTCAGCAGGAACAGCATGTCGATTTCAAGCAGGCGCGATCCTTCATAGGGCACAGCGCCGCTACAATCCCCGCGCCGGTAGAGCTTGGCGACCTCCTCCGACCAGCGCGGCGAAATCTTGCGTCCCAGCCAGCCTTCGATCACCGGCACGCTCGCCAGATCGCTGGGCATGGGCGGCATGCCCGCGCCCACCACCGGGGTTGCGGCCAGCATCAGAGAAAGCAACATCGTCATTCTGTCACACTCCTGTCGAACCGAAGCCGCCCTGTCCGCGTGCGGTATCGTCCAGCCTATCGACTTCCACGAAGCTGGCAAGCTGCACAGGCGCGACCACCAACTGGGCGATGCGGTCGCCACGCTGGATCGGGAAGGGCGCGTCCCCTAAGTTGATGAGGATGATCTTCAACTCGCCGCGATAGTCGGCGTCGATCGTGCCGGGGGTGTTGGGCAGGCTGATGCCATGTTTGAGCGCCAGGCCCGACCGGGGGCGGACCTGCACCTCATAGCCTTGCGGAATCGCCATGGCGAAGCCGGTGGCGACCGCGTGCCGCCCGCCCGGCTGCAGGATCAGCTCTTCTGCCGACACCACATCCATGCCCGCGGCCTGGGCGGTGGCGTAGGCGGGGACGGGCAGTCCCTCGCCATGGGGCAGGCGTTTGAGCTGGATATCAATCGGCGTGAGGGGAGAGGGCATCAGCGACCTTTTCGATGAGTTTTTCGGCAACCTGATCCTTGGGCATAACAGGCCAGGCGTCTATGCCGGACGCGGTGACGATCTGCACGCTATTGGCGTCCCCGCCCATCACGTCGCCCGACACGTCATTGGCGACGATCCAGTCCGCGCCTTTGCGCGCCAGCTTGGCTTGGGCATGGTCCGCGATCTTCTGCGTCTCGGCGGCGAAGCCGATGAGCAGGGTGGGACGTTGCGCGTGGCGGCCCAGTGTCGCGAGGATATCGGGATTCTCGACCAAGGCCAGCGGCGCGGGTTGGCCCGAGCCATCCTTTTTGAGCTTCTGGTCGGCAGCATCGGCGGTGCGCCAATCCGCGACGGCCGCGACCATGATCGCCGCGTCGGCGGGCAAGGCGCTCTCGACGGCGACCAGCATCTCGCGGGCGGTCTCTACGTCGATGCGCATGACGCCCTGGGGCGTTGGCAAATGCACCGGTCCCGCCACCAACGTTACCCGCGCGCCAGCCTGCGCGGCAGCGGCGGCGATGGCGAAACCCTGTTTGCCCGACGATCGATTGGCGATGTAGCGGACCGGGTCGATCGGTTCATGGGTGGGACCGGCGGTGATGAGGATATGCTTGCCGCGCAAAGGTGTGTTCGTTTCGAGGGCGTTCAAGAAGCGCTGCGTGTCCTCGGCGAAATCCGGCTGGTCCGCCAACGGATCGAAGCCCTTGGGCAGTGCAAGCAGTCGCTCAATCTCCGCAACGATCGCGTCGGGTTCCGGCAGCCGTCCGGTGCCAAATTCGCCGCACGCCATCGCGCCATCGTCGGGCGTCATGATGTGGACGCCGTCGGCGTGGAGCCGCTCCAGATTGCGCTGGGTCGCGCGATGATGCCACATCCGCACATTCATGGCAGGCACGGCCAGCACCGGCTTGTCCGTCGCCAGCAGCAAAGTGGTGGCAAGGTCGTCGGCGATGCCGTTCGCCATCTTGGCCAGGATGTTGGCCGTCGCGGGCGCGACCACGACCAGATCGGCCTGACGGCTAAGCTGAATATGGCCGATTTCCTGTTCGTCCTTCAGGTTGAACAGGTCGGTAAAGACCGGATTTTCGGTCAGCACGCCCAAAGACAGCGGCGTCACGAACTGCTGCGCGGATTGGGTGAGGACCGCCCGCACCGTCATCCCGCGCTTGCGCAGCAGGCGAACGAGTTCGAGCGACTTATAGGCCGCGATGCCGCCGGAGATGATGAGGAGGATGCGGGAGGTCATGATACCACAGCATATCTTTGGATGGCTTCTTGTCGCCTGACAAAAATGAAACGGCAGTCATAGTCACTATCAGGGGAAGGAAACCCCCAAGCGCGACTGCCGCTCTCAATAGCCCAAGCGATGGTCACATGGTGATGGGAGACAATGTCGTCCATCCGCCCGTCAATCAATGCGACGATTGCCGGATCGCAGCTACACGGAATGGAACGGCGATTGTCCACGACTTCTTTATAGTCCCTGTGCCAAGAACACACCTGCTACGCCAGCGGCCGCCGCAAACACCGCCACCACCGCATAGCGCCAGCCGCCGCCCACGCGGATCAGTTTGACTTCGGTCAGCGGGGGAGGGGGCGGGGCGCCGCCCTTTTCCGGGAAAGCGTCTTCGATCCGTCGGACAAGGCCCGGCAGTCGCTGGAGCGTGCGCCAATTTTCGATCAGCGTGTCGGCCGCCTTGGCTTCCGGGCCGAGTTCATCGCGCAGCCAGCCCTTCACATAGGGGCCACTTGTTTCCCACAGGTTGATGTCGGGGTCGAGCGAGGTCGCGACGCCCTCCACCATCACCATCGTCTTTTGCAGCAGCAGCAGATGCGGCTGCGTTTGCATGTCGAAGTCGCGGGTGATGGCGAACAGGCCATCGAGCATGCCGCCGACCGACAATTCGCGCACCGGCTTGCCGCGCATGGGTTCGCCCACCGCGCGCAGGGCAGTCGCGAACTCCGCCATATCATGGTGCGCGGGCACATATTGCGCCTCGAAATGGATTTCCGCGACGCGCTTATAGTTGCCGGTGATCAGGCCGTAGAGAATCTCCGCCAGCCACATGCGCGCGCGCCGGTCGATCCGCCCCATGATGCCGAAGTCGATCGCGACGATGTCGCCATTGGCCGTCACGAACAAATTGCCCTGATGCATGTCGGCGTGGAAGAAACCTTCCGCAATCGCCTGCCGCAGGAAAGCGTTGACCAGCCGCGCGGCGATGGCGGGCAAGTCATGCCCCGCCGCGATCAGCGCCTCGCGATCCGAAATCTTGATCCCGTCGATCCATTCCATCGTCATGACCTTGCCGGTCGTGCGATCCCAATCGATCGTGGGAATGCGATAGCCAGGTTCCGCCACCATCGTTTCGGCGAGTTCCGACGCGGAGGCGGCTTCGCGGCGCAGGTCGAGTTCGCGCGCGGTCCAGCGCTTCATATTGGCGATGACCAGGCGCGGGCGCAGCCGGGCGATTTCGCCGCCCAGTTGTTCGATATGGGCGGCCGCCCATTCATAGGTGGTGATGTCGCGGTTGAATTGTTCGGCGACGCCGGGGCGGATCACCTTGACCGCAACATCACGGCCATCGGTGGTCAGCGCGCGATGCACCTGCGCGATGGAGGCCGCACCGACCGGCACTTCGTCGAACCGGGCATAGATGGCTTCCAGCGGCTTGCCGAAGCTCGTCTCGATCTGCGCGCGGATGGTGTCGAAGGGGACGGGGGGGAGAGCGTCCTGCAGGCGCAGCAGATCTGCCGTGGCTTCTTCCCCGACGAGGTCGGGACGGGTCGCAAGCGTCTGCCCCAGCTTGATCGCGGCCGGGCCGATCGACTGAAAGGCATCGGCATAGCGCGGCTGTTTGGGGACGCGGGCACCGAAGCGGGCAAGGCGCACGAGCCGCCGCACGGGTGCAGGGGTCAGGGGATCGCGCTCGATGCCCGTCAGCGCGCCATGACGCGCCAGCGTGCGCCCCCATTTGAGGAGCCGCCAGATATGGGTG
>TARA_R110000787_G_scaffold129264_2_pt1 | contig 25021 bp, 19 predicted proteins | sample TARA_R110000787 | Tara Oceans TARA_R110000787 (sample SAMEA4397920) | marine metagenome | biome: Polar Biome; feature: [DCM] deep chlorophyll maximum layer (ENVO:01000326); material: water (ENVO:00002006), including particulate matter (ENVO:01000060) such as... | depth 35 m | reverse complement strand
CCTATTTGTTTTGTTTCTGTACCGGTTACCCAATCTATAGCAAGTAAATCATCTTTAACTAAAAATTGTTTGCCATAAAATTCTTGTTTCTGTAATAATTTTTTCGTTTTTATATTTTTATACTGCTCTCCAGGAGTGAAATTTTTCCCCCAGGTATCTGTAGCTCCCGAGATAGCATCTACTTTTTGATCTTCTTTAAAAACAGATTCTTCTTTGTTAAAAGTTAAGATATATGTTTTCTCTAACCTGTTTTTTAAACGTTCTTGTATTTTCTTTTTCTGAGCCTCGCTCATAGTAGCACCAAAACTACCAAGTTCCATTGTAGATTTTGAAAAATAATAAGCCTTACCTTGAAAATCTTGTGCTAATAATAACATTGGGATTAGCATTGTTAAAAATAAGATGCTTTTTTTGAAAAATAAATGTTTCATAATATGATGGTATTAAATAATTATGTTTAACAAATATATGGTTTTATTAAACATTATGCTTGTTTTACGAAAAAATTAACATTAAAATGGTTTAAAAAAACGCATCGTATCGAAGGCAGTTGTTTTTGATCTGTATGTAAAAGAGTGGAAATATAATATCTTTACTTTTATCAAAAAGGATAACTATCTCCAAAAGAAAATATATACACCTGCATTATAAACAAAGGGCAGAAAAGAACAACCTAAAAAAAACCGAACTGAACGAAAAATATGTCGAATAAAATAAATTGGATTTTTAAGAATTTACATCTTCTCATTTCTTTATCAATTGTAATACCAACTGCAATAATATACGGGTCACCATCAATTTTGCCTGAACGTTTAGATATCCAAGTAAATACAATTGACCTCGCAAATATGTTGAAAGCAATTATGTGTTTGTATCTCGGGAATTCACTGGTATGGATTTTAGGAATTTGGAAAACCGAATATTGGAAAGTTGCAACTCAACTGAATATATTATTTATGGCATCTATGGTAATTGGTAGAACGTTAAGTATGTTAACAGATGGAATGCCGACAGGAGGTTATATTTTTGGAATAATTGCGGAATTTGTAATCGGACTATATTCAATTTATCAACTTAAAAAATATAATGTGCTATAATAAGTAGAACCTGAAAAAAGCCAGCAGGTAAAGTACTCTGATAAAATACAGTTAAATATAATAGAAAAAGAAAAGCCTCTTTTTAAGAGGCTTTTAAGTTTGTGCGGGCGGGGAGACTCGAACTCCCACGCCGTGAAGCACTAGATCCTAAGTCTAGCATGTCTACCAATTCCATCACGCCCGCTAAAGGAGTGCAAATATAAGCAAGATTTACAATTTACAAAGAAACTACTTCAGAAAAATACAGCTTTTTATTACCTTAGCCATTCTTCTAAAAATAACAAAATGAAACAAGCTAGTTACTATTTTTAAAAGCTGAGGAAATCGAAGGTTCACGAACTCCAATAATAAAATGAAAAATCGAGAGTAAATGACCAATAACAAACAACAAGCTTGTACTGAGCTTGTCGAAGTATGACCAAATTATTAAATATTATAGACTCATGAAAAGTGCCAAACCGTATATTCAAGAAAACAAACAACGATTTATTGACGAACTAATCGATTTACTAAAAATACCCTCTATAAGTGCAGACTCCAACTATAAAGCCGATGTCATTAATACTGCAGAAGTAGTTCAAAAAAGACTTGTAGAAGCTGGTTGTGATCAAGTTGAAATATGTACAACTCCAGGTTTTCCAATCGTTTATGGTGAAAAAATAATCGATCCAAATTTACCAACAATATTAGTTTATGGTCATTACGACGTACAACCACCAGACCCTGTTGAGTTATGGGACAGTCCACCGTTTGAGCCTGTAATTAAAAAAACAGAATTGCATCCTGAAGGAGCAATTTTTGCTAGAGGTTCTTGTGATGACAAAGGGCAAATGTACATGCATGTGAAGGCAATGGAATACATGACAAATACAGGACAATTACCTTGTAATGTTAAATTTATGATTGAAGGTGAAGAGGAGATTGGTAGTGAAAGTCTTGGATGGTTTGTGGAACGCAATCAAGGTAAATTAGCGAACGATATCATTTTAATAAGTGATACAGGTATGATTTCTCCAGATGTTCCTTCCATAACTACCGGTTTACGTGGTTTAAGTTATGTGGAAGTAGAAGTTACGGGTCCTAACCGTGATTTACACAGTGGTTTATATGGAGGTGCAGTTGCTAACCCAATAAATATTTTAACGCAAATGATTGCATCCCTTCACGATAAGGACAATCACATTACCATTCCAGGGTTTTACGATAATGTAGATGAATTATCTTTAGAAGAACGAGCTAAAATGGGGGAAGCTCCTTTTAGTTTAGATGCGTATAAAAAATCGATTGACATAAGTGATGTTCACGGAGAAAAAGGATACACTACCAATGAAAGAAACTCTATAAGACCTACATTGGACGTTAATGGAATTTGGGGTGGTTATATTGGTGAAGGAGCAAAAACGGTTATCGCTAGTAAGGCTTTTGCTAAAATTTCGATGCGTTTGGTACCCAACCAAAACTGGGAAGACATAACAGATTTGTTTAAAAATCATTTTGAGAGTATTGCACCTAGTTCTGTAACGGTTAAAGTTACGCCTCACCACGGCGGACAAGCTTATGTGACACCAATCGATTGTTTAGGGTATAAAGCTGCTGAAAAAGCATACGAAGCAACTTTTGGAAAGACTCCAATACCACAACGTAGTGGAGGAAGTATTCCTATTGTAGCCTTATTTGAAAAAGAATTAAAAAGTAAAACTATATTAATGGGATTTGGCTTGGATAGTGATGCTATTCATTCTCCTAACGAACACTTTGGTGTTTGGAATTACTTAAAAGGAATTGAAACCATTCCTCAGTTTTATCATTATTTTACAGAGATGAGTAAATAGCTACTTTATAAATACTATGCTAATAAAAAAGCCTCTCAATAAATTGAGAGGCTTTTTTATTAGTTATAAGTGTTACCAACCAAAGTTAGCAATATATTCATTTAACTCATCTACAGAACTTTCAAATTCTAGTACTTGACTTACCTTAAAATAATTACCAATGTCATAGGTATAACCATAAGCAAACTTTGCTAATTCTAGTTTTGTATCATCAAAACTCATAAGGTTAACCAGATCTCTAACTTGACTAGAAATCATACAATTTGATTGAATAATTTGTTTTGCAATTCCCATTCGAGTATCGTCAAATCCTTTAGATTTAATAGTACGCTTAGCTTCAGCAAAATCTGAAGTACTTATGGGCCAATCACAACCTATACTTCCGTCATATCCTTCCATTACATAAACATTACCTCCAGAATTTCCTATGATTGTGGTTGTGGTCGTTTCTTGATAAACACTTCCATTTCCACCCATATTTACAGATACATTAATATCAACATCATCACTATTGATACCTACATTGACTCCTGAATTGTTTCCAATAGTTGTTGTTGTTGTAGATATTTGAGTAATGACTGGCACAGTAGCATAAGGAACTATAATAAAATTAGGCCGGACGTATATAGGTGGCGCTTGTGCAATTGGAATCGAACTAAAAAAACGTACTTTAATGCCTTTTTTAGTGTTTTTTACTTGGTATGAAATCTCAGAAGATTCCTCTGGCATATAAAGTGTTTTTGCAACGGACGCTGAATGATCAGCAAACTCCATTCGCATTTTTAATACGGGTTGAATAAATCCTTCTACCCTTATATTTGTTGTTGGACTTGCATGTTGCTGAATTCCATTAATAAACAATGTAAAAGGTGAAGTTTCTTGAGTAAAAAATTCAAGGTTATAAATATTTTGACCTATTACGCTTGTTAAGCTAAAAAACAACCCTAAAAAAAGTAACGTAAATTTATTCATCATCTATATTTTTAAAATTAAAGCTGGCAAAGATAATGCCAAAAGGCTTATAATTTCTTTACATACTTTGTGATAATAACAATTTGTGTAGGGCCTACTTTACCTTCAATAAATTCTGCATTTTCATGATCTAAAGAAATACGTCTTACCGCAGTACCTTGTTTAGCAACTAAACTTGACCCTTTAACCTTTAAGTCTTTAATAAAAACAACCGAGTCGCCTGTTTGCAAAATCACTCCATTGGCGTCTCTGTGAACAATAGCATCCGTTTTATCTTCTGCATCTCCTTCGGCAGCTGCCCATTCTAATTGCTGTTCGTCTAAATACATCATATCCAATAAATCTTGAGACCAACCAAAAGACTTTAAACGATGAAGCATTCTCCATGACATAATTTGTACTGGTGCAGCAGGACTCCACATACTGTCATTTAAACAACGCCAGTGATTTGAATCTCTGTTTTCATCATCATCAAATTGCGATATACAGGTTTTACAACCCAAAACAGCAGAATCTACACCTTCAATATATTCTGGTGTCTTTGGAACAATGTACATTTCAAGATGTTCATTGTGTCCACAAAACTCACATTTATCTTCTGCTCTTTTTCTTACTTCTCTTTCAAAACTCATATATTTCTTGCGAAGACAGGAATCTTAAACCCAACTTCGTCTTTTATTTAATTAATTCTGCTAATGTAAAACATCTATATAGAACTCACTCAATAGGAGGTTTTTTTATTATGGAATAGTAATTGTAATCATTAATCCCGTAAATAAATTCTTTTTAAAAGAAAAATAACCTTACTCTACGTTTGTAGAATTAAATATTTTGTTCTATGTTTGTAGAATAACAATTAAGAATCATGAAGTTATCAAAATCTGAAGAAGAATTAATGAACCATTTGTGGAAATTGAAAAAATCTATTATGAAAGATTTGATAGATGCATATGAAGATCCAAAACCCGCAACTACCACTATTGCAACTTTACTAAAAAGAATGCAAATAAAAGAGTTTATAGATTATGAGCAAAAAGGAAGAACTAGAGAATATTTTCCTTTAATTAATAAAAAAGAATATTTTTCAAAACATGTAAATGGATTGATTAAAAACTTTTTTAACGATAGCGCTTCACAATTTGCTTCATTCTTTACACAAGAAACCAATCTTTCAAAAAAAGAATTGGAGCATTTAAAATCAATAATCGATTCAGAAATTAAAAAGAAGTAATTATGGAATTGTATTTAATAAAATCTGCCGCTTGTTTAGGAGCCTTTTTAATTTTCTACAAATTGTTTTTAGAAAATGAAAATATGCACACCTTTAAACGTTTCTATTTAATAGGAATGGTACTATTATCCTTTATAATTCCTTTAATCACGTTTACAATCTATTCAGATACTAGTGAGGCTATTTCGCCAATATTGATTAAACATACTTTGGGAACAGAATCCAACAGCATTACATTTCTTGATTTATTGCCAACACTATTATGGATGATTTATTTTATTGGAGTTGCCTTTTTTACCTTCCGATTTAGTAAAAATCTAAGTGCTATTTTATTAAAAATTAAAAGAAACCCTAAGTTTAAAACTCTTTCATATATTAATGTATTGCTTAGGGATAGTGTAATTCCACATACTTTTTTCAACTATATTTTTCTGAACAAATCTAGCTATGACGCCAAGAAGATACCAGCAGAGGTATTGCTTCATGAGCAAACGCACGCTAGTCAAAAACACAGTTTGGATATCTTATTTATCGAAGTTTTGCAAATTATATTTTGGTTCAACCCTTTAATATATATAACAAAAAACAGCATTAAATTAAACCATGAATTTCTAGCAGATGAAGCGGTTTTATCTAAAGGAATTGAATCTAGTTATTATCAAAAATTATTATTAGTATTTTCATCAAATACTCCCTCGCCACAATTGGCAAATTCAATTAATTATTCACTTATCAAAAAACGATTTACAGTTATGAAAACACAAACATCAAAAAGTAAAATATGGATTAGAAGTTTTTTATTGCTCCCATTATTAGCCATTTTAATTTTTAGTTTTAGTACCACAAAAGAAATTGAAAAAGAAAGTTCAGAACTTATTGAAACTATTATTCAAGAAGGCGCTACAAAAGCTCAGGTAAAAGAATACAATACGTTGGCTAAAAAATATAATGATTTGGATCAAAACAATATGAGGATTAAAAAATCTGACGTAGATCGTTTATCCTACTTATATAATTTAATGTCAGAAAAACAACGTAAAGAAGCGGTCCCTTTTCCAAATTTCCCTCCTTTACCTCCTGCTCCAGATAAAGCATCAGAACCTATGAAAGTAGTAAAGGGAGTAAATGATACAGACGTTAACGCTCCACCACCACCACCAAAAGCACCAAAAGCACCAAAAGCACCAAAAGCACCAAAAGCAATTAAAGTTATAAAAGGTGTTAATGATACGGAAGCAAATAATCCTCCACCTCCACCTAAGTCACCAAAAGCAATATCACCAATAGAAGATCCTATAAAAGAAATTGAAAAACTTGCTAAAGAAGGTGCACAATTTTATTTATATGAAGAAGGTCCACATTATAAAGATGGAAGAAAAATAACCAAAGAGAAGGCTATAGAAGTATTGAAAAAAGTTAAAGGTGTTATTGTCAATATTAGAGATGATAAATATCTGTATACAATTGTCGAACTCAAAGTTACTGGCTGCTAATTATTTAAATAATATTTTCTATACAAACTTAAAAGAGTCTAAAATAATATTTTAGATTCTTTTCTTTTTCTTTCAACTCTATTCTCTGTAACAATCTGATTTTTTTTGCGTTATATAATATCATCAATCAAATCAATCAATTATGTTACAACGTTTTTTTATTTTCTGCTCTGGTGCAGACACCGATATATTAGACTCATGTTCTGCTGGTGAAAAAACCAAATATGCTGGTATTGGCGCAACTGTTTTTTTTACTGCATTAATGGCTTTTATTGCCTCTGGATATGCTTTGTATACTGTTTTTGATAATTATATATCTGCCATCTTTTTTGGTTTTATTTGGGGTCTACTTATTTTTAATTTAGATCGATTTATAGTTTCTACCATTAAAAAAAGAGATCGTTTTTTTGATGAATTTTTACAAGCAACTCCCCGACTTTTATTAGCTGTAATTATTGCAATTGTAATTGCAAAACCTTTAGAACTAAAGATTTTTGAAAAAGAAATTAATCAAGTTTTATTGGAGGAGAAAAATGATATGACTCTTGAAAACAAAGATCAATTAGCCTTACAATTTACCCCAGCAGTAGATGAATTACAAGCAAACATAGTTAGTTTAAAAAATGAAGTAAAAGCTAAAGAAGCAACTGTAGAAACTTTATATGAAACCTATATTGCAGAAGCTGAAGGTAGAAAAGGAACCGAATTATTAGGTAAGGGTCCCGTTTATAAAGAAAAAAGAGAAAAACATGATGTTGCTTTAGCTGAATTTCAAGTTTTAAAAGAAACTAATGCTAATAAAATTAAAGCAGTAGAGGATCAAATAGCGACAATTAATTTAGATTATCAAACAAAAGTTACAGAGACACAACCTTTAATTGATGGATTTGATGGATTGATGGCTCGTGTAAATGCGCTTAATAAACTTCCTTGGTTACCGTCCTTTTTTATATTTCTATTATTTTTAGCAATTGAAACCTCTCCTATTTTAGCAAAACTCCTTTCTCATAAAGGTGTTTATGATATAAAGTTGGAAACTCAAGAAAATTCAGAAAAAAACTGGAACCAACAACAAGCACATCAACGAGAGGTGCTTTTAAAAACAGACATGCAAATTAACAACCGTGTTTATGAAGATATTGCTGATGAGCAAGAACTCTATAATTATAAAAGAAAAAAAGCACGAGAAATTATGGAATTACAAGCTGATTCCTTCTACAAAAAACAAAAAAGTATTCTTAACTAAGCTTTTTCTATAAGCTGTTATTACATTTAAACAAAAGACTTTAAATGTAATTTTTTATTGATTAAATCAAATATATTAATACTTTATTGTCTTTTTTTTGTTTATGACATATGTCATAAATTTATATTTATTGCTATGTTACTTTTGTCACTTAAATTAACATAATAATAAATCGATGAAAAATCTTATCAAATTCTCACTACTATTAGCTCTCTCAATTACACTTGTAAGTTGTGGTGGAGATGACAAAAAAGAAAAGAAAGAAAAAGTAAAAATTAGTACTACTAAGAAAAAAGCGACTAAAAAAGTTGAGACTAAAAAAGAAGAAGCTACATACGATCTTTCCAATAAAGGTATTGGTCCAGTTAAATCATTAGAATTACCAGCAGAAATAGACCAAGCAATGGCTGCTAAGGGTGCTGCAGTATATAAATCTAAATGTACAGCTTGTCATAAAATTGGAAAAAAATTCATTGGACCAGCTCCAAACGGAATTTTTGAAAGACGTTCTCCAGAATGGATAATGAATATGATTTTAAACCCAGACGAAATGGTTCAAAAAGATCCAGTTGCTAAAGCATTGTTAATGGAATACAATGGCTCTCCAATGGCTAATCAAAATCTAACTGAAGAAGAAGCAAGATCTGTTGTTGAATATTTCAGAACACTATAATACTAGCAATCATTTTTAATTATAAAATAACAAATTATGAAAACAATTATAAAAACTGTGTTTACTTTTATTTTCATCTTAGTAATTACAAGTTGTAATTCAGGCGAAAAAAAAGATACTAACACAACAACAAATACTACTACAGAAAAAGCATCAGACTCTAAAGAAAAAGGTCAAGCCTTTATCGCTGATGATGGTTCTACACCTAATGTATTACAAATCGCAATTGGCTCACCAGATCATACTACACTAGTAGCTGCTGTACAAGCTGCCGATTTAGAAAATGTATTGGTTAATGCAGGTCCATTAATGGTTTTCGCTCCAACAAACGATGCTTTTGCAGCTTTACCAGAAGGAACTGTTGAAACTTTACTAAAACCTGAAAACAAAAATACCCTAGCAGATATTTTAAAATATCATGTAACTCCAGGTAACTACAGTAAAGATTTTTTAAAGAAAGCATTTAACGGCAAAGAACTAGGTCAAGCTAACAATCAATATGTATTGGTTGAAGTAAAAGGAGATGATGTTTATGTTGGAGGTGCAAAAATTATTGGAAGTGTAAATGCTGGTAATGGAATTGTACACGTGATAGATAAAGTAATGTTACCAGCAACTGAAAAAAATTAACACTAATAATAAATACTATATAATGAAAAAAACAATTAATATTTTAGTAGCATTAGTTATTGTAGCTGGCTTATTTAGCTGTAACAATAGCGAATCTACTAGTAGGAATCAAGGTGCACTTTCAAGTAGTAATATTGCTGAAAGAGTTTATGTAGCTCCAGGAGAACATGACGAATTTTATGCTTTTATTTCAGGAGGATATAGTGGTAACTTAACAGTATATGGTCTTCCATCTGGAAGAATGTTTAAAGAAATACCCGTGTTTTCTCAATTTCCAACTTCTGGATACGGATATTCTGAAGAAACTAAACCGATGTTAAATACGTCTCATGGATTTATTCCTTGGGGAGATTCTCATCACCCAGATATTTCTCAAACAAATGGAGAAATTGATGGTCGTTTTATATTCATCAACGAAAACAATACACCACGTATTGCAAAAATTGACTTAAAAACATTTGAAACAACGGAGATTATTGAAGTACCAAACAGTGCTGGTAATCACAGTTCTTCTTTTGTAACTGAAAACACAGAATATGTGGTTGCAGGAACTCGTTTTTCTGTTCCAATTCCACAACGTGATATGCCGATTAATGAATACAAAGGTAACTTTCAAGGTGCCTTATCTTTTATTAGTGTAGAACCAGAACATGGAACTATGGATATAAAATTCCAAATTTTAATGCCAGGTTTTAACTATGATTTATCGCATCCTGGGAGAGGAAAATCTCATGGTTGGTTCTTCTTTACAACTTATAATACAGAAGAAGCAAACACTTTATTAGAAGTTAACGCCTCTCAAAATGACAAAGATTTTATTGCAGCAATTAACTGGAAAAAAATTGAAGAATATGTAAATAATGGTGGTGGTACTATGATGCCTGCTGATTATGCACATAATGTATACGACGAAGCAACACATACGGCAACTTCTACTATGAAAAAAGAAGTGCTTGTAGTTAATCCTTCAGAAGTACCTGGAGCTGTATTTTTCTTGCCAACACCAAAGTCTCCTCACGGTTGTGATGTAGATCCTTCAGGTGAATATATTGTAGGTAATGGAAAACTTTCTGCTAACTTGACAGTACATTCATTCACTAAAATGCTTGATGCTATTGAAAATGAAAAATTTTCAGGAGAAGCATATGGAATCCCTATTCTTAACTTCGAAGACGTACTTGCAGGTGTAGTTGAGCAACCAGGATTAGGACCTTTACATACAGAATTTGATGGGAAAGGAAACGCATATACTACGTTCTTTATTTCTTCTGAAGTAGTAAAATGGAAATTAGGAACTTGGGAAGTAGTTGATAGAAAACCAACATACTATTCTGTAGGTCACTTAACGATTCCTGGAGGAAATTCTAGAAAACCACAAGGTAAATACATGTTTGCTATGAATAAAATAACAAAAGACCGTTACTTACCAACAGGTCCGGAGTTAGAACATAGTGCACAACTGTATGACATTACTGGAGAAAAAATGGAATTACTTTTAGATTTTCCTACGCACGGAGAGCCACACTATGCAGCTGCAATGCGCGCTGACATAATAAAAGAGCGTTCTCAAAAAATATACAATTTAGAAGACAATAAGCATCCTTATGCTGCTTTCACAGATGATGACACTAAAGTAGTTAGAAAAGGTAATGAAGTGCATATTTATATGACTACCATTAGAAGTCACTTTTCACCAGATAATATTGAAGGTGTTAAAGTTGGAGACAAAGTTTATTTCCACGTAACAAATCTTGAACAAGATTTTGATGTACCGCATGGATTTGCAGTACTTGGTCAAAATTCATCAGAATTATTAGTTATGCCTGGACAAACTAAATCTTCTGTTTGGGAACCAACAAAAGTAGGTGTATGGCCTTTTTATTGTACAGATTTCTGTTCAGCATTACACCAAGAAATGCAAGGTTACATAAGAGTTTCTCCTGCATCATCTAATGTAGATATTAAATGGTCATTAGGTGAATAATAATGTATTTGTTTTTAGTAGTGGAAGTATTTATTGATTAGTGATTAGTTTTATATTTCCAAAAAGGCGGAAGTTGTTAATTTCTTCCGCCTTTTAAATTTTTCAATAATAGTTCCTACTAATAACGTTCTTATACTTCTTAAACTTCTTAAACTTATCTTATAACAATGTACAATTGGTGATCTATCACCTTGGTTATTAAGTGAAAAATATAATTTAAAATTTGTAATTTAAAATTATTAATTCAAATTTCAAAAAATGAAAAAGTCACGATTAATAATGATTTTAGGAGCCTTACTTCCATTAGGTTTATTTTTATTCCCACTTTGGAATATTACACTTGAAGCTCCTCAATACCCTATTCCATTAGGAATGAATATACATATTAATGATTTTTCTGATATGCATCCGCATGACATTAAAAATATTAATTTAATGAACCATTATGTTGGTATGAAGTACATACCTGATGCAATTCCAGAATTTAAAATATTTCCAATAGGTATTATTATAACTTCCATTTTGGGATTAATAATTGGTATATTTATGAATTATAAATGGTTTTTAGGATGGTTTATATTAATGATTACAGTCAGTATGGCTGGTTTATACGATTTTTATTTGTGGGAACATGATTATGGTCATGATCTAGACCCAAAAGCTATTATGAAATTTACCAATCCAGATGGAAGTGTTATGGGTTTCCAACCACCACTGTTTGGTACTAAAAATATTTTAAACTTTACAGCTCATTCTTATCCTAGACTTGGAGCATATTTTTTAGCAGCTGGAATAGCTTTAGGATTTGTTTCTTTTTTAGTTGGTAAAAAGGAAAAGAATTTAGCATAACAAAAAATAATCTAATGCGGTTATTGAATTATTTATTATCCCCATAATTTTTATAATCGCTTTAGGTTTTATTTAAGACTACTAAAACAATTTACAGATGAAAAAACTAATCACTACTTGTTCTCTATTTTCATTCTTAATTTTCACATCTTGTAATATTCAACCTCAAAAAATTGAGTACGGAAAAGACGCTTGTCATTTTTGTAGAATGAATATTGTAGATCAATTACACGCAGCCCAACTAGTTACTGCAAAAGGCAAAGCATATAAATATGATGCGGCAGAGTGTATGATTAATGACTTAGAAGAAATAGAACCAGATCAAATTGGATTGCTATTAGTATCCGATTATAATAAGCCTGGTGAACTTATAGATGCAAAAACGGCAACCTATATTATTTCTAAAAACATTCCTAGCCCTATGGGAGCATTTCTTTCTTCTGTTTCTACTAAAGAAGAAGCTCTTGAATTACAAAAAAATAAAGAAGGTGAAATCTATTCTTGGGATGAACTAATAAATCATTTAAGAAAAGAGTAAAACGCTTCAAATCATTAAAATAATATGCTTTATTATTATTTTATGTAATTTCGATCACATTAAAAAAAACTATACTTGAAAGTATTAAATAATATAATATTAGTAGTATTCATCTGCCTAATTTCTAATTCTGTGTTTAGCGATACTATTGAAGTTTGTTCTTCTTGTAAATTTACAAGTATCCAAGAAGCAATAAATCAAGCGCAAGATTTTGACACCATTCTTATAAAAAAAGGCACTTATAAAGAAATGAATATTGTCATAGATAAACCATTAACCGTCATTGGAGAAAACTACCCAGTGATTGATGGTGAGTTTAAAGGCGAAATAATTAGAGTAACATCAGATAATGTAACTGTTGATGGTTTATACATAATAAACGTTGGAACCAGTTATACTGAAGATTACGCTGCAATAAGAGTTGTAAGAAGCAAGCACTTTGTAATTCAGAATTTAGTATTAGAAAAACTATTTTTTGGAATTTACTTAGAAAAATCTTCTGATGGAAAAGTGTATCATAATAAAATTGTTGGAGATGCGGTAGAGGAATATAATTCAGGAAACGGCATACAATTATGGTATTGTAAAAATATAGAAATTGATCAAAATATCGTCACTCAAGTAAGAGACGGTATCTATTTAGAGTTTTCAGATTTTTGTAGGATTACCAATAATCAAAGTAAGTTTAATGTTAGATATGGGCTTCATTTTATGTTTTCAAATGATGATGTTTATGAGAATAATAATTTTGAAAAAAACGGAGCTGGAGTTGCCGTAATGTTTTCAAAAAGAATAAAAATGATTCAAAATACTTTCAAGGATAACTGGGGCTCTGCTTCCTATGGAGTATTGTTAAAGGAAATAAATGATTCAGAAATTATTGGCAATACATTTGAAACCAACACCATTGGCATCAACATAGAAGGTTCTAACCGAGTTATCTATAAAAACAACGATTTTATTGGTAATGGATGGGCAATTAAATTTAGAGGAGCCTGTTACACCAATAACTTTACAAACAATAATTTTCTTTATAATTCATTCGATTTAGCATATAACAGTAAATTGAATGATAACAAATTTGATAATAATTTCTGGAGCAACTATTCTGGTTATGACTTAGATAAAAATGGAATTGGAGATATCCCCTATCGACCCGTGAAACTGTTTTCATACATCGTTAACAGAACTCCTGAAACTATTATATTATTAAGAAGTTTATTTATTGATATTATTGATTTTTCTGAAAAAGTATCACCAGTTTTTACCCCAGATAATTTATTAGACAATCATCCACAAATGAAACCAATACCTAATGATTGAGATAACAAAATTATATAAAAAGTTTGGAAAAAACGAAGTCCTAAAAGACTTGGATCTTTCCATAAATCAAGGAGGTATATTTGCTGTTTTAGGTCCAAACGGATCTGGTAAAACAACCTTAATAAAAAGTATTTTAGGGATGGTGATTCCTCAATCGGGATCCATAAAACTGAATGGAAAAACCATCAAGAAAGATTGGAAGTACCGAAGTGAAATTGATTATTTACCACAAATTGCAAATTTCCCAAACAATCTTACTGTAAAGGAACTCATAAAAATGATTAAAGACCTTAGGGCTAACAACTCTAATAATGAAGAACCTTTAATTGAACTTTTTAAATTAGATCCATTCTTAGATAAAAAACTAGGGAATCTATCTGGAGGTACAAAACAAAAAGTAAACCTAGTACTCACCTTTATGTTTGATAGTCCTTTGGTAATATTAGACGAACCCACAACTGGTTTAGATCCAATTTCACTTATTCGCTTAAAAGATTTAATTACTAAGGAAAAAGAAAAGGGTAAAACCATTTTAATTACGTCTCATATCATGAGTTTTGTTGAAGAAGTAGCCGACGAAATCGTTTTCCTGTTAGAAGGGAAAATCTATTTTAAAGGAAGTATTTCAGAATTAAAATCCAAAACAAACCAACCCGATTTCGAACATGCAATTGCATCCATATTAATAGATAGTTATGCTTAAAATATTAAAATATAGTTTTTACGATTTAATGCGTAGCCGTTGGAGTTATGTGTATTTTTTCTTTTATTTATTACTGGGTGTTGTTTTACTTTTTTTAAACAATAACTTATCTAAAGCAGTAATAACTTTAATGAATGTTATCATCACTTTAGTGCCTTTAATAGGAACCATTTTTGGGGTGATGTATTATTACAATTCAAAAGAATTTACTGAACTATTATTAGCGCAACCCATTAAAAGAACTTCTATCTTTTTAGGACAATATTTAGGCGTTGCTTTATCACTTTCAATGAGTTTGATTCTTGGTTTAGGCTTACCTTTTGTGTTTTATGGAATATTTAAATCCAATGCTATTTGGGATTTTACGTTATTACTAGTAACCGGAACTTTTTTAACTTTAATCTTCACCGCATTAGCCTTTATCATTGCATTGTCTAACGAGAATAAAATTAAAGGTTTTGGATATGCTATCTTGTTATGGCTATTTATGGCAGTTATTTACGACGGCCTATTTTTAATGTCCTTAGTGTTTTTTGAAGATTACCCCTTAGATAAATTTTCACTGATTTCAACGATGTTTAATCCTATTGATTTGTCAAGAGTATTGATACTTTTAAAGCTAGATATTTCAGCTTTATTGGGTTATACTGGCGCTGTTTTTCAAAAGTTCTTCGGAACTAATTTTGGATTAATCATATCCTCGTTTGTTTTAAGTTTATGGGTAATAATCCCCACTTACTTTATAAAAGTAAAGTCTAATAAAAAAGATTTTTAATTAGCTAACCACCCTTTAATTTTATCGAGTTTTTTTCTGATCTTGTTCTAAAAAAAAAGATATTCTGCTATAGCAAACTTGGAATTTAACAAACTCATAAGTATCTGATTTTGCATTGTAACCCGCTGCAATAAAAACAGCAGGTGCATTGTTTTTATGATGCTAACTAACACACCAACTGATACTATAGTATCCAAGATTAGTCCTATTTTATTTAATAAATGGAAATAATGAGTTTCTTCTAACAGAAACCCTATTTTTAACTAATGAATAACATTGTTTTAATAAACAATCATATTGCAGAAAACAACACTCAATATACCTAATTCATTATTTATTTTAATAAGAAAAACAATAACTTGTATATAATTGATCACATAAAGGATAAGAATACTTTGAAGAGTCATGTTGTTTTGAAAAATGCAAACAATACTTCTAAGGCAAAAATATTTTTAAATTTAGGGGGTAGTTTACAAAACCTTATTTTGAATAAAAATGTTATCATTAAAGGCTTACATCCTTTAAAATATGATGCTTCTTATGCTTCTGCAATTTTATTTCCTTTTGTAAATAGAGTTAAAGAGGGTACTTATAAGTTTATGCAAAAGGAGTATAAGTTAGCTATAAATTTAAAGGAAGAAAACAATGCAATTCACGGTCTAGTCTACAATAAAGAGTTTAACATTGTCCATCAAGAGGTTACAGAAAAATCGGCAACAATAAGTATTGAGTATGTGGAAAATGAAAGGGCTTTAGGATTCCCATTTTACTACACTCTTTTACTAACCTACACGTTAACCAATAACACCCTTACCCTCAAGGTGAAAGTTAAAAATATGGATACTCATCCTTTTCCATTTAATATAGGATGGCACCCATATTTTACGAGTAGTAATCTTTACGAAAGCTTTTTATCCTTTAAAAGCGAACAAAAATTGACTTTTAATGAGGTTATGATTCCAGTGAAAATTAAAGACATTAATATGGACGAGGATATGCAAATAAAAGACAAGAAATTAGATGATTGCTATATTCTCAAAACAAACACTGTTGGTTTTAAAACCCCCGATTATTCCATAAAAATAAATTCTTCTTCTGAAAAAAATTATATACAGCTCTATACTCCAAAATTAGAAAACACTATTGCTATTGAACCTACAACGGGTGTGTCCAATAGTTTTAATAACAAAATTGGCTTACAAATTTTAGAGAAAGAGGAGACTTATAATGTCCAATGGACTATTAATTTACAAGAAAATGACTAAGCCATTTCAATCTTTATTAATATTCCTTTTTGTAATTAGTTTTGGTTGTAAAAATACTGAAGACCCAATAAATAAGAAAGAAGAACTAAACCTTCTTAAATTTAGCGAAAATATTCTAGATTATCGAGTAACACCAAAAGACTCAAAAGATAAATCTGGTTTAATGTTTTCCGATCAAGGAGCTTGGTTTGCTTATAGTTTTCCTGATTCAACTAAAATCTTATCTGGTTTTTCTGGACCTTTTTTAATGACGCAACAAAATGGTGTTTGGAGTAGCCCATCTCTTTCTCAACTTTTAGTAAAAAACTCAAATAACCAAGACATCACTTGGTCTAATATTGAAACAAACAGTTATAACAGTCATTTAGAGCAGGTATTAATTAGTGAAAAATTAAATTTAAAGCAAGAAGTCGTTTATAGTTCAGGACACACAGCACTTATAAAATCTACACTCAGTAACATTAGTGACCTTCTTATAGAATTTTCTATACATTGGAATGGACAAGCTATTTTAGCTGAAGGATTAAAACTTACTTCTGAAAACCATCAACTTAATATACATTCCTCCAAAAGTAATGCTATCGGACATATCCTTTTTCAAAAAGGTACAGTCATCAAAAATAATGATAGTCTTTACAATACTATTGCAGAAAATATTTATTTAAAGCCTAATGAAACTAAAGAAATAGTAATTTCTCAAACTTTTATATTTTCAGAATATTCATGGAAAGCTGAAAAGAAATTGATTGAAAAATCTAATTTTGATTCCATTTTATCTAAAAGAAAGTCTGAAAAAAATGCTGAATTAAAATCTTTAATTTTAAACAAAAGAGATTTATTTTCAGGCAATAAGTATTCTGAAGTAGTAGCCAAAGCCAACCTTACTTTACAAAATAATTGGCGAATTCCTACCGGAGAAATTAAACACGAAGGTCTTTTTCCTAGTTACCACTATAAATGGTTTAATGGTTTTTGGTCTTGGGATTCGTGGAAACATGCAGTAGGCCTCTCCTATTACAACACCGATTTAGCAAAAAAACAAATAAAACTCATGTTCGAATTTCAAGATGAGAATGGTTTTGTTAACGATTGTGTTTTTAGAGATACTTTAGTAGAAAAACATAATTATAGAGATACCAAGCCTCCACTATCAGCTTGGGCAGTGGTTAATATTTTTGAGAAGGACACCGATTTAGAGTTTATAAAACTCATGTATCCAAAGCTGAAAAAATACCACGAATGGTGGTATCTTAATAGAGATCACGATCAAGATGGATTGTGTGAATATGGATCTACCGATGGGAGTTTAATTGCCGCAAAATGGGAAAGCGGTATGGATAATGCCATCCGATTTGATAATTCAAAAATTCTACAAAATGCTGATGGAGCTTATTCATTAGATCAAGAAAGTGTAGATTTAAACGCCTATTTATATGCGGAGAAACTATACCTTTCAGCTTTAGCGAGCGCACTTCATAAAACAGAAGATGTTAACTTCTTCGAGAAGGAAGCTAAAGATTTAAAAAAACGCATTCAATCTCAATTTTACGATTCCAGAGACGGCTGGTTTTACGATACTAATTTGGAGGGTAACAAATTTATAAAAGGCGAAGGGAGTGAAGGATGGACAGCGATTTGGGCAAATGCTGCATCACAGGATCAAGCCGAAGCTGTAAAAAACAACATGATGAATCCTGAAAAATTTTATACCAAAGTTCCCTTTCAAACCATGAGTGCCGACCACGAAAAATTCAATCCTTTAAAAGGATATTGGAGAGGTCCTAACTGGTTAGATCAAGCTTACTTTGGGGTAAAAGGATTGCGAAATTATGGATTTAATGAAGACGCAGATAAAGCCACTATTCAAATATTGGAAGGAGCTGAAGGTGTTTTAGGAAAAGGAAAATCGATTCGAGAGAATTATCACCCTATAACTGGTGAAGGCTTAAATGCACAAAACTTTAGTTGGAGTGCCGCACATATAATAATGCTTTTAATGAACGATTAATTATGAACAAACATTTATTCCTTATTTTTATTTTGACTTCTGTCTCCATGTATAGTCAACAAAAAGATCCTATTTTAGAGTATCAGGACTATATAGAAAATGAATTGATGATTAATGAAAACAAGTTAGCTCCTCATTCATCTTTTACTTCATTTACTTCAAAAAAAGAGGCCCTAAACAATCAACCTGAATTTTATAAATCCTTAGATGGGAAATGGAATTTTAATTGGGTGAAAAATCCCAAAGACCGACCAATTAAATTTATGAACCCTAGTTTTGATGTATCATCGTGGGATCAAATTAAAGTCCCTGCTAATTGGGAAATTGAAGGGTATGGAGTTCCTATTTATGCGAATCATCAATACGAATTTGCAGATTATAAAGCCATGATTGCTGAGGATATGGAGATAGTGGAAAAACGCTATCCCAAAAATCCAGGTGATGTACCTAACGATTATAATCCTGTTGGATCTTATCGAAGAGATTTTATAATTGATAAATCTTGGTCTGAGAAAGAAGTTTTTCTTCATATTGGAGCCATGAAATCTGGTGGTTTTGTTTGGTTGAATGGAAAATATATTGGCTATTCTCAAGGAAGTAAGTTACCAGCAGAGTTTAATCTTTCCAAAGCATTAAAAAAAGGAAAAAACACCATCGCAATACAGATTTTTAGATGGACCGATGGATCTTATTTAGAGTGCCAAGATTTTTGGAGAATCAGCGGTATCGAAAGAACTGTCTATCTATATGCGCAACCAAAAATAAGAATAGAAGATTTTGAAGTAAAATCTGTTCTTGATAAAACCTATGAAAATGGGGAATTCGGTTTAACTATTAATCTAAAAAATCATACCTCCAAGAATAAAAATGTATTTGTTACCTATCAAGTTTCAGATGAAAAGGGAATTCTTATTTCAGAAACAAAAAATAGAGGCTTTAAAGAATCTGAATCTATTCATTTTAATGCAAGTATACCAAATATAAAAGTTTGGAGTGCTGAACATCCCAATCTTTATAATTTACAAATTGAAACCAAAGATGCAAGTGGGAATACCATAGAAGTTTCTTCCACCAAAATAGGGTTTAGATCTGTAGAAATAAAAAATGGATTGTTATTAGTAAATGGAAAACGCATTACCCTAAAAGGAGTTAATGCGCAAGAAGCGGATCCAGAAACAGGACATGTAATGTCTGAAGAACTCATATTAAAAGACATTCAACTTTGGAAAGAAAACAATATCAATGCAGTACGTTTAAGTCATTATCCAAGAGGTAAAAGGTTTTATGAATTGTGCGATAAATATGGTTTATATGTTGTTGATGAAGCAAATATAGAATCTCACGGAATGTATTACGGGAAGCATTCCTTAGCCAAAAAATCCTCTTGGGAAAAAGCACATATAGACAGAATGGTGCGCATGGTTGAAAGGGATAAAAACCACCCTTCAGTGATTATTTGGTCTATGGGAAATGAAGCGGGTAATGGCGTAAATTTCTTTAAAGGATATGATACAATTAAAGCAATCGATATCACTAAACGGCCTGTACAATACGAACGTCCTTATAAAGATCGTGATGGTAATGTGTTCGATATGGACTCGAATACAGACATTATCGTTCCGCAGTACCCTAGTCCTGCAAATTTTGAAGAAGTTGGGAAATCAAAAACCGACCGTCCTTATATCCCAAGTGAATATGCCCATTCTATGGGAAATAGTACCGGAAATTTTCAAGATTATTGGGATATTATTGAACAATATGACAATCTGCAAGGTGGATTTATCTGGGATTGGGTAGATCAATCTATTTGGAAAACCAATGAAAAAGGTGAGAAATATTATGCTTATGGAGGAGATTATGGAGAAAATATGCCTTCAGATAATTCCTTTTTAAATAACGGAATTGTATTTCCAGACAGAACACCTCAACCTGCTTTATATGAAGTTAAAAAGGCGCACGAGTTTATCAACTTTAAAAACAAAGGGATTAATGAGTATGAAGAATTGAGGGTCTTGGTTGAAAATTTATACGATTTTACCAATCTAAATCAATTCCATTTTACAGTCCAAATAAAAGCAGAAGGGCAAGTTTTAAAAGAGATCCACCTTAAAGATATTTCGGTTGAAACGCAAACAGGAAAATTAATTAGAATACCTCTAGAAGGAATTAATTTTAAATCTAACACAGAATATTTTGCTGAAATTTCTGCAACGACAAAGCAACAATGGGGAATCCTTTCTGAAAATTTTGAAGTTGCTCACGAACAAATTCCTTTGGCTAGTAAATTTAAAAAAGAGCCTGCTAAAAATGACTTGAAATCAAATTTAACCGTTGAAGATTCGCAAGAAACCTTTCAGGTTTTCAATGATAATTTAAACCTGGTTTTTAGAAAAAAAGAAGGTCGTATTATTTCTTATAAATTTAACAAAAAGGAGTTAATAAAAGACAGGAAAGGTCTTAAACCCAACTTTTGGAGAGCTGTTACAGATAATGATTTTGGAAGCAAAATGGAAAAAGATAATATCGGTTGGAAAACCGCTTCAATTCAATCTGAAGTTATAAAGTTTGAACATAAAGAATTAAATAACGGAACGATTAACTTTGAGGTTACTTATAATTTACCAGGAGTTAAAACAACGTGTATTTCCAATTATACCATTTTCGGAAATGGAGTAATTAAAATTAAAAACACACTTAACGAAAGCGATTATAAAGGAGACATTCCACGAATAGGAATGCGAATGCAAATCCCTAAAGAATATGAAAATTTAAGCTATTTTGGTCGAGGTCCTTGGGAAAATTATCAAGACAGAAATGCTGCTGCTTTTGTAGATGTATATACTTCAAAAGTAAAAGATCAATACGTACCTTATATTCGTCCGCAAGACAATGGATACAAAACGGATACTAGATGGTTGGCGTTATCAAACAATAATAATGAGGGGCTATTAATTGCAACTGGAAGCGAAAACTTACTAAGCTTTAGTGCGCTCCATATGGAAAATGAAGATTTTGACACAACCGAGGGTATCGACTACGAAAATTCAAATATTAGGAAACATACTATTGACATAAAGGAAAAAAATCTTGTACAGCTTAATATTGATTTGGGACAACGAGGAGTGGCTGGAGATGATAGTTGGAAGTCCAAACCTCAAGAAAAATATCAATATAAAGGATCCGATAAACATACTTATAGTTTTTATTTGATTCCTTTTGAAAACAAAACAGAAGTTGATTTTATTAATTTAAGCAAATACTATATTAGTCAAGAATAATACTAATTTAAATGGATTACAGCACTATTAAAGTATCATCTTCTGAAGCCGAAAAAATCCTTTTTGAGCTTTATAATATCAAAGGGAAAGCATCTTCTTTACCTGGTTATATTGATTTTAATTTCAGAATTAAAATTGAAAATGAAGAAGGGTATATTTTAAAAATATCCCGTCCTGAAGAAAACAAAAAATATCTTGACTTTCAGCAACATTTATTGCAATCTATTGAAGCTAGTGATAAAAATCTTATTGCTCCAAGGGTCGTTACAGATAAAAATAACAGTCCCATTTCCGAAATAATAGATGGATTTGGGAAGAAACGATTTGTGAGAATGCTAACTTGGGTTTCCGGTAGAGTTTGGAGTTCTGTAAATCCACAATTAGAAGATTTTCGATTTAGTTTGGGAGAACAATGTGGAATATTAACAAAGGCTCTTCAGAGTTTTGATCATCCCGAAGCACATTACTATTTTGACTGGGATATTGCACAATCCCTTTGGACCAAAGAACACCTTCATTTATTTACAGATGAAAAAAAAGAAATTCTATCGCATCATCAGGATAAATTTGAAGCAATTCAAACTTCCTATAAAAAACTTCGTAAAAGTGTAGTTCATAATGACCCTAATGACAATAATATTATTGTTTCTTCAGACCTAATATATCCAAAAGCAAAAGCGGCAATAGATTATGGTGACGCCCTTTACACTCAAACAATAAATGATGTAGCAATACTTTGCGCATATGGTATTATGGGACATAACGATTCCTTAAACGCTTCCCTTGCCTTTGTAAAAGGATATAATTCAACGTTCCTTTTAGAGCAAGAAGAATTGGAACATTTATACCATGCTATTGCGATGCGATTAGTGATTATTGTTACTAGAGCTGCAATGAGTAAAATTGAAGAACCAGACAATGAATATTTATGGCTTAGTGAAAAGCCTGCTTGGGAAGTATTAGAAAAATGGCGACTAATTTCTCCAGATTTTGCTCATTATAGTTTTAGAAAAGCTTGTGGATTTACGCCACATCCAAACGAACAAAAATTTAAAGATTGGGCTTCAAATCAATCATTTCATTTATCTGAATTATTTGCAAGCATTCAAAAAAATGAAGTACATCCAATAGATTTAAGTGTTTCAAGTAAATGGATTGGACATCAAGAAGAATTTAATGATTTGGATTGGTTTCAATTTAAAATGAATCAACTTCAAAAAACAATTCCGAATAAAATAATTGCTGGAGGGTATTTAGAACCAAGACCTTTATATACCTCAACTGCCTATGATAGGGTTGGAAATTCTGGAAAAGAATGTAGAAGTATTCATTTAGGTATTGACTATTGGCTGCCTGTAGAAACAGCTGTTCATACACTTTTAGAAGGTGAAGTGATCATCGCTATTAATGATGCTGGCGATAAAGAATATGGTGGTTTAGTTATTTTAAAACATCAAACCGAAGCGTTTACTTTTTATACACTTTACGGACATTTAAGTGTAGAAAGTGCAACGAAAAATAAGGTAGGAGACCTTCTAGAAAAAGGCTCTAAAATTGGAAATCTTGGTAATTATCCTGAAAATGGAAATTGGGCACCTCACCTCCATTTTCAAGTGATGCTATCTCTTTTAGATTTTAAATTAGATTTTCCTGGCGTTGCTTATTATTCAGAAATGGACGTTTGGAAAAGCATTTGTCCAGATCCAAATTTGTTGATTAAATCGGAAGCACTTCAGAAAAAAGAAAATTCTACTCAAGAAGACCTCATCGCATATCGTAAAAAACATTTAGGCAAGAGTTTAAGTTTACAATACAAAATCCCTATCGAAATGGTTCGTGGGGCAGGGCAATATTTAATGGATTCCTTCGGAAGAAAATATTTAGATACTGTAAATAATGTAGCTCATGTCGGTCATGAAAATTATGCTGTTGTAAAAGCTGGACAAGAACAAATGGCATTAATCAATACCAATTCTCGCTATTTACACGAAAATATAAATGCTTTAGCTGAAGAACTTATCGAAACTTTACCAGCCGAATTAAATGTGCTGCATTTTGTAAATTCGGGAAGTGAAGCAAATGAATTGGCCATACGAATGGCAAAAGCAGTTACCGGTGAAAAAGACATTATTGCTTCGGAATTTGGCTATCACGGAAATTCGAATATGTGTATTGATATTAGTTCGTATAAGTTTGATGGAAAAGGAGGAAAAGGGGCGCCAGAACACACCCATATTTTTCCTTTACCCGATGCTTTTAGAGGGAAATATAGAGGTGAGTATACCGCTGAAGAATATGCTAACGAAGTACAAAATCAAATTAAAAACATTAAAAGCAAAGGTCGTAATGTTGGAGCATTTATTATCGAACCCATAATTAGTTGTGGCGGACAAATAGAGTTGCCAGAAGAGTTTTTAGCAAAAGCATATCAAATGGTTCGGGAAGCTGGAGGTATTTGTATTTCAGATGAAGTCCAAACCGGTTGTGGTCGGATGGGAAAAACATTTTGGGGTTTCCAGTTACACAACGTAATTCCAGATATTGTTACCATAGGAAAACCTTTAGGAAATGGACATCCTATCGCTGCTGTTGCCTGTACACAAGAGATTGCAGATAAATTTGCTAATGGCATGGAATACTTTAATACCTTTGGCGGTAATCCTGTTTCTTGTGCGATTGCTACGGAAGTAATACGAACCGTAAAACGTGAAAAATTACAAGAAAAGGCATTGTTTGTTGGCGAATTTCTTAAGTCGGAATTAAAATCCCTATCTAAAGAATTTCCAATTATTGGAGCTGTACGAGGACAAGGTTTATTTCTTGGTATTGAATTGGTCGATGCTAACTTAAATCCGTTAGCGGCCCAAACCGATTATCTAGCAAACCGAATGAAAGACCACGGAATATTAATGAGTACTGATGGCCCAGATCATAATGTATTAAAAATTAAACCACCTCTTGTATTTACAAAAGAGAATGCCGAAGAACTAATGTACTATTTGCGAAGAATTTTTGCTGAAGACTTTATGATGACCATTTTATAATATGAATAAACTTATCTTAACTTTGTTTTCAGCTATCCTCCTTATTGGTTGTAAACAAGAACCCCACCTTAATTGGAGAT
>TARA_R110000787_G_scaffold138484_1_pt1 | contig 25075 bp, 16 predicted proteins | sample TARA_R110000787 | Tara Oceans TARA_R110000787 (sample SAMEA4397920) | marine metagenome | biome: Polar Biome; feature: [DCM] deep chlorophyll maximum layer (ENVO:01000326); material: water (ENVO:00002006), including particulate matter (ENVO:01000060) such as... | depth 35 m | reverse complement strand
TCGAAAGCTCGAAAGCTCGAAAGCGGCGCCAGCGTGTTTTGCGCGCTTACGGGCAGGCAGAGCAGCAGGGAAAGAATGGTCGATGCAATCAATGCAGATACTCTCGGTACAAGCTTGGTAGTCAGAACTCCTGCTTTCACATCGCCCAGAAAAGGATACCCTCTCGTCAGGAGTCTGACGACTAACCTTTTTGGTTGGTTTCCAAAGCAAGCAACAAATGGTGTAATTCTCGCAATAGACATATCCGCGCATGGAACCGAGAGTCATGGCACATCATAAACGGGGTAAACCAAAATCCGCTCGTGCGGGCTGCCTGCTGTGCAAGCCTCACAAACGTCAGGGAGCATCTTGCGTGCATCGCCTCCGGTTTTCAGATCGTAAGCGATTGCCACAGGGAAGTGACGCGAATTGGGGTCTCGCGGATCATGACAGCCGCGGGCAACAATGATTTCCTGACAGTTCTCAGCATTGACGACGATCTGGCCTGGCAGTGTCGAATCAGGAATGTCGCCAAACTCGCCGGCTGGACCATTCATACCGTCGCGACCCTTGCCGATGCTCAGCGGGAGCCGACCGCACGGCCTATCGATATTATCCTACTGGACAGAATACTCGCCAAGGGTACCGAAGGCCTGGACCTCGTCGACTGGCTAAAAACGCTTGAAGCACCAATGCTCTCCAGCATACACCCACGGGCGGCGCCGTTGATGTCCGGAAGATCTCATTCTGAACCATCGAGAGCAAGAGGCTAATCGAAAGCGCTCAATGGTTCGAGCCAGGGTTGAGCATGTCTTTGCACAGCAGCGTAATCGCCTGGTGCAAACCATTGGCCTTGCTGGAGCCGAAATGAAAGTTGGGTTGATGAATATCGTGTACAACATGCGCCGTTCGATGTGGTTGGCAGGCCAGGAGGCCGGAGGGGGCTTACCAGCCAAGAAATATACAACGGTGCTTCTCCTGCCAGGCTCCCCTTCTTGGACTTGCTACCTCGGGAAATCAGAAAGTTGTTTATTAGGTCGGGTTTTTTAGAGGTGACCTTAAGATCTACGCTCATCGAGTCAACAACACCAACGTCACCAGCAAGTCTTTGTCAATAAATCGAAACTGACCACTTAACACATCGCCCTCGCCCAACCGGTTGTGGAGGGTCTCATTTAGACGAAAAACAACGGTGCCGCAGTGTATGTCGATAGAGACAACCGACATTACCTCAAAGCCAAAGTAACGATTAACCAACGGGTAGGCCGCCTTAAAAAAACTTTCTTTCAAAGAAAATACGATAGTAAATAACTTATTGCTGGACAAGGATTTTGACTCAATAAGACGATGCTCACTGGCGGTCAATATATGAGCCTTAGTTTCGTTCATCGGGCCATCGCTGATAATACGTTCCACATCAATGCCCAGTCCAAGAAGTCGTCTATCATCACAAGCAACGGCGGTGGCCACGTTATCCGTGTGGCTGATTGAGCCAAGTATGCCATTCGGCCAGAGCGGATTGCGGTCAGGCCCGATATTAATAGGGAAATTTCGGAACCCAAAATGCTGTACCACCTTCTTCGCACAATACCTGCCCGCCAGAAACTCACTTTTCCGCTTCTCCACTGCATTAGCTATATCCGCTGGACATTCGAGATAATATCGATCAAATAAATGATCATCGAAACATTGCGGCGAGTAAATGCAGTAATACTGATTCAGCTGATCGCTTCCCCACCAGTCCACCTGCTTTTCATCGGTGATAAAAGACTTTGGCGTACAGGAGTGAGGCATTATTGATGAACTCGAACCATCAACCGGGCATAGTTCGACGAAAAATTGGAAAAGAAACGTTCAGGTGGCGAAACCATCTCAATGCGCAGGTTACTGGCAAGGAGCTCTTCCAGTAACACACGCAATTCCATTTCCGCCACATGCTGTCCTAGGCAACGATGAATTCCCGAGCCATAGCCGAGATGTTTATCGGAATTAGATCGCGAGATATCCAGTTTATCAGCATCCTCAAATACGGACTCATCCCGGTTAGCGGAGCAATACCACATCACTACTTTCGAGCCTTTGGGGATAACACAAGTCCTCAATGTGGTTTCCTGAGTCGTCGTGCGGCGCATATGGATAATGGGGGTCTGCCAGCGGACGATTTCTGCCACAGCGCTCTTGATCAGCGCGGGATCATTTTGAAGTAGCGCCCGTTGCTGCGGAAATTGATCGAAAGCAACTATCGCCCCGGTTAATGCCCCTCGTGCAGCTTCATTTGCGCCAGCAATCAGCGCCACCGTACCGACCAGGCGCAGTGGGTCACAATCCATATGAGCTGTATCGCGATTTTGGGTTAACGCAGTAACAACGTCACAGCGACTGTGATCCTGGCGGCGTTCCGTCCATAAGGACAGTAGGCGATCACGAAACGTTTCTACCACAGCCTGTCGCTCTTGCCAGGTTTCCACAATCGCGCCTGGTGCCGGTGTAGTAACCAGCGCTTCACACCAAAATGGTAGCTGCTCGCGATCTGCCACACTCAGGTCGAATAACTCACCCACCATATTATTAGTGATCACAGTGGCAACGTTCTCTACCCAATCAAAGGAGGTATTACGGGGCAACCGCCTTAACAGCGTACGAATTTTGTCCCGCACACCCTCCTCCAAAGCCTCAAGGCGTTTGCGGGTAAAAGCGGGTAATACCGCGCGTCGTTCCTGGGTATGTCGCGGCGGGTCTGAGGTCGCAAATGCCCGCGTCACATCGAATTCAGCTGGCACGTCGCCGATGATAATATTGTTCTCAGACGAGTAAACGGCATGATCCCGTTCCACCGCCAGCACATCCTCATAGCGGCTAACTGACCAATAAGGTCCATAGGGACTTTCGGGACAATAATGAACCGGGTAATCACGTCGCAATGCACGAAACAAAGCAGGGTGTTCGTTGCGCTGAAAGCGCTCTGGTGAACTAACGTCTAGCGCCTGCAACTCTCCCCGCGTCCAGGAGCCACGGTCAGTCGTTTGAGAATCGTCTATGCTCACAATCCTATTAGAATCCCTGTTACAAGTTCACCAGCCACCATTAACTTTACCCTTACCTTTACCACTGCAACTTGAGTTCCAACATGGCGCCGAGTATCCCGCTGCTCATTTTTGGCTGCGAATGAGCCTGCAGGCGAAACTCAGGAATTTGATCGAGCCATTCACACAGGAATAGCTCCAGTTCGGTACTGGCCAAAAACGTTCCCGGACAAAAATGCACGCCGCTACCAAACGTCATGTTGGGCGCAAGTGGGCGAGAAAAGTCAACCTCCATTGGAGAATCAAATAATTTTTCGTCCAGGCTCTGTAGCGGCGGCAAGACAATCATGTCACCCGCTTTCAATAACATGCCGTCTATGACCTGATCGGTTTTAAGTTGTCGCGCCTTGGTCATAATAGGAAAGCGTCGGATAAATTCCGGCACCGCCGAGGCAATCAACTCGGGATTGTAAACCAGTACCTGGCGATGCTCAGGATGCTGCGCCAGGAAACTCATGATAAACCCCAATATCGACACCACGGTATCAATACCACCGGTCAGCATCGCGGTCGCCACATCCACTGCTTCATCTTCGCTGATTGGACGACCATCCAGCTCTCCGCACACTAGCCGACTCAATAGATCATCGCCGGGGCAAGCCTGCCGCTCAATGACCCAGGGACGAAGAAAGTTGGCAAAACGATCCATCACTGGCACATTGGATGCGTTCGGTTCTTCACCATAACGCGGTAGCTGAGCGGCGCACTCGTCGGGTATGGCAGCCATATGCAGGAATACTCGTGCCGGAATCATTATCGCCACATCATTAATGAACTCACAATGGCGAAGCGTCAACACCCGCGCTATGGCCTCAGCGATAATGACCTTAATGCCCGACGCGCCGGCCTGTACGTGCGTCCGTGTAAGCGCTGCCGTCATCAGCTTGCGGTAAGGTCGATGCTCAGGTGGATCGAGCGTAGTGGGCCGCAATGGGAATTTTTCTCCCCACTTTTTAGGCACAATGGTGATGCGAGACGAAAAGTTTTTATGATCAGCATAGATGCGGGCAATATCATCGGCCCGGGTTACGAGCCAGTGACCACCATTGCAAGGTGTCCATAAAATCCGGTGGGGATACTCTTTCTGGATCTTTCGCCACGCCCCGTGTAAATCGTGATCCGCGCCTGGGATATTGTAAATATCAATGTCAACTATTCGTTCCACAGGGATAGACAGTGTCGCACATTGATCAGCTTCCATTCCCATACTCCCTGTGTATTCAAACGAGTCAGAGCGGTTAAAATTACACTAGTTCAACATTGAATGGTAGAGTCTGCCAGAGCCTGTCAACCGCAATCACTGCATTTAAAAAGGGATAATATTGGAGAGCACAGCAAGATTACGCCAGCGTCGTGCCGCAGTAGCCCAGCGCCTCCGTAAGCGTCTGGTAACTCATATTGCGGCTGGAGGCACGACCGACATGGCCGCAACCACCATGGAGAATAGCAGCTCAGCCTACTGTGACCCACTGCGGGCACAACAGGAAAAGACCCTCCTTTTCCAACGAACACCTATCGTTGCCTGCTTCTCCTCCGACGTAGGTAACAGGGGCGACTGCTTCGTGTTCGATCTGGCAGGCACGTCGATTCTCATTCTCCGGGGAAAAGATTTAACATTGCGAGCCTTTCTAAACCGCTGCCCCCACCGGGGCACAAGGTTGATCGCTACCGAATCTGGACCGACCAGTATTGATTCCAGGGGCATCCGTTGCCCTTTCCATGCCTGGTGCTTTGATCTCGAAGGGTGCCTTACTCACCGACCCGGAGCAGACGGCTTTGACGCACAGCATAAGCAGCAACGGCAACTGACAGTTGTCGCTGTCATCGAGCATCTGGGGATGGTTTATGTTCAGCTCAAAGGGCAAATCGAGACCGAGGATATTGAGCAACACCTGGGTGCATTCCACGATGAAATAGAGCTGCTAGAACTACCGCTAATGCAGCGTATACAAAGTTACTCGCTGCAGGCTGAAAGCAACTGGAAATACGCCATGGATACCTATTGCGAAGGTTATCACTTCGGAGTCTTGCACAAAGACTCCATTGGCAGCGCCTTCTTTTCCAACGTAGCGGTTGTCGATGAATTCCCTCCCCACTGGCGTATGTGTTTTGCCGAGAGTAACCTGTCAGCCCTGGCGCTTCAGGATCAACATCTGTGGCCCGACGCTACGTTTAGCGGGGTACACTTCCTGTTCCCCAATACGCTACTGGTTGTCAGTGCCCTGAAACACGGTGAAATGTGTGTACGGATGTTTCAACTGTTGCCCGGTCAGCAGCCCGGAAAGATGTCCTGCCTGATTACGGTCTACGCACCAGGATCAGTGCGAGATGATGATGAACGCGTCGCTCGCGAATTCGCCTACAACGATGCCACCAGCGACATTACCCGGGAAGATTACGAAATCGCCACCCAGGGCTACAAAAACCTGGCCAACGCACCCGACGAGTTTCGCTTAATCTATGGTAAAAATGAACCGGCGTTACAAGCCTTTCATCGCGCATTAACTGAAGCCCTGAGTAAAGACCCGGAATAGCAACCACTGCCAGCAAGCGCTTGAAAAAGTATGCGGCGGATGCAAAGCCAAAATACGGTGGGTCAAATACAGAGGATCAGGCACAGAAAGTAAAGCACAAGGGATCAAACCCTCGGTAAGAACAGGTGTTGAACACTGACCGATACGCCCCGGGGCACACTCAAGCGGGGCATACGCATAGGCACGAGCTTACGCAACGCCTCCAAAATTACAAAATCTTCCCGCTCTGGAATCAGTAGGATAACCGCTGTCCGAGTTTTGACATGAGCTGTAAAGCGCTTTAGCCCAGCCTCCTGATACCGTTTTTGAATATCCGTTTCACATTGGCCAAACAGATGATAAGCAGCAGGTACCCGCGCCCGACAAGAGTATTCAGGCAATGTGACCATGCGTGATCCTGTGCCAGGTTTCAGCCGTATCTGTCTCAGGCAGCTTGCAGGTAATGATTCTTCGATGACCGCTTTACCTACAGTAATTACACCGTCAGGACCGTGGACAAGAGCGTCTTCCAGGACAAAGCCATCCTTCCAGGACACCTCGACATTTATTCCACTGCCTATTCCTCTGTCGCTGTCGCGCAGAGAATGCAGTACAAATTCTCGGACCCCGACGCTGTCATCCCTGTCAGCAAAGCCTGCCACCGGCCAGCCCTTAGCCTCACGTAGCGCCGCCCGGCACAGATCAAACCAGGAGTAAGAAAAAGTGCGGGCATCCTGGTACCGGGAAAAAACATCCATACAACCAACGAAAATACCCTGCCCAGGAGCTCCGACAGGTTCCACTCGCCCGACTTTATCCCGGTCGTCACTGCTAGTGACCAGGAGCAAACGGTTTGCTCCATAAGCCTGCAAAGCCCGAGACAAGCGAGAAATATCACTTGATTCAATCTCGCCACTATCTTTGCGGATAAAAAGTTTTTCTCCGGCACAAAGATCGTCCACAGCTTTGCGTGCCAGCCAACGTAAAGCCAGCTTTTGCTGCGCCAGTAGCTTATCGTGATCAGCCTCGCCGGCCTGTTGAAAGGTGTGATAACGAAAACCGTAACGAGGAACAAAGACAATCAACTCATTATTGCAGGCAACTTCTAGTTCAACTCCCTGGGGATCATCAAAGTCTTTGAAGCCATTTTCCAGCACAGTCAGTAAGGCCCCAAAATTGCTATTGTTGAAACGAAAAAACCCCAGCTGATCGACACCAAGCGCCACCTGTACCAGGCCAAACTCGCAGTTATCGCCAAGACTCTCGAAATGTTTTAGTACGTCGGCATCAAAAAACGGCACCCTACTCATGCTCGATCTGTCCGTATGCATTTGCATTCCTGAAAGGCTGTCCCGGCGCTACGCCAGCTAACCCGCTTGCAGATGAGCTTCTATAAACCCCACCAGATCACCAATATTGCGCATTTCATCAATTTCACGACTGTGAAAACGTATCCCAAACTGTATCTCAGTGGCCAGCATCAGCTCAATATGGCGAAAAGAATCCCATCCCTCGATATCCAGCGCAGTAGTACCTGGCTTCAAAAAGATATCATCGCGCATGAACAGATCACGAAAAATGCCATTGAGCCTTGTGTAAATATCATTATCCATCATGGCTCTGCCTGATAAATCGTCGACGGCACCGAGAATGGATTGAACTCATCTAATGACAACTCAAAACATGAAGCACTTTCCGTTTCTGATACCGTTGGTATAAATCCCAGCTGCAGGTATAGCTCACTCACTAAGCCGTTTTTGGGTGTCGCCCTGTAGTCCCCAATAATCCGCCTGACTCCAACTTTCTGTGCGATGCTAGCTAGCACATTCAAAACGGCGTGTTCCACTCGCCTGCCAAGCACCCGACAACTCATCAAAAATGTGTCAATCAGCAATGTCTCACCCTGCTGCAGCCGGGCAATGATAATCGCAATAATACCGTTGTCGCCAAAACGATCTCTCAAGCGAAACTGCAAGGTAATAATATCTGGTTCCGCCATCATCGCTTCCACCTGATGACGATTGTAGCGCCGAGTGGTCAAGTTAAACTGGTTCGTTTTATTAATCAGCTGCACGACCCGCTCGAGGTCCAGCGGGTTAAAAGCCTGCCATATCAGATTCATATCGAGATCATTGAGATAAGCGGCAAGGTCTTCATGCTGATCGCGCCATGCCAGACGCTGGCTATTGGCCTGATAAGCTGCGCTGCGCTGACGGTCGTCCGCAGTCAGCGCCACACTTTCAAAATAACCAGCGCCCGCCAGAAAACCTGGAAACAGGACCGGATCATCGGGAAGTTCCGGCGTTTGTACAGCGGCCAGCACTCCCCGCATCAATGAGCGCTCAAAGGCGCTGTCATCAACGAACACCATAGAATCCAGACCAATGTTTAATTCAGCGGCGATATCACGCAAATTATCTGGCTTGGCATTCCAGTTGGCCTTGAAACTCGCGATATGCTGCGGCCTGAGAATCATGTCAGGGTGGGACTCAAAAACCTCAAATGCCGGCTTATGGTTATTCTTTGAACAAACTGCGAGGATCACACCACGCTGGTTTAGCGCCAGTAGATAGCGTTGAAAACTCTGGTAGGCCTCCCCGGTCGCGCTGCCCTGCCCCAGATCAATGCCAGTGAGTCCTAGCTCACCAACTTCCCCACCCCAAAGGGTATTATCCAGATCCAGTACCAGGCATTTTGCCGAAAGCCCCTGACGTGCGGCGATAACCCGCATTAACAACTCACCAAACAGCGGCACAGCCTGGGGCGAGACCTCCATGCGCGCATGCAGCCACAGGCGCGGATCATGCCATAACCCAAGGCCATCCCGTACTACCTGTCGGTCCAGAGACAGCACATCCACACCGGCCTGTTGAGCACAGCTCCTGATCGATGCATTCAACCGGTACAAATAATCTGTGGGCGAACCGGGCATGTGATGCTCGTTATTACCCATCAGGTTTTCGAAAGTCGGCAAAGACAACTGCTGTATTACCTGGCAGCCATAGCGGCGGCGCAAGCGTTCCCAGGCCTGTTGCAGGCGAGCCAGTGTGGATTGGAGCATCTGGTCACGCTGAGCCTGATCACAATCACTGGGCAGGCCGCTAACCAGATGCTCAGCGTCCAGCGCCAGTAGCACTGAAGTCGGAGAAAACATTGTTAATGCTGCGTCAGGTTCGATCACCTCCTGCCAAAGCTGGCCATAACCTCCCTGATAAATATCCAGCCACAGGCCGCGGCGTAACCCGGCAAAGCGAATGCCTGCACTCAAATGTGAGGTGGTGGACGAACCTAAAATAGCCAGCCGCAGGTGCGCCTGGGGCAAAGAGATTTGCTGGCGATCTCGAGCTTGACTCAGCAGTCGGTCAAGGCTGCTTAGCTGAGAGAAATCCAGTCTGAAAGAGGCCAGTTCAGAAAAATCGGCCAGGGTCGGCGCGGTACTTTGTTGTAATCGGGCCAGCCTGTCTGACCAGTCCTGAGGCGGAAGCGGCGGAAGCCAATAGAGCCCTGCACCCTTTGAAGTCAAAAGCTTAAGCCCTGTATGATCGGAACCTGTTAGAGACTAATTCAATACCCGCCTGTCGCCTGCAGGCGGCGGCGATAGCTACCAAAAGATCGCGCAGCAGCATACCAAGCGACCGGGGTAAAATGTACATTAAAGCCAATGCTAACGATTATGTCGTGAAGGAGACTCGATGCCAACAGCATCTCACCGACCCGCCGAAGGATAAATCTGTCAACATGACTATCATCTCGGCAATACAATTTTTGGGGAACTGCACTCAGCCACCCCGGCTATACGGTGTTACACGCGACAAGGATTATTGCCCCCTGAAGGAACAGCGCGTAGCAATTACCAATGCACGCACCTTATCCTCGCAACCCCAGCTCGACACCGCCGGCTATACCCTGATAAAAACTGATCAGATCAAGCCTTCTACCAACATGCAGAGCATAACCCAACAACACGTGCAGCAATCGCTGCAACTACTGCGAGACCACACCGGGGCCAGCGATCTCGTACTCATCAACTCGGTGATACGCCGTAGTGAACAATCACCGGGCTACCTCAAAGACGGCACTACATTACCTGCACGTTTCGCCCACAATGACTTTGGCACGGGCCAACGGGAGATCGAACGATGGGTTAATCAATTCGCGACTATCCGCTACGACCGCGTCAGACATCGGCGAATTGCTACGTACAACACCTGGCGGATGCTCACGCCACCACCGACAGATGTGCCACTGGCACTATGCGACGCATCCTCGCTCAGCCCAGGCGAGCGCGTCGGGATTGAGTTTCATGAGCAGATGCCACAGAGCCCGAACTGGGTTTTTGAAATGTCGGGGTATCACTTCAACCCAGCTCAACGCTGGAGTTATTTCCCCGACCTGAAGAGTCACGAATTGTTGGTATTCAAAGGCTTTGACTCCGACGCATCCCGTGCCGAACTAACGCCCCACGCAGCCTTTACGTTGCCTGATTGCCCCGCAGATACACTGCCCAGAGAAAGTATTGAAAGCCGGTTTCTGGCATTTTTTTAGCAGGCCAGCAACTCTCAATGGATTGCAACACACCGGATCACTTTATGAATTCTCCGCTTGCGCATCCATTTGCCTGCGCAGACTTTCAGGGCGCATATCTGTCCAGGCTTCATCCACCCAGGCCATGCAGATAGCTTTGTCACCATGAGGCCCAACCCGCTGCCAGCCAGCGGGGACATCGAGATGCTCTGGCCAAAGTGAATATTGCTTCTCTTCATTAATCAGAACAAAAAAATTTCCGTCTTCATCATCAAAGGGGTTCATAAATAATTACTCTATTTTTTAGTCACTGAAATCCATATAAAACACAAGACCAAGCTCCAATCCATTGCAACAATGCAATCAATACCCTGGAAAAATGTCGACCAAAAGCCGCTTTGGAATATCCCGTGAAAATATAGGATGTAAATTTTACTCCAAACTCAACCTTCCGATAATAAGCCATTTTCACATAGGATTTCCAAAATATATTATCTTTGGTACAAGCATTATCAGCTTTATAAGCCTGCCATTAACCTAAACTTTTATGTTAAATTTTACCATCATTCGCCGCTAACTCAGCAGCAGAAGGCGTGTACATAGACAAGTATATTCCGTTATTGACTAAAGTATTTCGATAGTGATTTATCATATCCAGCTTCATTTCAAACTCACTTTGTTTATCCAGAGCTTTTTCTATATCAGTTTCTTTAAACCCTTTCCAGCTATTATGGAATTTTTCAACATACGCATATACTAGCTTTGATAAATCTTCAACACGCTTTAATGCTTGCACGTATGTTAGAAAAAAATGAGTGTATTCTGATGGCTCTTCCGTAATCTTTAGGTGTATCTTTTTTTTATCATCTTCACAAAATCTCTGCGGGTTTATCCAATGATATCGCTCTATATCCTCTCTCAACTCAGACAGCTGGACAATAGTATTCAACCACTCTTCAATATTATAGTAATGGTACTTTAGCGCAGCCGCAGCTTCTGAAAGGCTGGAAGTAGTCCGGGTAATATCGGAGAGGTTTTCAGAAATATCAGGCAACAAAGCCGGGAGATGGACGATAGTTTGCGCGTCAAAGTTCGCAAGGGCCACATTCATTTTCAAGATATGAAGCTCAATTTGTCTGTTTAATACGAAAGCTTTCTTGCTACTCCCATCCTTAGCCAATTGTTCGCCACCCGCATCCACATTTACATCAAATTTATGGATCATATTTAGCAAATGCCCCATGACACTATTTATACTGGTAAGCAGTACATTAGCCAGCGCTTGCCTGGTTCGATCCCACTTACGTTTTTCCAAAAAACTCAGCAACCCTCCGACACCAAACACCACAGCCACGATCTCTATGACCATAATTACTAAGCCGGCCTCTAGATTTACCACGAAGTCGTTGCCTGCTAGATCAGTGTTACCTAAGGTATTAAAAAACGCTGTGATTAACTCCCCTAAAGTGCGCTCCATCTAATGCCTCCATTGCTAACTTTTCGCTTTGGCACGCTAAGCCTTCTCAACACCTATTATCTATATTCCGTGCCGGATCGGTATTAGCAATAATATTCCGGAGCCTTGCGAAAAGTTGCGCCACGCCGGATATCGTGGGGAATCCACATATCCGCACCGGTTGCCTTTGCAAGAGCCTCAAGCTTTACGCGACTGCTACTGGTAAGAGAGTTGCTGATGTGATTTACGAAATTGGCGGGACGGTTTACTTCCTCATAGTAGTGATAAACATCGCCCGTAATCAGGATGGGTCCAGTATTTTCCAGGTCGACAAATAGAGACTGGTGCCCGGCCGTATGACCAGGGCTAAACTTGATCACCACGCGACCATCGCCAAACACATCGTGGTCACAGTTTTCGATAATCAGGGTTGGAGCGTCTTCCAGTTGACTGAACAGCTTCTGATCAGGGGTCACCGGTCCAAATCGTTCAAAATCAGGGTTGGGATCAAACATCGCCTCTCGTTCGGCCCGCTGCACCAGCCAGGTCAGGCCCGCGAACATATTGGCATTAGCGACATGATCATTGTGATAGTGAGAAAACGCCAGGTAATCAATATTTCCTGGGCTGTAACCCACTTCGCGCAATTGATCGCCCAATTTACGCGAGGCGGTGAAGGTTCGCTTGCGGGTCAGTTTGCCCCGGTCTTCCATTTCATCGTCTGGAATTTCGCCAGTATCCCACAACAGCACACCCCTCGGGTGGACAATCAGGTAGCAGGGCGTTGTCATTTGCGTAGGGATAGCTCCGTGCTCGAAGCCGAATTCCTCGGCGGTGACGCTATCGATTGTGCCGCAATCAAACACATAAACCTTAAGAGACAGGTCTGAAAGAGACGGGTCTGAGCGCGTAACGGCAGGTGTGTTTTCCGGGGTGTTGTGATCAGTCGAACTTACACAAGACATTTTCGATACTCCCTTATCCGATCCTGATTGACGACAACTTGCAGATAAAGTTGCGGCTGCGTGCCAGTTTGAATTACTTTCTCGGGGTGAACAAGCCCCAGGCCTTCACCGCTGCTCTAGACATAGTGTCTAGTATAATACTGACTTAACCGCAACCCTTGCACACGGGGCAAATTATCGTGCCGCCACCAATCAACAATCAATCCGGGTTTGACGCCGATGACTATGCTAAACGCCTTACCGGCCCGATGGGGCTGGATCATTTCAATGGCGAACTGCGTGAGTGTGAACCGGCCCACTTTCCCGACGTCTTTTCTGAGGCCGAAACTTCTACTCTTTGCTCGCCCGAACTGTTGGCAGACTTGCTCATGCCCAACTCAGCCGCGACCGCCAGCATTGATATTTACGCTAATGAATACCTTGTCCGCTTGCCAGACATGTTACACAAATCCGATCGGCTGGCGGTGGAGGTGATTGCCGAACAACTCCAGCAGGGAGCGACGATTCGTTTTCGCAACCTCGAACGCTGCAACACCAAACTCAATGCACTGACTTTAGCTATCGATCGACTGTTTCATTGCACAAGCGATATCAATGCCTATCTCACTCCCGCCCACAGCGATGGCTTTCCTCCACACTTCGACAACACCGATGTACTCGTAGTGCAACTCATGGGGGTCAAGCAGTGGCACCTCTACCCCGAGTACAGCAATCGAATGGAGCTGCCCCTCAAAGACACGCCCTGGGATGCCGACAAGTATCGTCCCAGCGGCACTATACAACACCGCGAGCTGCACCCAGGGGACGTGCTCTACATTCCCCGCGGCGGCATGCATTCAGCCGCTTGCAAAAATGATCTATCTCTACACCTGACTATCAGCCTGGATACCGAAACAAGGGTTGATCAATTATCACGATTAATGCTTACCTGGGCGGAACACGAGGCGAGCGCACGTCGGCGCTTACCCGATAGACCAGATGCTGCCCGCGGCGCGCTGTTGCAGGCGGCGCAGGATTTTTATCGGTGGCTACAGGACAACGTCGACCTGCCCAGTTACAACACGCCTGTGGAAACCTTAGAAACAGATCGGCAAAAGGTTCAGGATAAATTCAGGCAGGCGCTGGGAGCCATTCGCTAGTCACCGCTGGATATCAGGTCCGCCACACAACAGACCGCTAACGTTTTAGAAGAAGGGGCCAGACTAGCTCGAAACGTTAATGCGGCCATTTCTAAACCTTCCACCGCAAAACCGTCCATCGCGAAACTAGCTCCTTCGAAACTTTCCATTACGAAATAATGCCACTGTCGCTCCATTGGCATCCACGCCATCAATCTCCATCGTGGAATCACCAAACATTAAATCGATACCGATATCACTGTGATTAGCGCCGGGATGGTTTTGGTTCTGTGGAGGACAACCCAATGTCACGTGCATCCGACAGGCTTTGTCCATAATCGGTGCCAAAAAGCCACCCTGTGGTGACGTTACTCCCTGAATTGCTTCCGTCAGACCAACCTGCCCCAATCGCGCAGCGTTGTCGTCCACCTGCATCAGTCGCTCCATCAGGTCGGCGCCCTGACTGGCACTCAGGTGAGCCACCCGACCGCGACGGAATTCTAGCTTGAGATCACACACACTGCTGGCACCAATGGTTATCGCTTGGCCAACGCTTAGCGTGCCGTGTGTACCCGAACCTTGCAACAAACATTGAACTGGGGTCAGGGGCAAGGTGGGCTTAAAGAAAGCACCCGCTGCAGTTTGCTTCCCCCCACCGCACCAGGAAGCTTGCCCCAATAGGTCGACAGTCAAATCCGTTTCCTGATCGCGAAGCTGTAAACTGACAAGTGCCAGGCGGTTTAACTCATCAGCCACGTCTTGTATGCGATTGTACTGGGTGCCCAGGCCAGTCTGAGCGGGCAAGTCAGTATTGAGGCAGCACAACTTAAGAATGTCGTCCCACAGCGCTGCCTGCGCCGCGCCGCCCTCTAACTTAGGCCTGATCCAGCTAGCCCAATCCTGAGTCGCATAAGGCACGGTACAACGCGCCAACCCTGCCCAGGCACTGTCATCGGGCTCTTCAAACAATTTGTGGAAACGCAACAAACGCTCAGTGGTAATGCCCTGTAAAAGCCGGGGTCGCGGTCCAACAATGTAAACTTGGGCGGCTTCAGGCATGTTTGTGGCTACAGGGATCTTTGTGGCTACGGGAAAAGCCGAGTAAACGGACGGTTCCGGTTCCATGCTGGCCACGGCAATTCGTAGTAATTCCGGATCCTCATAAATGCAGTGAACCGGTCCGCTACCGAGGCCATAAGCTACCTGCGCCACGCTACGCACCATTTGGTGCGCTTCAATGGGCGCACGAATAATCAAGCCCTGCTGCGGCTGAAGATTAACGCCTTCACGGACTGCCGCATGGGCCAGCGGCCACCACGGAGCATCCTCGTTTACAACCACAGCCATCTGCCCCGCATTTCTGCGACTGCTTCTGCCGTCAACATAGTTTGATGCTCGGCATCGATATCGATGACCCGCAGCTGGCCGCTGATAAAGTTGCGCCAGTCCAGTGGCGAAACCATAGAACGATCATGAGTTTCGGTTTGACGGGCGGCCCGAAAAAACACAACGTCGCCCTCAAACAGCTGTGGCTGTGCGTCTGGTAACACCTGACTATTGTTTTTTAAATTGAATGCCATAGCTTCCAGGGTGGGTAGGGACATACGCCCTAAGAGGTTGTTCTGTCGCCGCGCCAGACGGGCAATACTGGCGGCCGTCAGCTCGTCCCCTGCACCTTCCAGTAATAATCCTGCGCCAAGGGCAATGTCATGCCATACACTGTCTTCGCTTGCATAATCCGGGCGCACCGAGGCGGGCATGGGATAGCTGTCTATCAAGGTTAGTGAGTGTATACATGAACCTGCGGCCTGTAAGCGAGTAGCGAGACAATGCGCCAGCATACCGCCAAAAGACCATCCCACCAGACTGTATGGCCCCCGGGGTCGGACATCTAGAATCAGCTGTTGTGCGTGCTGCAGAAGGTCGGAAAACTCTAATGGTGATGACGACGGCCCAGAGCAAAGGTTGGATGCCTGGATCAGGTAAACCGGACGCTGACGATCAAATAGCGGCAACATATGTGCATAGGCCCAGGCCAGACCGGTGCCCGGGTAGAGGCAAAATACCGGAACCCCGGATCCCAATTCCCGCAATGGCACCACTTCCGATAGCGAATCGACCAGCCCCTTATTTTTGTCTGAACCGGCATCTAAACCGGCATCCGTAGTGATACTAAGGCGCTCAACCATTTCTGCAACCGTGGCCGCTGCCAGTATATCCACCACGGCAATCTCCCTCTTCAGTAATACACCCAGATTCGCTGCCAGACGTGCCGCAGAGAGCGAATCCATACCCCGATCGAGTAGTGAGTCGTCGAGGCCAATATTACTCAGGTTCAAAGTCAGTTCTATTTGTTGACAGGCAATTATCTCCAGTGGCGACTGTGGTGCCCGGTAATGACCAGTGCCTCTGAAAGAGGAATGAATACGCTGCAACGCGTTCCTGTCCAGCTTGCCATTAGCCGTCATTGGCATTTGCTGCATAGCAATAAATGCCGATGGGATCATATAAGACGGCAACTGTTTTCTAAGCTCGGGCACAACTTTATCAGTCAGGCCCGCAGAATCGTCGTCCTGTTCAACAGTCACCACATAGGCGACCAACCGTTTCACCGGAACGGCAGCTTCTGCCACCACCATCTCCTGTAATTGCACTGTGACCTGGCTGATAAATGACAATGCCATCAAGGCCGACTCAATTTCACCGAGCTCTATCCGGAAGCCTCGCAGCTTGCATTGACCGTCCCCGCGACCCCTAAATTCCAGGCGCCCAGGCCGTGACCAGACCGCGCGATCGCCAGTGCGATATATACGCTGTCCTGCCTCGCCATAGGGATTAGCCACGAAAAAAGTAGCGCTAAGACCGGGTCTGCTGATATAACCATTCGCCAGGCCATCACCACTGACGTAAAGCTCACCCTCAACCCCTACAGGGCAGAGCTGTAAGGACGCATCCAGCACATAGCCCTGTACATTGGGCAAAAAGTCGCCCAGCGGCGGAGTCGATTCGGCAAGGTCCAGAGGCTCACTCAAGGTAGTAAATACCGTGCATTCAGTGGGACCATAGACGTTGCGGATGCGGGCAGCAGGTGGGTGGACAGGAATGCGAGCTGGCGACCAGGCTTCCCCCCCTACCAGCGCCAGTTGCACACTCAAATCTGATACGCGCCCGGATCGCGCTGCTTCCAGCATCAAGTTGGTGTAGGATCCTGGCGTAATATTCAATACGGACACACGCTCAGCGATCAGCACTTGCAGCAATTGCTGCGGCACACGGACGATTTCGTCTGCGACCAAAATCAGCCGACTACCGCTGGCAAACGCGCCCCAGAGTTCATAGACCGAAAAATCAAAAGCGTAAGAATGCAGTAGTGACCACACACCCACCTGCTCAAGTACAGTATCACCCAGGTGGGTATGCACGAGGCGAACGACGTTGCGATGACTGGCCAGCACGCCCTTGGGCTTGCCGGTGCTACCTGAGGTGTAGATGATGTGAGCACCGTAATCGGGACTGAATTGGGGCGCTACAAATCTATTTGCAGTCTGCGACACGTCGATATCAGTATCCAGGCACAACACCCTGCCATTAAAACGCTCGGTCGTGGCCGTAACAGTCACGATCAGACGCGGTCTTGAATCCTCCAGAATCAGCGCCTGCCGCGCTAAAGGCATGCGGGGATCCAGGGGAAGATAAGCCGCACCGCTTTGTAGTACCGCCAATATAGCCGCCACCATCGAGGTCGACACAGGCAGACACAATGCCACCACATCGCCAGCCACCACGCCATGTGCCTGCAACGTAGCGGCAATGCCCATAGCCATGCGTTCCAGCTCAATATAGGACAGGCGCTCGTCCTTATACAACAATGCAGTATTGTCGGGATGCTGTCTAACCCGATCAGCAAAGAGTTCGGGGAGAGTCAAATCAGGATAGCTTTGCCGGGTACAGTTGTTATCCACTAACAGTTGTCGACGCTGATCAGAATCCAGAAAGTCTATATCGCACACTCGTACAGTGGGGTTATCGAGCAACTGCAACAGAACCCGCTGGAAGCGCTCGGCAAATGTGGCGGCTTCCGCTTCGCTAAAGTTGCCGGTAGTGTATTGGATCTGAATATCAAACGTGCGACCTGGCACCACAATCATCGATAGCGGGTAGTGGGTGCCGCTGAAACCTTCGAGCACATTTAATACGCTCTGGCTATGATCCCTGCTGGGGTAGTTTTGGTAGGTAAACAGGGTATCGAATAACTGCCCCTGTCCATGGGCTCGCTGGATATCCACGAGTGGCGTATGCAGATAAAGCTGCACCGTACCCAGGAATTGCTGTAAACGGACAATATTGTCCAGCACGCCCTCCTTCGGTGACCAACGCAGGCATAGTGGTACGGTCTGCACCAGCATACCCACCATTTTCTCGACGCCTTCCAGGGGCATATTTCGACCGGAACCCACTAAGCCAATGCAGATGTGCTCTTGATTCCGCTGGTGCCCCAGAACCAGGGACCACACAGCCGCGAGCAGCGTCGCCAGGGTCAGCGAATGGGCTCGCGCCAGCGCTGACAAACGCTTGAAAAGAATTTCTGGAAAACTTTGCCTATACAGTTTTTGCTGGCCGGTCGCAGACAGGAATGGTGGTACATCATAATCCGCCAGATGATGGCACCAGAGCGCGACGCCTTCATCGCTGAGTTGTGCTGAAATCCAGTCAATATAGTCCTGAACCGATACTGACGGCGGTAGATTCGTCTGGCTGTTATCGTCAATGATCTGGGCCAGCTCATGTAAGATCAACCCGCCCGACCAGCCGTCCGCAATCAAGTGGTGCAGGCTCATCAACAGGTATACCTGATCGCTGCAGCGGATATAGCTGGCACGCAACAACGTTGACTCCTGCAGATCAAAGGCTGCGGCCCGGTCGGCCTCTATCAGTCGCAGGCACTCCGCCCGCTGATCTTCCAGATTATGGCCAGTGAGATCCCAGGCCCTCCAGGTGGGCAAGCTCTGACGCTTGACCACCTGCAACGGCTTACCTTCGGCATCCCGCGCAAAGCTAACTCGCAACCCCGCGTGGCGCTGTAGCAAACATATCAGTGCTTCCTTAATCCGACCCGGGGCATATTGAGTATCGAGCGTCATAACAAGTTGAACGCGATAGGGATCATCACTGTCGACGTGAGTCAACATGCCCTGCTGCACCGGGGTCAGCGGCCAGACCGCTTCCAACTCACCGAAGCGTACTTCCAGAGCCCTTAATTCATCCACGCTCAAAAACACCTGCTCGTTGCAGTGTGGCAGTGTCAGCGGCTGCGAAGCCAAGCGTCCCACGGATACCAGGCTCTCCAAAGCCTGCTCAAACGCTGCCGCAATGCGCCCCACTTTATCGCGGTCAATCACGGCCGGGGCAAAGCGCCAGTTCAATACCAATTGGGCACCGCCGCCAGTACCTTTGCTAAAGGCATTAATAGTGAGCGGGTGCGCCAGTGGCAGGCTACCGTCCACCACACCCGATACAGGCAGTCCGATTTCGTCTTCAAACCGTGTCTGAGTGCTTGCCCGGCCTAAATAATTGAATGCCACAGCGGCGGGTTCATGTTGGGAAAACTCCTGTCCATAGGTACTATCCAGATAACGTAAAACACCGTAACCGAGTCCCCCATCGCCAATGCGACCCAATTCCCAGGCCACACTCCGCAGACACTGGCTGATAGCCTGTGTATCGCCCGTAGCGGCCGCCGCGTAATTATCATCCCAATCCAGGGTGAAGGGATGCAAGGCGGTAAACCAGCCCGATGTGCGTGTGAGGTCAATACCCTGCTGGTTAACCGGTCGGCCATGACGCTCTACCTCGATACGCACAGCGGTGACAGGTTGAATCTCATCTCGCGCCTGCGTCAGCAGCGCCAGCGATAATGCACACAGCAGTACCTCATCCACCTGCACCCCAAGCTGCCTGGGCAAGTCTGTCAGTGCGGCTTCTACTACCGAACCGCGAATCTGGCTCAGGCAATCTTCCGCACTGTCAACCCGGTCCCGCGTGGCATCAAGTAGTACAGAGAAATACGGCTGCACAGGCCGCGCGCCATGCCAACGCCACAAGGCTATCTCGGAATGGAAATCTGAGCTGTTGGCGACGAGCTGGCGCGCCCAGTGACGGAAACTCGTACTTTGCGCTAGCGGTGGCATACTAGCGCCAGTTCGCTGGGCTTCTAACAGTGTCAGCAGGTCAGATTCGAGTATCTGCCAGGATACCGCGTCCACAGCCACATGGTGGGCCACCAGCAGCAGTGTGCCTGGTGTAGATGTCTGCTGTAGCCAGCACGCGGCCAGTACTCTACCCTGCGTCGGATCTAATTGATCCGTCAGCTCAGCCACTAAAGCATCCCGGTTCACAGACTCCGCAGCGACGACCTGAAAACACTGGTCTGCAGCAATGGCACCCGGCGCGAGGGTTTCCAGGGTTTCGGCCTGGCGCCAGACCGAACGCAGCATGGGATGAGTATCGAGTAGCACCTGCAGGGCGTCGATTAATGCTAGCGATGACGTTGCGCCCGGCAATGGCACCCACACCGCTTGCGAGAATGCCTTGCCGAAACCACCCATTGTGGTCAGCCAACGCATTATCGGGGTAGCTGGCAATTCGCCTACGGGTTCACCATAGTCGATCTTTGCGGGCACTCGCCCACGCGTCAATTCGGCTAGATCACTCAATACCGGGGCCAGGAATACATCTTTCGCTGTGAGTGGAATACCGGCATCTCGAGCCAGACTGATCATGCGAATGGAGCTGATACTGTCGCCACCGAGGTGAAAGAAATTGTCCGTACTGCTGACTTCGTCAACACCTAACACCTGCTCGACCACTTGACACAAACGCTGCTCAAGGGGGTCGCGAGGTGGTACCCGAACACTGCTTTTTGTCCACACTGGAGACGGCAGCCTCCGGTAGTCGATTTTTCCATGAGAGGTCATGGGCAGGTGATCAACCACCATAAAAGTGGATGGAACCATATAGCCCGGCAGCTGGCGCTCGCACAGCGCCCGAGCCTGCTCTCCCAGACGACGCTGCAAGGTGGCCAATTGAGGAAAATTAGCGTCGGCCTGATCCAGGCGCTGGCTCATCCGCTCCAGGCTAAACCAGCGGATGAGCGGCAGTCTGGGCTGCTGACGCCGGAGCACCACATCATAGGTACCTTCAGGCGAAAACGGCCGTAGCGCAATATCCACACAGTAGCCTGCCTCAGCAGCCAGATCCCATAGGGCATCAGGGTCAATGCCCCCGGCTTTGATCCGTGCGTTGTCGACACTGCGCCACACAAGGGTATCGGCGCCAGCCTCCACCCGTTGCTGGAGCGCGGTAAAAGAGTCAATCTGAGATGCTGCACCAAATGACTCATCACTGACCGTGGCTCGGAGACCAGAATAAAGCACTACATCATATCGATACCGCGTCAATTCATTGTCATGATCTGCCCGTTTCGGCATCACCGCTACAGCACCATACTGGTCATCCTTCGCCACTAGTCGGTAGAAGTAGGCTGGGTCCAGAGCCAGCTCGCTGGCCCTGCGATGCCTTACTTCAACAGCACTATCCAGCCCGACAAATTTTGCCAGCGAAGTCTCGAACGCGGGAAGCAATGCCAAATTTCTAACATCGCCAATAAATACATGGCCCCCAGTCTGCAGTTGCTCACGCACCAAGGCCACCAGCACTCTCGACAGGTAATCGACGCTCGGGAAGTACTGCACCACAGACGTGAGAATAACGGTATCAAAACGCTCCGATTCGTCCCGAATAAGCAGCCGCTCTGAGAGCCGGTCCGCCGCAACACGGACAAAACGGGCTCGGCTGAGAGCCGGGAAATCAGCATGCAGATCGGTCTCAGTCTGCAAGTTTTGCAGACGCTCAATATTTTGCTGGGCCAAATCAGTCCCGATATAATCAACATCCTGCTGCAGCAGACGCAAAGCAATCAGCCCGGTACCACAGCCCACTTCCAATATCCGATATGGTGACAGCTGCCTGATCCGCGCCACTGTCGTCTCCACATACTGGCCCATTTCCAACGCTGTCAACGGCTCACCGGTGTAACTGCTGTTCCAGCCGCGGGTATCAAAGGTGGGGTCGATGACGGTTTGATGCTGCGCTACCTGTTTTGTCCCGAAACCCTTTTCTATTTGGCTCCAGAGCTCAATCTGCTCTGCTTCCATCTGAGCCCAGATAGCATCGCTCTTTGCGACCACCAGATAAGCCACCAGTACAGCATCCTGTTTCGGCGTCTGGCCCAGCGTGACTATGGCGTCACGCACACCTGTCACCTCGCTCAGTACGCTGACTATTTCTGATGGCTCTACCCGGTAGCCACGGATCTTGAGCTGATTATCGTAGCGGCCCTGAAAACACAGGCCACCATCAGTTTTGCGATAAGCCAAATCACCAGTGAGGTACAGGCGTGTACCCGCTTCACCATAAGGGTTTGCCACAAAGCGGACGGCAGTAAGACCGCTCTGCCGGGTATAGCCGCGCGCCAGGCCTGGGCCGGCAAGGCAAATCTGCCCTACCACCCCAATTGGGCACTGACGCAGTTGATGATCCAGCACCAGTACCTCGGTGACGCCGATGGCTTTTCCGATATCAGGCATACCCTCATCGCCTTGCCAGGGTTCACCCATGGTGGCGCATACTGAAGCCTCGGTAGGGCCATAAGCGTTGATAATTGCACAGCTGTCTCTCCAGGGCTCAATGGCAGCCATAGAGACCGCTTCACCGGCGGAAATCAATCGTTGCAGAGCATTCGCGGCAGGCGGGCGGGTCGCCAGCAGTGCTGTGGGAGTAAGGGTAACGTGGGTGATAGCCCTGCGGACTAATAAATCGGTAAGTGCATCGCCGACTCGTTCGTGTTCTTCTGTGATCACCAGTTGAGCGCCGCTTACCAGCGCCATAGCAATTTCAGAAATAGCGGCATCGAAAGAAAAACTGGCCACCTGTAGGACTCGCGACTGCGGTCCAATGTCCATGCGCCGAGCCTGCTCCTGCGCCAGACGCGGCAGCCCGGCATGGGTAAGCTCTACTCCTTTGGGACGACCACTGCTACCTGAGGTATAAATAACATAGGCCAGTTGCGCCGCCGACAGTGCGGTGATACAGGCTTTCGCATCGAGCCGAGGCCCATCGACGGCAATGGTCTCCAGTTCCAGTCTGGCAATCTCCGTTAAAGGCAGCTGCTGCGCAAATTTCGCAGTGGTAACTAACAAGTTGTAACCATTGGTGCTTAACAGGCTTAGCTGCCGCTCTGGTGTGGCCTGAGAATCGAGTGGTATAAACGCAGCACCCAGGTTCCACACCCCGAGCATAACGGCAATGGCATTACAGCCGCGCGGCAACAACAATGCCACACGCTGTTCCGGCCCAATTCCACGGGCGCGCAGCCTGTAGCTTATTTGCTCACTGCGAGCAATCAGCGTAGCGTAATTCATGACGCCATCAGCACCACTCAGCGCCAAGGCCCGCGGATAACAATTTGCAATGGTATGAATTAACTGGGGTAATGATTCGAATGCCTCGTCAGCACACACAAGGTCGCCGCGACAGGCCCGATCTTCCGGCAACCAGGCATGTAAATCCCTTACCCGGCAATCCCTACCACTGACCATCTGTTTTAAAAGTTGTTGTAAACGTCGCAGTAAGGTCCTCGCCTCCTGGGGCTGAAAACGCTTCTTGCTGTAATGCAGGCGCAATAGCATACGTGCACCCGGAATTACCGCCAGGCTGGCGGGATAGTGATTGCCATTGTTGCCACGAATGCCCCCCAGCGGCAGAGCGTGTGGATCCTTATTGTCAGGCTCAGCCTGTAGTGGGTAGTTTTCGTAAGTGAACAGCGTGTCAAACAATACACCCTGCCCAGTCACTTTCTGGATATCCGCCAGCGACACATATTGATGTGCAAGCCGTTGACCACGGTCTTTATGCAGCGTCCGAACAAGCTCACTTACAGTCAGTTTAGCGCCGAGCCGTACGCGTACTGGTAGCGTGGTGATCAGCAGACCAATGATATTTTCAATACCTGCCACCGGTGCCTCACGCCCGGAACCGACCGAGCCAAAGCAAACCTCTTCAGAGCCGGTCAACAAGGACACAACTAAAACCCACATCGCTTCTAATACACTGGCCTCAGTCACTCCCTCTGCGCGCGCGTAGTCACCAATATGAGTGCTGAGTGCTGTACCAAGCGCCAGCTCCTCATGTGCCATAGGTGCCATCTGCTCACGGTTACAACTACGATCGATCAGACTAGGAGCCTGGAAACCTTCAAAATGGCAACGCCAGAAATCCAGCCCTGGAGCTAGGTTCTGGTGGCTGCGCCAGATCAAAAAGTCTACCAGACTCACCGCGGGCTCAAGTTGATCCCCCGCTGAAGCGGTCCCTTCATTCTGGAGACGATACAACTCATAGAGTTCGCGAAAGAAAACCGCGCTGGACCAACCGTCACCCAACAAATGATGCTGACTCAATATCAGGCGCTTACTGTACTTGCTGAAGCATAGTAATTGGGCACGTAATAGCGGCGCCTTAGCTAGATCAAAGCGCAGGGCTTTATCTTCCGCTTCGATACCTGCGGCAACACGCTGCTGTTGTGCAGGCTCAAGATCTTCCAGGTCCAATATTTCAAAGGGTATTTGCACGGCGGGCTGCACCACCTGTATGCCGCACCCCGCCTGATCTGTACAAAATGACACCCGCAGACTGTCGTGTCGATCCACCACCCTCTGCAAAGCTCTGCGCAGGTAATCAGCGTTCACCTCACCATCAAAATCGACAACAATCTGTACGTTATAAGGGTCGTCGCCTTCGGGCTCACAGTGTGCTAGAAACCATAATCCCTCCTGCAATGGTGTTAGTGGCCAGCCCTCATCAAAATTGTGGGTTGCCGCCTTATCACCGTCGGCTTGAAAGTCGTCAAACTGGATGCCATCACTACGCCGCTGCTGCAGACCCGCCAGCTCGTCCAGAGTCGGTGTCGCGAACACGTCACCAGGGGTCAGCTGCCAACCGAGGCGGATTAGATCATTGACCAGGCGAACCACGGCAATACTGTCACCACCCAAATGGAAGAAATTGTCGGTCGGACTTACCTTGTCGATGCCAAGACGATTTGCAACCATGGCACACACGACTATCTCCTGGGGCGTACACGGCTCCCGGACGGTGTCTGCATCCTGTGCCATCACTTTGGATACCTGGCTTAACAGCAATTTTCGATCTACTTTTCCGTTGTCAGTCAAAGGCAACTCGGAAACTGGCACAAAGGCTGACGGTTCCATGTAACTGGGCAGATGCCGTCGACACCAATCACGCAATAGCTCGCCGGCTCGGTCGAGTTTTCGATGCACAACCATTGCGGCGACGATTTTGTGCTGTGTCTGCGATTGCACCA
>TARA_R110000787_G_scaffold16887_1_pt1 | contig 25088 bp, 23 predicted proteins | sample TARA_R110000787 | Tara Oceans TARA_R110000787 (sample SAMEA4397920) | marine metagenome | biome: Polar Biome; feature: [DCM] deep chlorophyll maximum layer (ENVO:01000326); material: water (ENVO:00002006), including particulate matter (ENVO:01000060) such as... | depth 35 m | reverse complement strand
GCCGTCAGCGACGACCGCCGACAGCAGCGCCTCGATCCCGGCGAGAAAGGCAATGGTAAATGCCGAGGGCAGCAATTCAACTATTCGTGCCCAGGACAGCGCCGGCAGTGACGGCATCGGCATCGTCGTCGGCATGTCCGGGAAACGCGTACCGATGGTATCGACCGGAAGCTTGAGCAACGCGACTACCGCTGCCGCCACTATCAGGGCGATGAGGAAGCCGGGCAATCTGGGGGCAAATCTTCGCAGCGCGATAATCAGTGAAAAAGCGCCGAGGCCGACCAGCAAGGTCTCGAGATGCACCGTTGATATCGCCCCGAAATAGGCCTGCCATTTGGGCAGAAATTCCGAAGGTACATTTTCGAGCGAAAGGCCCAGAAAATCCTTCACCTGGCTGGAAGCTATGATCACGGCGATCCCGGCGGTAAAGCCGGTCACCACCGGATGGGGGATGAACTTGATCAGGCGCCCGATCTTGAACGCACCGGCGGCAATCAGGATCAGCCCGGCCATAAATGCAGCGACGAGCAGACCATCATAGCCGTGCTGGGCGATGACATTGAACACGACCACAACAAAGGCACCCGTGGGTCCTCCGACCTGAACCCGCGAACCGCCCAGAAAGGAAATCATGAATCCGGCAATGACAGCGGTGATCAGACCCTTGTCGGGCGATGCGCCGCTGGCGATGGCCAGCGCCATCGACAGTGGCAGCGCGACTATGGCAACTGTTAGCCCGGCAATGGCATCGGCTTTGAACAGGCCGGGAGTATAGCCTTCGCGCATGGTCGTGATGATCTTGGGAGTGAAGCTATGCACCGGACGAGCCTCTATTCGGCTTCTGCATCTGGCGTGGCCTTGTCGAACAGGATCGAACCGACTGGACTTGCTGCCTTGCCATCCATCGTCTCGCGCAAACGCACCCCGCGGCCGATCCCGATGCTCGATGCATTCTCGCCGATCAGTTCGATTCCGCTATTCTCCAGCGCGCCGATAACCTTGACCAACGTGTCGACGACGCCGCGCACCTGTCCGTCGGACGCCTCCATCCGCTGGATCGTCGGCAAGGAAAGCCCGGCCAGTTCCGCCAATTGCCTCTGATCGATACCCAGCATGGCTCGCGATGCCCGCATTTGTTGCGAAGTGATCATTTATCTATCCATTATCATATATTAAACATCAAATATCAGTATTAACAATTTATTCTGAGTCTGTATAGTGACCTTTCATCGTTTACGGTGACTCGGAAGCAGTGATCCGGACAAGAAAATAGACATGATGACGTTCACCTTGGCGATGCGGCCTGCACTTTGACTGACCCGCTCATCGCCATCACGGTCGCAGGAAGGACATCCTGCGACTGTCAAATGCAAGCGGCTGGCACGAAGCCGGCCCATATTTCCAATGACAATTGGACGGGATAAAATTGATGGCCGGATTTGAAACTTTGCTGGACAGAATCGTTGACGACATGCCGGGCGATGAAACTGCCGCCCTGGATAACGTGGACGAATATAGCGCCCCTGATTTACCAAAAACCACGCTTCAGGCAGCCGTCCGTGGCCTGCGTGGCCGCTGCCCCAGCTGCGGCAAGGGCCATATGTTTCCGCGACTGCTCAAACCGATGGACCGTTGCCCGATCTGCGGTCAGGACTGGACCGCTCAGCAGGCGGATGATTTCCCTGCCTATGTCGCCATCATCGTGACGGGACATATTCTGGCACCGGTCATCATCTTCATGATCAACGAAACCGATTTCTCCATGTGGACCAATCTGGCGATCATAATAATATTGGGGCTCATTCTGCTGGGTTCGTTGCTGCAACCAGCAAAAGGCGCGATCATTGCCATGCAATGGTGGATGGGATTGCACGGTTTTGAGAAGCCTCCCCGGCCAGCCCCGGCCGACGCGTCCGACAAGCTTCAGGATCACCGATAGCCGAAATTCCGGGAATGAACGCTCGTTCCCCCGCCCCGCTTTTGCCAATTTGCGGCCTGTAACGGAACCGTAATCAAAGATTCATCCCGGAGTCTTCAAAACGGTCATTTCCCTTCACAATTAGCGCCTAGAGGCCCGGTACATCAGATTTACCGGAGGGCATAATGGCTAGAATATCTAGATTTCGCAAAGAGTTACTAATCGGATCAGCCGGCATTTTGCTGACCCTTCCTGGGCTGGCATCGGCAGGTACAGTCAGCGGCGTGGTCAGCGATCCCAGCGACACCAGAGGATTGCAGTCGGCGCAGGTCCGTATTGTCGAACTGGACCGTGTCGTCACCACCAGCCGCGATGGCAGCTACAGATTTCCCGAAGTCCCCGCCGGCACCTATACGCTGGAAACGCGCTATGTCGGCGCGGACACCGGTCAAAGCAGCATAACGGTCACCGAAACCGGACCCACCGTCGCCAACATCCTGTTGCAGACCGGATCGGGAATGGAAATTCTGGTCATCGGCCAAAGCGCCAATCAGGCCAGTTCGCTCTCCCGCAAGCGCGAGGCGGACGGTGTAAGCTCGGTGATCACCCGCGATTCCATCGGCCAGTTTCCCGACCAGAATGTTGCTGAATCCCTCCGCCGGGTAGCCGGTGTCAACATCCTGAACGATCAGGGCGAAGGCCGGTTTGTCTCGGTACGCGGGCTTGATCCGAATTTGAACGCTTCCTCCCTGAACGGCGTCCGCATCCCCTCCCCTGAAAGCGATGTCCGGTCGGTCGCGCTCGATGTGATTTCGAGCGACCTCATTGAATCGATCGAAATCAAGAAATCGCTGACCCCCGACATGGATGCGGACACGATCGGCGCTTCGATCGAAATCAAGACCGTCAGCGCCTTCGACCGCAAGAAAGACCTGCTGACCGGCAAGATCGAGGGCAGCTACAATGACTATGCCGGCCATGTTTCACCAAAGGGCAGCATCGATTTCTCGACCCGTCTGACCGACAATATCGGCGTCGCCGGCGGCCTGTCTTATTACAAGCGCAAGTTTGAAACCGATAATATCGAAGCCGAAGGCTGGGACACCAATGACGATGGCGTCGTCTATGCCGAAGAGGTCCAGTATCGCGACTATGATGTCGAACGCGAACGGATCAGCGCTTCGCTCTCTTTCGATTTCCGCGCCAGCGACAGCACAGAATTATATGCCCGCGGTATCTACAGCCAGTTTGACGATCAGGAATATCGCACTCGGACAACCTTCAAGCTCGACGAACAAGCGAGCAGCGGCGACGCCGATAGCGCCCTGTTTGACGACGCCGATGGCGAGATCGAGATCGAACGCGATGTAAAAGACCGGTTCGAGACCCAGAAAATCCGGTCGGTCGTGCTCGGCGGCAAGACCGAAACCGGTCCCTGGAAAATCGAATATTCGGGTAGCTGGTCAAAATCGAGCGAATATGAAAATGGTTCGCTCGATCCCAGCACCTTTTCCAACAAATTCGAAGGCGACGGCGTTGGTGTATTGTTCGACTATAGCGACGCCCGGATGCCGCTTTACAGCATTGTTTCCGGAGCGGCTCTTGCCAATGACGCCAGCGTCTACGAGCTGGATGATGTTGAACTGACCACCTTGTCGGACGCGCAGGACGAAGAATATTCGGCCCGACTGGACGTCTCCCGTATTTTTGCAATGGATGGTGGCGACTTCACCGTTCAGGGCGGCTTCAAGGGGCGCTGGCGCGAGAAAAGCCACGACAATAATGTAGAATTCTATGAGGACAGCACCGGCAATTATACATTGGCCGACGTACTGGGCAAACAAACCTATCGCATCACCGACCTCGGTCCGGTCGCCAGCCACACAGGACCAACGGAATATTTCCGCGCCAATTTCGGAGATTTCGAGCTGCAGGAAATCGATAGCCAGTTTGATTCCGCTGTTTCCGACTATGTGAATCAGGAGGATATTTACGCCGGCTATCTTCTTGGTCGCTGGGACAGCGACAAGCTGCGGGTCATCGGCGGTCTCCGTTTCGAACGGACCGAAAATGTCATTTCCGCCAACACCGTGACATTGGTCGAGGAAGATGCGACCTTCGGTGGCGTACTGTTTACCGAGAATACGGTCGTTGTCGCTCCCAACAGCTTCTCGCGTAGCTATGATGACTGGTTGCCAAGCCTGAATATCCGCTTCGAACCGCAGCGCAATCTGGTGCTGCGCGCTGCTGGCTATCGCAGCATCGTTCGCCCCAACCTGTCCGATCTCGCTCCCCGCTTCGCGGTCGAGCAGAATGATGACGACGAGCGCGAAGGTGAATTTGGCAATCCGGACCTCCAGCCCTATGAAGCCTGGAACTTCGACGCTTCGGCCGAATATTATTTCAGTTCGAACGGCGCGCTGACGGCCAATGTCTTTTACAAGGACATCAAGAATTTCATCGTCGATTCGCTTGAGGAAAACGGCACCCGCTTCGGCATCGACTTTGACGAGGCAACCATCCCGATCAACGGTAGCAGCGCCGAAGTCTTCGGTATCGAACTGGGCTTTGCGCAAGCGCTCAATTTCCTGCCCGATCCACTCGACGGCTTTCTCGTCAACTTCAACTATACCTATACCGATGCGACCGGCACGGTGCCGACCGATGGCGACGTCACTGATCTGCGCAGCATCACTCTGCCGAGCAGCTCCAAGCATACGTTCAACGCGGTGCTGGGTTACGAGAAGGGTCCGTTCGATTTCCGGCTGGCAGGCACTTATCGAGATCGCTATCTCGACGAGCTCGGTGCGGAAGCCAGCGAGGACCGCTATGTCGACAATCATTTCCAGCTCGACGCCAGCGTGAAATTCAAGCTGAACAAGAATGTGCGGTTGTTTGCGGAATGGATCAACATCAACAATGCCAAATATTTCGCCTATCAGAATTTCGAATCGACCCAGAGACTGCTGCAATATGAAGAATATGGCTCGACATTCAAATTTGGCGCAAAGATAACAATGTGATGAAAAATGCTGCACTTTTGCTGCTTTTGAGCAGCGCCGCCCTTGCCGGATGTACGGCCCAAACCGGCTTGGCTTCATCCGCCACCTCAGCAGTACCGACGCTGGAACTGACCGCAGATGCGGAAACGGTTCCGGTCGGTACGGTCAACCGCGACGCTGCGGATGATCCGGCGATCTGGCGCAATGCCAAGGATCCGGCGAAAAGCTTGATCATCGGCACCGACAAGCGCGCCGGGCTTTATGTCTACGGGCTGGACGGATCGAAGAAATCCTTCCTCCCCGAAGGCGAGCTTAACAATGTCGATCTGCGCGAAGTCATGATTGACGGGAAAAAGACCGTGCTGATCGGCGCAAGCATCCGCAATGACCCTGCCAATGCCCATGTCGGCCTCTACGAGCTCGACACTGAAACCGCTATATTGTCGCTTTTGGGCAAATATCCCGCGGGTACCGGCGAAGCTTATGGTTTTTGCTTTGGTCAGGATCACGGCGGTGAAGTCTTTGCCTATATGATCGAGAAAAGCGGCTTCGTCCGTGAACTGACCCTGTCCTTTGCCGGTGGCAAAGCGACATCAAAGATCACGCGGGAATATAAGCTGGCCACTCAGCCGGAAGGCTGCGTAGTCGATGACCGCACCGGACGCCTCTATGTCGGCGAGGAAAATGCCGGCATCTGGCTTTTCAATCTGGACGCAGACAATTTCGCGCCACAGCGCTTTGCCAATATCAACGGCCGTGAACTGGTCGCTGATGTCGAAGGCCTTGCACTGGCAGCCGAAGGTGAAAATGGTGGCTATCTGGTCGCCTCCAGCCAGGGCGACAATGCCTATGTGCTCTATGACCTGACCACAGGCGCCTATGTAAACCGCTTCCGTCTCGTCGACGGCGCCATCGACGGCACCTCTGAAACAGACGGTATCGAAGTCATATTGGGCGACTTTGGCCCGGCCTATCCAGAAGGTCTGATGGTGATGCAGGATGGTGCAAATGAAGGCGGCACGCAAAATTTCAAGCTGGTCAGCTGGTCCAAAATCAAGGCTGCGGTCACGCCATAATATCGAAGATCTGGACGGCAGGAAGCGCTTTTGCAGCGCTCTCTTCCGTCATTCCGTCCAAGCTTCTTTCCTACAGCCGACCCGATAAGCTATTCTCTGGCCTGTCCTTCGCGATGCGTCGGACAGGCTCTTTGACATTTGAACAAGATGATAGTCCTCGCCCATGAACAGCAACCCCGCTCGAATTGGCACAGGATTGAAAGATTACACTAGGCCGCGAATTGACAGTTAGAAAATGTCAGAAATTAGCGATTTTCGAGCAAAGATTACACAAAATAAAATGGTCAATTTGTGTCAGGTTCGCAATGCGCTTAGCCTCGGCCGATCAGGGCCATCGCCAAATTGTCCGCGACATCGGAATCCGGCAATTTCTGTGAATCGCTCTGTTCCCAGATTTCGGTAAGCCGCTCAGGAATCATCGCAACTCGGCGGTTCACTTCCTTGACATCGCCGTCGCCGAAATATTCGAGGCCAACGCTGATGATACCACCCGAGTTGATAACATAATCCGGCGCGAACAGGATGTTACGGTCAAAGATTCGCTGTCCGTCTTCGGGAGTCGCCAGCTGATTATTGGCGCCGCCTGCAACAATTGGAACATTGAGATGGGCAATAGAGACCTTGTCCAATATCGCGCCCAAGGCATTGGGACTGAACACATCCGCCTCGATCCGCATGACTTCATCGAGGCCGACGACCGTCGCGCCAATTTCCTTCGCCAGCGCTGCGGCATGGTCCTTGTTGATGTCGGCGATGCTCAATTTCGCGCCGTCTTTGGCGAGCAAACGGGCAAGACCGCCACCGACGCTGCCAACGCCCTGGATCGCGACATGAACGCCGTCCATCGTGTCACTGCCAAGCTTGTGCGCCACCGCGGCCTTGACGCCAAGATAGACGCCCATCGCCGTGAACGGCCCCGGGTCACCACCGGCTTCGCCGCTATTGCTGACCGGCAGGCCGGAGACATATTTGGTCTCTTTGGTCAGAGCGACCATGTCAGCAGCGGTGATTCCGACATCTTCCGCGGTCACATATTGTCCGCCAAGCGACTCGATCATCCGCCCGAAAGCGGCGAGCATTTCCGGTGTCTTGGTGCGATTTCGGTCGGCGAGAATGACGGCTTTGCCGCCACCCAGCGGCAAACCGGCCATCGCGTTCTTGAAGCTCATGCCGCGCGACAGGCGCAACACATCGGTTACTGCGGTTTCGCGATTCTCGTAATGCCAGAAACGGGTGCCACCGGCTCCGGGGCCGAGATGGGTGCTGTGCAAGGCGACAATCGCGCTGAGGCCGGTTTCTACATCATGGAAAAAATGGACCGCTTCATGGTCGTCAAAATCCGGCAAATCCCACATCACGCTCATGACGGTTATCCTTGGCAATTGGAGTAATTAAATATCCCATAGCTGTAATTTAATTACAAATAAAGAAAGACTTTGCCGCAAGGTCAGGTGGTGATGACCTTGTGCTTCATCTGCTTCTCTAGGGAAAAATGGGGCGATCGAGGGGTCTTGAACCCCCGACCTCCGGTACCACAAACCGGCGCTCTAACCAACTGAGCTACGATCGCCACAAGCCGCGCACTATATAGCCGCATTGCGGAGCGGTGCATAGGGATAGCAGATAGCAATCGTCAAGCATTTAGCGGGGCAATATTGAATTAAAGCGCATCGCCGCGCTGACGATGAACAAGGCGACCCGGTCGCCGTGCTGCATCGATCAACGCCCGCTCCTCGACCAGCGCACTTTGCATCTCGACGGTCAGGTCGGCCCGGAACCAGCGTGTGGTCAGCTTGACCTGGCTCTGGACTTCGGACGTTGCTCCCAGACTGGCCGGATAGGACTGCGCCCAAAAATCATTCAGGCTGCCATATCCCAGTTCCGGCCGCCGCCCGAGAAACTGCCGTGCTGGCGTCAGATCGGATGGAACCGCTCCCAGCATAGCCAGCAATATCGCCTGCTCGGGCCGCAGCGTATTGATATTGATCGGCGACAGATCAGTCGTCGGCAAGGCGCATGTCCACGGTGCCAAGCGAACAAAAATATCATCGGACACACCTTTGATCGTTCGCAACTCGCTGACATCGTCGATCAGCGCATTGGCCGTGCGATAGGGATTCTCCTGCTGCAGATAATATTGATCCTCTGCCCCGCGTGGTGCCGCCACCATATCGCTGTCGATCCAGTCGGCAACCGATTCCGCAATATCCGCCGCATCGCCGTCCAATATGCCAAGCATCACCATGAGCCGCGAAAATTGCGCCATCCCTTCCGGCCTTGCCGACAGAATATCCTGCTGCTGTGTCACGAGGCTGTTGATGTTGAAACAATTGCCACCGTCGGCAAGCGAGGCAGCGACAAGTCCTCCCGGCACCGGGAATTTCTGCTCCCGACCGTTCCAGCCGCCAACATTGATCGTCCGGCCGGGAGACGCGGATACAATCTCTTCGGCAGATTGAATCCCGATGGATTCGGCTGCGATCAGATAAGCCTTGGCCTGTGAGAGTTCCCGCGAGTTGGAGGCCAGCTTGGTGGCGCCGGCCAAGCGGTCAATCCCGTGTGCCGCCAGTATCGCGATCACCGCAACCAGCAGTAAAACCGTCAACAACGCCGCACCGCGTTCCTTTTCCGTCCCGATTTCCTGCAATTTTCTCACAAATAGCCCGTCCCGACCAGAAATAGGTGACGATAACGCCGCCCATCCTGCTCAAACTGCATTTCGATCGCACGCGGCAAGTCGGTCAGCCTCTCGGTTTCCCAGCCATTCGACCACTGCCCTCGCTTGTTGCGAAAACGCAACTCGAATGAACCCAAGTTCGAGATCAGAACCGCAGGCTGGTCGATGGATCCGCCATCGGTCATCCGGTAACGCCAGCGTTCGAGATTCCCGTCCTGCAGCCGATATTCTACCCGTTCCAGATTGGACCGGGCCTGGCCATTGATATTGCTCTGACCACCCCGGGTAAATTTCAGCAGTGCTTTCTCCGCCCCAGCGGTCTCGCTGGCGAAAGCCGGCATCCGATCACCGTGATCATCGCGATATGTGCGCGGCAACGTCTGGCTCAAATCGGCTTCCATCAAGGAAACGAAGCGCTGCATTTCTGCCATCTGGCCAAGCTTCCCGGCAGTTACCTCATCGCTGTCAACCGCGGACCGGAGCATGATCACCCCGGCCACCGACAACATGGCGAAAATGAACAGCGCGACCATCATCTCGACCAGAGTGAAGCCATTGCGATTGCGGGATTCGGCAGGATTTTTTTCCATCAACCTCCCTTATATTCAGATTGGCCCGAGCCGCAAACAGCGGTTGCGATCAACTGGGATTCATTTATCGTAACATGAGGTAGTTAGGAACAATTTTGGACGTTCATATGACAGATGCCAATGATACATCGGCTGACTATCTGGTCGCATTGGGAAAGGTACAGCGGTTTCCGCGCAAGGAAATCGAATTATGTATCGTCAAAAATTTCCTTAGCTCCGAAGAATGTAACAAACTTGTGACGCTGATCGACGACAGACGGCGCCCTTCGACCATTGCTGATCCGAACGGTGACGACTATTTTCGTACGAGCGAAACCTGCGACCTTGACCACGAGGACAGTTTCGTGGCGGAGATTGACGCGAAGATCTGCAGCTTTGCCAATATCGACAAGCAATTTGGCGAACCTTTACAGGGTCAACGCTATGCCGTTGGCCAGGAATTCAAGGCGCACACCGATTTTTTCGACCCCCATGGTCAGGATTTTCAGAAATATTGCTCAATCGCCGGGCAGCGCACCTGGACATTCATGCTCTATCTCAATGCACCAGACGCGGGGGGTGCCACACGCTTCACCCATTTCAAGAAGAGCTTTATCCCTGAGACCGGTACAATGCTGTGCTGGAATAACAGGAATTTCGATGGTAGCGTCAACAACTGGACACTGCATCACGGGATGAAAGTCCGTAGCGGCACAAAATATGTGATCACCAAATGGTATCGCGAAAAACCCTGGCCATGGAACGGTTGAATAAATTGCACCCAAAACCATGAAACTCAGCCGCTACCGGCCCGGCCCCGGCATGATGGTATCCGCCGCCTTCATCGGTCCGGGAACCGTCACCGCATGCACATTGGCAGGCGCAAATTTCGGTTTTGCGCTGCTCTGGGCTCTGGCATTTGCGACCGTCACCACCATCATTCTCCAGTCCTTTGCAGTCCGCATCGCGCTGGTTACTCAGCTTGGGCTGGCAGAGGCGATGCTCAAATCCGTCGCGTCGCCGATAATTCGTGGACTGGCCGCCCTGCTCCTGATTTCCGCGCTGGTACTAGGCAATGCAGCCTATGAGGCGGGCAATATGTCCGGCGCGGCGCTTGGCCTTGAAGCGATCAACGGCGGTCCATTATCCTTTGGTATTGCGCCAGTCATCATCACCATTGCCCTGTTCGCATCGGCCATGCTGATATTCTCGAAACCGAAATGGATAGAGAATATCCTGATCCTGCTGGTATTGTTAATGAGCGCTGCCTTTCTCCTGACCTTTCTGCTGATCAGGCCGGATCTCGGATCATTGTTGAAAGGCTTTGTCCCATCCATTCCGGAAGGGGGGCTGATGACCGCGATCGCGCTCATCGGCACGACCATCGTACCCTATAATCTGTTTCTCCATGCGGCGAGCGTGCGTGAGCGCTGGGATAAAGAGCAATTGCCCGAGGCACAGCTAGACACCACGGTTTCGATCGGTATCGGCGGACTGGTGTCGATGACAATATTGGCAACGGCAGCGGCCAGCCTGTTTGGCAGCGGCAAGACAATCGAAAATGCGGTCGACATGGCCGAGCAGCTCACTCCATTGTTCGGCAGCATGGCGACCGTCACGCTCGGCGCAGGCTTGTTTGCAGCCGGTTTGACTTCCGCCATCACCGCTCCATTGGCTACCGGTTATATCGTGCAGGAGATTTTCAAGTCTTCCAAGTCTCGCAAGCCGTTCCAGATCGGCGCGCTGATTGTGATCCTCTCGGGAACATTCGCAGCTCTGCTAGGCTATCGTCCGGTTGAACTGATATTCGTGGCCCAGATTGCCAACGGGCTTTTGCTGCCCATCGTTGCGGTTTTTCTACTCAAACTGGCCAACAACAAGAAACTGCTCGGACAATATGCCAATGGCCTCAAGGCCAATATCTTGGGGGCGGTCATTTTACTGATAACCACCGCTTTGGGTTTCCGGTTAATAGCACGCGCTCTGGGGTTCTGGCCATGACATCGGCGATCGATCTGAATGCTGACCTTGGCGAGGACGAGAGTCCTGCTGGTATCGCTCGCGATATCGCAATCATGGATATCGTCTCCAGCTGCAACATTGCCTGCGGCGGCCATGCCGGTTCGCCCGCAAGCATGCGGACCATGCTGGCGGCTGCCAAGTCGAGGCATATCGCGGCCGGAGCCCATCCCTCCTACCCCGATCGCAGCGGCTTCGGTCGCCAATCGATGAATATCACATTGGAAGATTTGGAAGCATGTTTGACCAGCCAGTTGCACGATATCACGACCATAGCGGAACAAGCCGGCATCCCGCTACGCCATCTCAAACCTCATGGTGCCTTGTATAACGACGCCCAGGATGATCCGGAGCTCGCCGGGCTCCTCGTCGAGCTGGCAAAAGGAAGCAATCTTGCGCTGGTTGGCATGCCACGATCCCTCATCCAGAAGAAGGCGATGGCGAGAAAAATATCATTCATTGCCGAAGCCTTTATCGATCGGCGATATACCGGAAACGGTCGGTTGACGCCTCGCAGCGAGGCCGGAGCCGTGCTCGCAGACGAGGACGAACGTCTCGGTCAGGGGCTGGCACTGGCACAAGGAACCGAACTGACTGCAAAGGATGGAAGCCTCCTGAAGATTGATGCACACAGCCTGTGTCTTCATTCGGATAGCGATGGTGCTCTGGAAACCGCAAAGAAAATGCGTCGGGCGCTGGAAAATGTCGGCCTAGTGATCAGGCCTGTCAGCTAGTGACGGACCGCGAACCGGCTATCCACGCGTGCGATGACTGGATCAGCATCACATTGCCCGACTGGAAAGCTGTTCTGGCCGCACAAATTGCCTTTTCTACAGAAGGTCATTGGATAGAAATTGTCCCCGGCCTCGACAGTATAGCCGTCCAGTTCGACCCTGCAGTTGTTTCGCCCGATGACGCTGTCAACATGGTTCGATATCAACTGGATCGTGCGGCACCCGTCTCCGAGGAATCACATAATTCATTAACGATTCCAGTATGTTATGATGAACAATTGGCTCCTGATCGCGACCATGTGGCGAGAAAGTTGGAGATAGCAGTGGAGGCATTGCCATCCTGGCATGCATCTCTCCTGCAACGCGTGGCCATGCTGGGCTTCATGCCCGGCTTTGCCTATCTTGAAAGCACGGAATCATGCCCCGGCATTGGCCGCCTGGAAAATCCCAGACAATTGGTAAAAGCCGGTTCCATTGGCATCATTGGCCGGCAAAGCTGCATCTATTCCTTCGATAGCCCTGGCGGCTGGCCGATTATCGGTCGCACACCGATCCGCCTGTTTGATCCCTCGAAAAACCAGCCAACCTTGCTTTCGCCCGGAGATTCTGTGCGCTTCGAGCCGATTTCGAAAGATGCTTTCGACAATTGGCCACGGGAAACGAACACATGAGCATCACCGTTTTAAAAGCCGGGCTGCAAACGACTTTACAGGGCGCACCTTTTGCCGGACACCGGCATCTCGGCATGCCCGCCGCCGGCGCAGCCGATTGCCTTTCCCTGGCATTGGCAAATTTTCTGGTCGGCAAGTCTTGCAATAAACTCGCGATCGAGATCACACTCACCGACGCGCTTTTTCAAATGGACGAGCCCTGCTCTATCTCTGTCGTCGGTGCCGCGGAATATGTCCGGATCAATGGCCGAGACCGCCCCCAGCACCAGTCTCTGAAAGTCATCGCAGGAGACCAGCTCGACATTGGTCCGAGCCGTCCGGGATGCCGGACCTATTTGTCCGTATCGGCGAATATTCATGCAGACCAATTGCTTGATGGGCAGTCAACCTGTCTCGCTGCGGGTCTCGGCGGATTTCACGGGCGAGCGCTCAGGAAAGACGATATCCTAGCCTTCACGCCGGATTCCCTAGTCGCGGCCGTGGAAAGAACCACGCCAGAAGGTCTCCGGCTACATTATAGCGATGACCGTGTGCTGCGAGTTATACGGGGTCCCGAGGCTGTTGATGCTCGTGCAAGGCTGCTGGATGATCTATGCCGGACCCAATATGTTGTAGGAGCACGCGCCAATCGGATGGGCTTGGCACTGGAAGGCGCGCCTCTAAGCGCTCGCGACTCGTCCAATATGTCTAGCGCAGCAGTTTTTCCCGGAACAATACAGTTGCCGCCGAGCGGTCAACCTTATCTGCTTGGTGCCGATGCGCAGACAACCGGAGGCTATCCCCGGATTGCGCAGGTTATCAAAGCCGACCGTCATTTGATCGGGCAACTGGGTGCGGGTGCACGGATTCAGTTTGTAGAAACCACGACTGACCGAGCCACAGAAATCTATCAGGAAAAGCTTTCCCTCCTGAAGTCATGGCTGGGCCAGATCAAATTGTGGTAATTTATCGAGGCTATCCTATAGCCTCGATAAAGATCAGCTCTTTTTGAGCGACAAACCACCAAAGCGCTTGTTGAAGCGAGCCACCTGGCCACCTTGATCGAGCAGGCGCTGGTTGCCGCCGGTCCATGCAGGGTGCGAGGAAGGATCAATATCCAGTTGCAACGTATCGCCTTCTTTGCCCCATGTTGAACGGGTTTCAAAAGTCGTGCCGTCGGTCATCTGAACGGTGATCATGTGATAGTCTGGATGCGTATCGGATTTCATTTTCGGCTCCTAAACAGGCTGGTTTCCGACCAGACCCAAAGCGAATAAATTTAACGGAAGCGGCGCATTAACCGCCGAATGGCAAAAGGGCAAGATTCTTTTGAAAAAGCTTAGCCTTCAGGAGGGTCAGCGATCATCGCGGTAAAGTTCGCCTCGGCGGCCAGCTTGTCCCCGATCATCGCCCGCCCCGAGAACTTGCAAACACGCGCGCGCTTTTGTTCAAATTTCACGTTCAAGGACAACAAGCAACCCGGTTCGACCGGTTGACGGAACTTCGCCCCGTCTATCGCCATAAAATAAACCAGCTTGCCCGACCCGACCATGTCAAAACTCTCCATCGCCAAAACGCCGGCGGCTTGCGCCAGCGCTTCGACAATCAAGACACCTGGCATGATCGGCCTGCCCGGAAAATGACCTTGAAAAAACCCCTCGTTCATCGTGACGGCCTTGATCGCACGAATGGATTCGTCCTTTACGAGCTCTTCCACCCGATCGACCAGAAGCATGGGATAACGGTGCGGTAGCACCGCCATCACTTTGGTTACATCATAATTGAGCGGTTCGGTCATAGACGATCAACTAGCGACTGGCTGGCTGAGCCGCAGGTGGCTGTTGCTGCTGCTGGGCAGCCTGGCTACGTGCGCTTGCTACCAGCAATTGCTGCAGCTGCTGATGCAGCGATACCGTGTTGCGCTGCGGTTGCCAATCTGCCGGCGGTGTTGTGCTTACAGTTGGAATTCTTGCATCCAAAGCAGCGGTGATGTCATCGGTGACATCGGCTTGGGCAGGCGCATAAATAAACGCATCCGGGCTCAAGATAACGCCGATTTTCTTGCTTGTAACAACCTGCTGCTGAGCATTGCCATATTCTTTGAAGATGCTCTCAACTGCAAACATCTGCGCTTTGATTGCGGGTGTTTGCAGCTTCTGGATCTCGGCCTCTTCCGTATCAATGCTCTGCAGAACGGGGTTTTTCGCCCGTACAGCCGCATCGAGTTCTTCCTGCGTCAGTTGCTTGTCGCTGTTCGTGTCCAGCTGCGCCCGCAATCCGTTTAGCGTTTTGTTGCGCGCATCAATCTGGTCGAAATAGGATTTATATTGCGTTCCAATCTGCGAATAGGCGGCTGAGAAAGCTTTTGTTTTCGCGATGGCAATCGTCGGGTTCACCGTGGCGATGCCGGAAACCTGAGCGCTCGCAACCGAGCCAAACGCCAAGGGCGCAGCAGTTACGGCGAGAACGGTGAGTGCAGTTTTGAAAAAACATGTCATCAGAATTGTGTTCCTACGTTAAATGTGAATAGTTTTGTATCATCACCCGGCTGCTTCAGCAGAGCTTTGGCGATGTCGATCCTGAATGGACCAAATGGCGAGTTCCAGTTGACACCGAAGCCTACAGAGAGGCGCGGACTGATTGAATCACCAAAGAAACGCTCCGTGAAGCTGGTGGCTATGCCATTGGCGACCCCGTTGGTGGTGGCATCGAACGTGGTCGCTACAGCTCCTGTTGCATCAGTGGTCAAATAGAGCGGTGCAGCGGCACCAGTGGGTGATGCATTGCCCTGACTGTCAACAAGCCCGGTTGATTGCGTTTGAAGATCGGTCAAAAGCAATGGTTGAACCACATTGAAAACGGCACCGACGTCAAGGAAAATGGAAGGCCTCAGACCCAGTTCACGGGCACCGGATCCAAGCGGAATTTCAAGCTCCGCCCGTCCCAGATAATAAGCGCGACCACCAATAGCGTCGTCGGTTTGGTTCCCGTTGGTCAATTCTACAATTTCGTTGATCGGATTGCCGTTTGTATCCAGTCCCGGGATGGTTGAGGAGCGCACAACGCGTGGGCCGACGCCGCGGATATCAAAGCCGCGAATCTGCGGTTCACCCAAGAAAAAGCGGTCTGTAAGGCGCACATCATCGATGCCATCTCCGGCAGCCGACGAACGGTTTTCCAGCGGGTGGATATACCCGCCTTCCGCACTTGCCGTAAAGATGAAGTCACCCAGAACACGCCAGTGCTTGGAAGCATTCAGACGGCCGCGGAGATATTTGACACTGCCACCCAGGCCGGCGAAATCGATGCTGCCGACGATGGATTGACCGCGGGTTGGGCGGACGCGATTGTCCCGGTCATCATAGATCAGTGAAGCGCCGACCGATGATGTCGTACGATTACCCAGAGCATCGCACAAGTAGCGTCCTGCGAGCAGAGGATCACAGACGTCTGCCGTGCTATTTCCGCGAATGCCGTCGCCATTGCTGTCCGTGAAGAACAGGCTTGGCTCCAGCGTCACATCGTCCTGACTGAGGCCATAACGGACCGACGCGGAGAGATATTCGGTAATCGGAACACCAGCCCGGACCTGGAAACCCGTTGTAAGTTGCTCGAAGGTGGTTTGGCGGTCACTGTTGACATAATTGAAACTGTTCAAATCACGCCGGAAGAGATCCACACCCACGGCTATATTCCGATCGAACAGATAGGGTTCCGTAAAACCAAGCTCGATCGACTGTGAATAGCTGGAGTAACTGACGCTGGCGCGCAGCTCCTGACCCTTGCCGCGGAAATTCCGCTGCCTCACCGAAGCCTGAAGAATGAAATTCTCGACGCTGGAGAAACCGGCCGAAAGCTGGAGTTCGCCAGTCGCCCTTTCTTCAACATTGGCTTCCAATATAATGCGGTCGGGCGCGCTGCCCTGCTTCTGTTCGATTTCCAGATCTTCCTGGAAAAATCCCAGCGATTTGATCCGGTTAGCAGACCGTTTGACCTGGAAGCTGTTAAACGCATCACCTTCGTTCAGGCGGAATTCCCGGCGCACAACCTTGTCCTGGGTCAAGGTGTTCCCGTTGATATCGATCCGTTCGACATACACACGATCACTTTCCGCGACCTGGAACAGGATATCCATGGTTAGCGTTTCTTTGTTCCGCGTGAATTGCGGACGGACATCAGCGAAAGCATATCCGAAAAGTCCGGCGGTTTCGGACAGGCGCTCGACCGTGTCTTCAACCTGCTTGGCGTCGTAAAAATCTCCGGCTTTCATCGGCAACTGAGGCGTCAAAAATTCGGGAGTGAAATCGCGAATATCGCTTTCCACCGTCACTTCACCAAACTGATAGCGCTCGCCTTCTTCAACCACATAAGTGATGATGAAGTCTTTCTTGTCCGGCGTAAGTTCCGCTACGGCCGAAATGACGCGGAAATCGGCATAGCCTTCCGTCAGATAGAACTGACGGAGTTTCTGCTGGTCAAATGCCAGGCGATCCGGATCATAAGTGTCGCTGGAACTGAAGAAGCGATAGAAGCGTGATTGCTTGGTGACCATTTCACCACGCAGCTGGCCGTCTGAAAATTCCTCATTGCCGATTATATTGATCTGCTGGACTTTGGACTTCGGGCCTTCGTTGATTTCGAAGACGATATCGACACGATTTTGGTCCAGCTGGACCATCTTGGGTTCGACATTGGCCGCAAAACGGCCTTTGCGTTTGTATAGCTCGACGATCCGAGCCACATCGGCCCGGACCTTCGAGCGCGTGAATATCTGACGCGGAGCCAGACGGATCTCGGGATAGATTTTATCTTCCTTGATCCGCTTATTGCCCTCGAGCAAGATCCGGTTGATTACCGGATTCTCGACCACCTCGATAATGACGGCACCATCGTTGTTGCGAATGCTGACGTCTTTGAACAATTCCGTCTCGAACAGGTCCTTCAGGGCCTGATCGGCAGATTCCTGAGTGTAGGACTGACCAACGCGCAATTTCATATAAGACAAGACCGTGGTCGGCTCCAGCCGCTGGGCACCATTGACCACGATAGACCGTATCGTGCCTTCAGCGGCAGCAGCAGGCACGACCGACGTCGTTTCCTGCGCTTGCGCCTGTAGGGGAACAGCTGTGCCACCCAAAATGGTACCACACATCAACAAGGGTAGAAGCCGCTTTTTATGATCCACAGACAAACTCGCTTTCACACCATAAACCAAAAATAAAAAGAAATTGGCCTCAATATACCAACTTCGCGAACCCCCTGCCCCAATGCAGCGAGTCAATCAATGGTCAATCAGCCGGAGACCGCCCGGAACAGACCAAAAGAGGACAAATCGTTGAACGTCACCACCAGCATGAACACCATGACCAGTGCAAATCCGGACCGGAACGCCCATTCCTGCACTTTTGCACTGGCCGGCTTTCGCCGAACCGCTTCAATTGCATAGAACATCAGATGCCCTCCATCGAGCATCGGGATTGGCAGCAGGTTGATGAACCCCAAGTTAATTGAGATCAGCGCCACAAAGAGAATGAAAGCCTCAAGCCCCAGCTTGAACTGTTCACCGGAAACTTGAGCAATTTTAAGCGGACCGCCCAGTTCCTTGACCGAACGCTTGCCGGTTATGACCTGGCCGAGGGTTGTCGTAATCTGGCTGACAATGCCAATGGTTTTCTCAACCGCTATGACAGGAGCCTCGATCGGACTGACTTCCCGCCATTCCACCTGGCTGGAGGACATTCCCAGCAAGCCAAGCCGGAATTCATTGCCGAATCTGTCCTTCAAAATATTGACGCCAATCTTGCCCTGTTTGGCGATTAGCTGGCCGTCTCGCTCGTAGATGATTTCTACATTCTGATCGGGTATCAACATGATTTTCTGCTGCAGGTCCTGGAACAGGTCAATTTTTTCACCATCGACCGAGATGACCCTGTCTCCAGGCTTCATCCCGATTGTGGCTGCAGTTGAATTTTCCGAAATATCCTGTGCAACAGGCAGGGTAGCACTCGTCCCGTAGGCGATCACAAAACCCATGATGATCAATATCGCAAAGATAAAATTGATTGCCGGCCCCGCAACAACAATCGCGGCGCGCTTCCAGAGTGATTTGGACTGGAAGGTTTGATTGCGTTCTGCAGCCGGCAGATTGAGCCATTCTTTGCTCTTCATCCCAGACGGATCCATATCACCGGCGAATTGGACATAACCGCCCAATGGCAACATGCAGACTTTCCAGCGGGTTCCCCGATTATCGGTCCACCCGGTGATCTCTTTGCCAAAGCCGATGGAAAAGGTTTCTGCCTTCACACCACACCAGCGACCGACCAGATAATGGCCCATCTCGTGCACAAATACGAGCACGCCAATGACAATAAGAAACGCCAGAAGCGTCAGCAAAATACCGGGGTTGTCCGTCAAACCTTCAATTCCTCGACCAGTTGCTCGGTCCGAACGCGCGCCTCTTTGTCGATTGCAAAGATATCCGCCAACTCGTTCGGTTCCGGCGGACTATAACTATCTAACAGCCGCGTTACAATCTCTGTGATGTCCAGAAACTGAACCGCGCCCTTGAGAAATGCAGCAACGGCAACTTCATTGGCCGCATTGAGCATCGCCGGTTTCGCGCCGCCCGCCGTGATTGCGGCTCTGGCAATTTTGGTCGCCGGGAAACGGTCTTCATCGGGTAGCTCAAAATCAAGTCTTCCGATGGCCGCCAGGTTGAGCGGCTCGCAATTGGTGGTCATCCGGTCCGGCCAGGCAAGAGCGCTGGCAATAGGTATCCGCATATCCGGAGAGCCAAGCTGTGCCAGCGTCGACCGGTCATGATATTCGACCATCGAATGGATCACCGACTGGGGGTGCACCAATATCTCGATATTCTCCAGACCGACCGGGAACAGATAATGGGCCTCGATCAGTTCCAGCCCCTTGTTCATCATCGTCGCACTATCGACCGATATCTTGGCGCCCATGTCCCAATTCGGATGCGCAACCGCCTGCTCCGGCGTGACGCTGGCCATCTGCGCGCGAGTCCATGTTCGAAACGGTCCGCCGCTGGCGGTCAGGGTGATCTTGCGGACCTGATCGATCCGTCCGCCCTGCAGCGTCTGGAATATCGCATTATGCTCTGAATCCACGGGTAACAATGTCGCCCCGGATTTTTGCGCCTCGGTGATCATCAATGCGCCAGCGGACACCAGCGCTTCCTTGTTGGCGAGTGCAACCGTCTTGCCACAGCGCAAGGCTTCGAGCGTTGGCGGCAGTCCGGCGCAGCCGACGATCGCTGCCATCGTCCAGTCTGCGCCCAAGGCAGCAGCGGCGACCAGTGCCTCCGCTCCGCTTGCCGCCTCGATAGACGTCCCTGCCAGTTCCTGCTTGAGTTCGTCATAGGCAGAATGTTCTGCGACGACCGCGATCTCTGCGGAAAATTCTTTGGCCAGAGCAGCAAGCTGGGAAGCATTGCCGTTGGCGGTCATGGCAATGATATTATATTGGTCCCGGTGCTGGCGAACAAGATCCAGAGTCGACAGACCTACTGATCCTGTCGCACCAAATATCGAGATGGATTTGGTCATGACAGGGTTGGCCAGTGCTCGACCAGCATGACCAGCGCGACAACCGGCGCGACCGGGATCAAGCCGTCGAGACGATCCATCACACCGCCATGGCCCGGGAAGATCGTCCCGCTATCCTTGGCGCCCGCTTTCCGCTTGAGCCAGCTTTCGAACAAGTCACCCATTTGCGCCAAAACCGCCAGTGGGATGCTGAGCAGCACCAGATAGAAAGGAAGCTCCCAATAGATATGCAGGACAAAGCTCACGGCCGCTGTCAAAATTACACCGCCAATCAAGCCGGCCCAGGTCTTGTTGGGACTATATTGCGGAGCCAATTTCGGCCCGCCGATCGCACGCCCTGAAAAATAGGCACCGATATCGGTGGCCCAGACCAGCGCCAGCGTCCAGAGCATGATCAATATGCCGTTGTCGATGTCGCGCAAATAGAGGATCGCAAGGGCCGGAAAACCGGCATAGATCATACCCGCAGCGAGTTTGAGCGAGCGGTCAAATATTGCAATGAACATCGCCGCGCCGAAGATCAGACCGAGCCCCAGAAATGATGCCCCGGCAGCCCATGGCGACATGATCGCCAAAGGCACCGACAGCGCATACATTGCCAGCTTGCGGTTTTCGTGACGTCCTGTCAGCCCCGCCCATTCACTCATGATGCCCAGCGCCATCAGCACAACGAGCAGCCACAGCAGCATCCCGCCAAAATATCCCGCCAGCAAAGCTGCTGCGATCAGCAGCACGCCTACGATAATACGTGTTTGCAGTTCATTCGACTTGCCGGGTTTCGGAGCAGAGGGTTCAGCCACGTTCAGCGTCCACCGAACCGTCGCTCGCGGTCTCCGAATGATTTCAGAGCTTGCACAAGCTCCTTCTTGTCGAAATCGGGCCATAGCGTGTCGGTAAAATAAAGTTCGGCATAGGCCGCCTGCCACAAAAGGAAATTGGACAGGCGCAATTCGCCCGATGTCCTGACCAGCAAATCGAGCGGCGGCAGATCGGCAGTATCCAAGCCGCTGGATATATGTTCGAGACCAATTTCTTCGGGTTGCAGGTCGCCTTGTTTCACAGCGGTCGCAATATGCTGGACCGCCCTGAGCATTTCGTCCTGCGCGCCATAGTTGAGCGCGACGGCCAGCGTCATCCTGTCATTCCGAGCCGTTTTTTCGATAGCACTGTCGATCATCGCGACAATGTCGGGTTCCAAGGCCTTGTAATTACCGATAACTTTCAACCGCACGCCATTTTCAACGAATTCGTTGATGTCCGACTGGATATACTGGCGCAGCAATCCCATGAGATCACTGATTTCATCCTCGGGCCGGTTCCAGTTTTCGGACGAAAAAGCATAGAGCGTCATGACCTCAATGCCCATTTTACCGGCTTCCCGGACGATATTGCGAACCGCCTCGACACCTTTCTTGTGGCCCAGCGCGCGCGGCAGATGCTTGCGCTTCGCCCAACGCCCGTTACCATCCATGATGATCGCGATGTGACGGACGCCAAATGTCGGGTCCGCTATACCGGTTGCGCTTTGCACCGGATCTCCAGAACCACCCTTGGAACGCGTGAGCTTCACTGGGTGAGGATTTCCTGCTCTTTTGCGTCCGCGAGCTTGTCGGCTTCGGCAATCATCTCGTCGGTCAGCTTCTGGACTTCGGTTTCAAGCCGCTTCCGGTCATCTTCGCTGATTTCCTTCTTGTTCTCGTCGGCTTTCAGGTCATCCATGCCGTCACGCCTGACATTGCGGATGGCAATGCGGGCCTTTTCGGCAAATTGGCCGGTCAGTTTAGCGAGGTCCTTGCGGCGCTCTTCGGTCAGATCGGGGATAGGAAGCCTGATATTGGGACCATCCGTCATTGGATTTAATCCCAGACCTGCCGATCGGATTGCTTTTTCCACCGGCTGGATATTGCCCTTGTCCCAAACCTGAACCGACAACATGCGTGACTCAGGCACCGATACGGTAGCGACCTGGTTGAGCGGCATTCTCGATCCGTAAACCTCGACCGTGATGGTATCCAGCAGCGCGACATTGGCGCGACCGGTACGCAGACCGCTCAAATCATGCTTGAGCGCTTCCAGCGTGCTATTCATCCTTTTTTGCAGATCGGCTTTGTCATATTTTGCCATTGCTGTTTCCCCTAAATATTATTCGGTTGTTCCGACCATGGTCGCAGTTCCACCGCCACTCAAGACCGTTGCCAGATTGCCCTGCTCGCGGATCGAGAATACGACGATCGGTATCTTGTTCTCGCGGCAAAGCGCCACGGCGCTGGCATCCATCACCTTCAGATTATCGCTCAGGACCTGGTCAAAGCTCAATTCGTTATAGCGTGTCGCGGCCGGGTCCTTTTTCGGATCGGCATTATAGACACCGTCAACGCTGGTGCCCTTGAAAAGTGCCTCACAGCCCATTTCTGCAGCGCGTAATGCCGCTGCGGTATCGGTTGTGAAATAGGGGTTGCCGGTTCCTGCTGCAAAAATAACGATCCGGCCCTTTTCAAGATGGCGCACAGCCTTGCGGCGGATATAAGGCTCGCACACGCTCGCCATCGGAATGGCAGACAAGACCCGCGTGTCACAACCCATCTGCTCGAGTGCATTCTGCACGGCGAGAGCATTCATCACGGTTGCGAGCATGCCCATATAATCGGCGCTGGTCCGTTCAAAGCCCTTTGCAGCCGCAGCCAGCCCCCTGAAGATATTACCTCCGCCAACGACCAGACAAAGCTCGAAACCGGCTTCTTTGGCAGACTTCACTTCGGTCGCGATGCGGTTGACCGTCTCCGGGTCGATCCCGAATTCGCTCGACCCCATCAGGACTTCACCAGAGAGCTTCAGCAAAATACGCTTGAACGCCGGTCGTTTCATGCAAATCCTATCCCGCCGGAATCAATGCCCGGCCCCAAATACAACAATGGCGCAGACCATAGATAGTCCGCGCCATGCTGCCAAGCGTTACCGCCTGAAATATTCAAACTGTTGCTCGATTAGCCAGCAACCGCAGCAGCAACTTCCGCTGCAAAATCTTCTTCTTTCTTCTCGATGCCTTCGCCAAGCTGGAACCGGACATATTCGGTAAGCTTGATTTCAACACCGGCATCTTTACCGGCCTGCTCGACGACTTGAGCGATAGGAGTTTTATTATCCATCACGAAAGTCTGGCTGAGCAGCGCATTTTCCTTGGCAAATTTTGCCATCGCGCCGTCGACCATTTTCTCGACGATATTTTCAGGCTTGCCGGACTCAGCCGCCTTTTCGGTAGCAATTGCACGTTCGCGGGCAAGCATTTCAGGGTCGAGACCGTCTGCATTCAGCGCCAGCGGGAATGCAGCAGCGATATGCATCGCAATCTGCTTGCCGAGTGGTTCGAGAACGTCAGCGCCAGCGGTGCTTTCGAGTGCAACCAGTACGCCGATCTTGCCCATCGTCGGGGTAACCGCGTTGTGGATATAAGGAACGACCAGACCGCTGGAAACGGCAACCGTTTTCATCCGGCGGATAGCCTGGTTTTCGCCGATTGTCGCAATATTGTTGGTCAGAACGCCTTTTACGCTACCACCGGTAGGATAATCCGCAGCTGCAAGCGCCTCGACATCATCTTCATTCAAACCGAGCGCAACGGCTGTTACCTTGGCAACAAAATCCTGGAACTGGTCATTCTTGGCAACGAAATCGGTTTCGCTGTTCACTTCGACAGCAACGCCCTTGGTACCTTCGACGGAGACGCCGACAAGGCCTTCTGCTGCCGTGCGGCTTGATTTTTTCTGGGCTGCGGCAAGACCTTTGGTCCGCAACAGATCAACCGCTGCTTCAACGTCGCCATTGGTTTCGTTCAGCGCCTTTTTGCAATCCATCATGCCGGCGCCGGTACGCTCGCGCAGTTCTTTCACTGCTGCTGCTGTAATAGCCATAATTAGTTCCTCAATTTCGTGTTCAGGAAATGTGAAATTGGGGCGACATAAAATGTCGCCCCGCTTATTCTCATAGCGGTCAATATATGACCGCAGAAAGATGCTTCAAGTTCAGGCTTTTTCGTCTGCCTTTGTGTCATCTTTTTTCGCGGCAGCTTTTTTGGGAGCTGCTTCAGCCGGTGCCATTTCTGCTGCTATTTCAGCAATATCGGCAACCGCAGCTTCTTCGCCAGAAGCCATTGCACTTGCATTGGCTTCGCTCGAAACAATCTGTTCGACCGGAGGAGCAACAGCTGCCCCGAGATCGGCACCAGCTGCAACCATAGCGTCCTGGCCGCCCTTGGTGGCTGCTGCAGCAACGGATTCACAGTAGAGGCGAATTGCGCGCGCCGCATCGTCATTGCCCGGAACCGGGAAAGCGATGTTGCTTGGATCAACGTTCGAATCGAGAATTGCGACAACCGGAATACCCAGAACATTGGCTTCCTTGATTGCGAGTTCTTCCTTGTTGGCATCGATCACGAACATGACATCGGGAATGCCGCCCATGTCACGAATACCGCCAAGCGAAAGTTCCAGCTTGATGTGCTCGCGCGTCATCTGCAGAACTTCTTTCTTGGTAAAGCCGGCGGTGTCACCACCGAGCTGCTCTTCCAGGGTTTTCATCCGACGGATCGAATTGGAAATTGTTTTCCAGTTGGTCAGCATGCCGCCGAGCCAGCGATGGTTTACGAAATGCTGGCCGCTTGCGCGGGCTGCTTCAGCGATAGGCTCTTGCGCCTGACGCTTGGTACCGACGAAGAGAACCTTGCCGCCAGCGGAAGCCGCATTGGCGATAAAATCAAGCGCCCGTGCGAACAAGGGCACGCTCTGCGAAAGGTCAAGAATGTGGACGCTGTTGCGGGCGCCAAAGATGTATGGTTTCATCTTCGGGTTCCAGCGGTGGGTCTGGTGGCCGAAA
>TARA_R110000787_G_scaffold71761_3_pt1 | contig 25157 bp, 22 predicted proteins | sample TARA_R110000787 | Tara Oceans TARA_R110000787 (sample SAMEA4397920) | marine metagenome | biome: Polar Biome; feature: [DCM] deep chlorophyll maximum layer (ENVO:01000326); material: water (ENVO:00002006), including particulate matter (ENVO:01000060) such as... | depth 35 m | reverse complement strand
GACGGTGGTATATAGCGAGGTAATTTCACGGGCATTACTGGCATTCGCAGGACAATTATCATCAAAACTTAGCAAACTTAGCGTTTGGCTACTTGGCACATCCTTATTGAGTTTTAGTAAAATTTTAAACAACATGGAGCTTGGCCATAATGTCATGCATGGTCAGTATGATTGGATGCAGCACCCTCACCTTAACAGCCAAAAGTTCGATTGGGATATCGTTTGCCCTGCGCCCCTATGGCAGCATTCGCATAACTACTTGCATCATACTTTTACCAATATTGTCGGTCGCGACCATGATGTCGGCTACCACTTGATTCGCGTTACTGATGAGCAGCCTTGGACGCCAAGCGATCGCTATAACTTATTTAAGACGATGATATTGGCATTAGGCTTTGAATGGGCCGTCGCCTTCCATGATATTCAAATCAGTGTCGACGAGTACGCAGACGTACCAAAACTGACAGACATAATGCAGCCAAAAGCTCGTGCACTATTTGGCAAAATCGCCCGACAAGTTGGTAAAGATTACATTGCTTTTCCTACGGTGGTAGGTCTGACATTAGGTCGTGGTAGTGCTTTGACGACTCTAAGCGGTAATATCACTGCCAATATCGCTCGTAATCTATGGACATGGGCAGTGATATTCTGTGGTCACTTTACCGAGCAGGCTCATATGTATACCCATCTTGATGCCAATGAGAGCAAAGGTGATTGGTACGTGCGTCAAATTCTCGGCTCTAGCAACATTCAAGGTAATAAATGGTTTCATATTTTGACCGGTAATTTATCGCATCAAATTGAGCATCATATCTTTCCCGATATGCCTGCTAGGCACTATGCGAAGATTGCACCAAACGTACAAGCCATCTGCGATAAATACAATTTAACCTATAATACTGGGCACTTTAGTCATCAATTTCAACAAGTAATTGGACGCATTCGCCATTTTAGTAAACCAAATAGCGATGAATGGCATACTTATACACAATCGATATCAAATAATGATAGAAGCATTACCAACAAAAGCAGTAATAACCATGCCTCTAACAACGCTACTGAGACATTACGTGGTTTTAGAAGGTTTCTCCCTCAGGTTGTGCGCCAAGCTATGTTTTATGCCTGATTTTTTATTAACGAGACTGGCATAGTCTTTAAGCTTGAAAAGAGCTTTTAGAATAGAAGCCTGTTAAAAATATTAACATTTGCCCTATCTACTCTTACGCTAACAGCCTAGAGATGTAAACTAGAAATCTGCACAATAACAAGAGTAGAAATAATTATAATATTTGAAAATAGGGAGTTTTTATGAGTAACGTCGGTACAAAATCAGATATGAATATCGTCCATAATGAGGCAGCGAGACGCTTTGAGACTTCGATCGATGGGCAGACAGGTTATATCAGTTACAAAGAGCGTGAGGATAAGCTGGTATATGATCATACTATCGTCCCACAGGAGTTAGGTGGTCGAGGGGTTGGCTCGGCATTGGTAAAACATGCATTGGACTATGCTCGTGAAAACAATAAGAAAGTAGTACCGCAGTGCTCGTTTGTTGCCTCGTATATTGATAAAAATCCTGACTACAAGGATCTACTATAGTTCAAACTATTGAATAAGTATGTTTAACGATAAATAGCTACGATAGTTTGCTCTATTAACCGTTATACTAGCGCTATATACTCTCAATAATAACGTCATAGCCCTCCTATCTTCTTGATACTTCTATTATATTTTTTTAACCAAATATATAATAAAATGTCAGTGACAGGTGGGTTTTTTGTCCTATGACTTTTTATAAGCGTTTATTACATTCGTGAAGGCAAATAAAACTTACAGTAGTTGCCACACTATTTTATCGTTAATAATGATTTTTCTATCCACCATAATAATAAAGGATATCACCATGAGTAGTTTATCTAATCAACAAGTCGATTTGCAGTTAGAAGAATTACCAGGCTGGCAGCGCGAAGGTAATGCGATCGTAAAAACCTACCACTTTGGCGATTTTGTTGAAGCTATGAGCTTTATGAATCAAGCTGCTTTTCATGCTGAGGCCTTAGAGCATCATCCTGAATGGAGTAATACCTATAACGTAGTAGAAGTTCGCCTGACTACTGGCGATACTGGCGGCATCACCAGCCATGATGTTCGTTTAGCAAAACGCATGGAACATATCGTCCAGCCCAAACGCCTATAAATATCACGCTGTGCGCTCACTATGTATCACTTAGCAGATAGCTATATTTTAGCCATAAAAAAAGACCTCAGATAGTATCTGAGGTCTTTTTTACTAGCCAGTTTTCTAACTGGCTAATGTCTTTATAGGACGAGTATACTTTTCCTATTACATACGGCGGCTAACAAATGCCACGATGAATAGAATGACTGCTAATGCTAACAAGATATAGGCGAAGTTTGCAGACAATCCAGCAACACCACCAAATCCTAAGAAACTTGCTAACAATGCGATTACGGCGAAAATAATAGCCCAACGAAACATAATGATTCTCCTAAAATAGTAATTGAAAAGTCAAATAATAAGGTTGCTATAGTAATTACTAACTAACTCTTACATTACCAACCTCAGTCATCCGATATTTTGCTTTTTATTTTTTTACAGCTCTTAGTGTTTAAAAATATAGATAATGCTTTAGATAGTGCTTAGGAATATAGAGTAGCAATGATTTTCAATCTAAAAGGTTCATTTTGGTAATAATGTCGATAGGTTATGTAAACTTTGTAGCAAATCTTACCATTTAAAGATATTTTCAGTACTTATGTGTGGAAACGGTAAATAAACACTTAAGTACTACTAAGTCTATGAGAAAATTATTCAAAGATATTACGCTCGATTTTACAAATATTATTTATGATGCTTTTTTAAGCTCAATTGAACTTAATGATCATTTTCTTATAACAATCATTTGACAAAGCACACTAACAAGGAAGATAACGATGAATACGGATATAGCAAAGAGTACCAACTCATCAGGTAATAACAAAAAATCTAGTAGTGAAAAACGAGCTTATGCGGTGGTTTTATATGGGGCGACCAGCTTTGTTGGGCAAATCACTGCCCATTATCTGGCAAATTTTTTGTCTGCTAACAAAGATAAGAGCGGCTCTGAAATTAATTGGGCGATAGCAGGTCGTGATCAAAAGAAGCTCAACGAGTTGCAATCTAAACTGGCAAGCAAAGTAGATATTATTATTGCCAATAGCGATGATGCGGCAAGCCTTGATGCAATGACTGAGCAAACACAAGTCATTATCTCAACCGTTGGACCCTATCTTAAATACGGCGAACCGCTTATCAAATCGTGTGTTGATAATGGCACAGATTATGTTGATCTCACTGGTGAGGCAATATTTATCAAAGATATGATGGATAAGTATCAAGAGGCGGCAAAACAAAGCGGCGCCCGTATCGTCAACTCTTGTGGCTTTGATTCTATCCCATCAGATTTAGGCGTTTACTTTACGCAAAAGCAAGCAGAAGCGAAGTTTGACAGTGCTTGTGATGTGATTCATATGCGTGTGAAAGCCGCGAAAGGCGGACTATCAGGCGGTACGATTGCCTCAATGGCAACCATCTTTGAGGAAGTTGGACAAGATAAATCTCGTCGTAAGCAAGTGGCAAATCCTTATTTGCTGAACGATGATAAAGATGCGCCAAACGTACGTCAGAGCAATGTCAGCAAACCAGAATACGATAGCGAACATAAGCGCTGGCTTGCACCTTTTGTGATGGCAAGTATCAATACGCGCATTGTGCATCGCAGTAATCAGTTGCTTGGTTATGAATATGGACGCGAATTTAAATATGATGAAGCAATGTGGATGAAAGATGGTATCAAAGGTAAGCTGACGAGTTACGCCTTGAGTGCAGGCTTGCTCGGCTTTGCCACTGCCATGATGATTACGCCAAGCCGCGAGTTATTATCCAAGCACGTGTTGCCTAAATCAGGTTCAGGACCTTCTAAAGAAGAGCAAGAAAACGGCTATTTTGATATTCGTCTCTTTGGACAAACACCTAACAAAGACAGTATTACTACCAAAGTAACGGGTGATAAAGATCCAGGCTATGGCAGCACTTCACGTATGTTGTCGCAAGCGGCATTATGTTTAGCGCAAGATATCAGCAAAGAAGAAGTGAAGGGTGGTTTTTGGACACCTGCTTCAGCAATGGGCGACAAGCTACTTGGACGTTTAGAGAAACACGCTGGTCTGAGTTTTGATGTAATTGATAGCTAAACCTATGTCTTAAAAAGCAGTTTCTATACTATTCAATTAATAGTATTAAAATAACCGCATTTTGGTCACAAGGTGCGGTTCTTATCTAACAATAACACTACAATAATTGCACGATATCACTTATTAGTAGGAGTCTGTTAGATTTTTCATGGATGTACCACTGAATGTTTAGTATTTAAATTGTTATTATTGCGCTTAGTGTTTACGACGTCTTTTATATCTGACGTCTTTTATATCTATAGATAACGTTATGTAATGACCAGAATTTTTATACGAATCAATCATGATAGTCGCCTATTGATTATCATGATTTTATTTTTTCTATAGATTATATATTAGTTATCTTAAATATATATATTCTTTATTCTACATAGATAAGCACCATATCAGACCGCATTTAATCAAAGTTATCTCTACGACCATTTTAGCTGACATTATAAAAATATAAATTGAGGATTAAATAAATGAAAAACCATACTCTAGCTTTATCATTACTGATTGGCGCGGCACTTACTGTTCCGGCAATGGCAGCTCCAGCTGATACTAAAGCCGCTAAAAAGACGACCACCACTGCTGAGATGGCTGTTGAAGCCAAAGTTGAAAGCACAGGCAATGAGACTGATGCAAATACTTCTAAAACAAGCAAAATGACACCGTTTGCGATTAGCGAAACTCAAACGATTTCGCGCGCACGCGTCAATAGCAATATTAGTCAACAGCCAATGACTACTGAGATAAAAGCGCCAAACGGTCAACAACCGATGACTACCGAAATAAAAGCACCTGCAGAAGCTTTACAAAATTCAGAATTACAAACAACTGAGATTATCTCTGAAGATGTAGTGTTAGATGTAGAAGAAGATGAGCTATAAGTAAATATCTAAGTAATTATACTAAGTCGATTCTTGAAATAAATATAATGATTAAAAAACACCATTGATATATTTGATTTAATAAAAAGGCAGCCTAATGGCTGCCTTTTTTGTTTCTATTTAGAATAAGACGTCTTATTTCTTAACTTTAGTCACACCTGCTTCTTGCAATAGCGCGCCGAAAGTACCCATTTTGCTAGGCGCTTCTGCTTTTTCCGCACGAGGCGCCTTACTGCGACTGTCGCTATTATTGCTGCTACTAGGTTGACGCTTAGGCTTAGACGGACGCTTATCGCCAGCTGGACGATTGCTGCGCGGACGACTGGTATTCTCATCATTATTAGTAACATTTGCCGTCGCAGGTTTCGCTGCTGGACGTGCAGGTTTTTCAGCTTCAGGTTTCATACTAAAACCAATACGACCGCGTTTTTCGTCAATAGAGATGACACGGACCGAGACGATATCACCGGGCTTGACGCGGTTCATCGGGTCTGCGACAAAGTCATTGGCCATTTGCGAGATATGAACCAGACCATCTTGATGCACGCCAACATCGATGAAGCAACCAAAGGCAGTCACGTTGGTAACAACCCCTTCTAATGTCATGCCTTCGCTCAAATCTTTAATGCTGTTCACATCTTCACGGAAGTTAGCCGTCTTAAACTCAGGACGTGGGTCACGAGCGGGCTTAGCAAGCTCATCTAAAATCGCTTTTACGCTAACATTTTCATCATTAGCAGCTAGCGCTGTGGTATCGATGCTGTTTAATACACCATCGTTACCGATAACTTCTGGCAAGGCTTTACCTGTTTGGGCAAGTAAGCTGTCGACCAGCGCATAGCTTTCTGGATGTACACCAGTTGCATCAAGTGGATTGCTACCATCATGTATGCGTAAGAAGCCTGCGGCTTGCTCAAAGGTCTTAGCACCTAAGCGCGGCACATTTTTCAATGACTCGCGGCTATCAAAAGCGCCATGCTCTTTGCGATAGGTAACGATTTGCTGCGCAACATTTTTATTTAAGCCAGCAATGTGCGCCAAGATAGCGGGGCTTGCCGTATTCACATCAACACCAACGGCGTTAACGCTGTCTTGTGTGACTTTATCAAGACTATCTGCCAACTGAGCTTGATTGACATCATGTTGATATTGACCAACCCCAATGGCTTTTGGATCTACCTTGACCAGCTCTGACAATGGGTCTTGTAGACGACGAGCAATAGATACTGCCCCACGTACAGAGACATCTAAATTACCAAGCTCATCAGTAGCAAGCTCACTGGCAGAATAGACTGACGCGCCAGATTCATTCACGATGACTGCTTTGGCTTTTAGCGCATCATTTGCTGCCAAAATCTCTTTAATCATCGCATCGGTTTCACGGCTTGCCGTACCATTACCGATAGCCACTAGATCCACATTATAAGTACTTAATAATTCATCGATAACCACTTTGGCTTCAGTCATTTTATTATCAGGCGCAAATGGATAAACCGTTGCGATAACAGGCTTGTCTTCGCCATCTAACATTACATGACCTTGGGCATCAACAATCGCCATCTTAACACCATGACGGATACCGGGATCAACACCCAAAATAACTTTGCGACCAGCAGGTGCTGACATCAATAAATGCTGTAAATTATTGGCAAAAACATCAATCGCAGCCGCTTCTGCAGTCAGACGCTTTTCAGTCAATAAACGATGCTCGATATGTGGACGCCATTTGTCTTTCCATAAGCTGCTCGCCGCTTCTGTCAAAAATTCTTGACGCTCGGTTGGCGCTTTAGCATCAATCTCAAAATGCTTAATAATTTTTTCGATAAAAGGCGCATCTTCGCCTTCGATTTTTAGACCCAAGACGTTTTCTTGACGACCACGTAGCATCGCTAATAAGCGATGATTTGGCAAACGGGCAAGGCTTTCGCTATGCTCAAAGTAATCTTTGAACTTTTCACCGACTTCACGCTTTTCTTCACTGGCAACGCTCGATACGATACTGGCTGTTTTGGCAAAACTGCTACGTAAATGATCTAACAAGTCTAATGCTTGCGTCCATTCATCTACGATAATGGCTTGTACACCAGCAAGTTGCTTCTCGATATCACTAAAATCAACTTCAATCTCATTACCGCTTTCATCAGTAATGCTTGATTGTACTTGATAGTCTGCTAATGCATCGGTTGGCGTCACGTTTTGCGTTAACACTGCTTGTGCAGCAATATCAAGACCAGCAGCACGTGCTTTGGCAGCTGGTGAACGGCGACGTGGACGATATGGCAAGTAGATGTCTTCAAGCTCAAGTTTTGAGGTTGCATTATCAATACGTGTCTGCAGCTCGTCGGTCAAATTGCCTTGTGTGCTTAGTAATTCAATAATTTTAAGGCGACGGGTTGCCATATCACGTTCATAATTGAGAGACTTCTCTAGAGCTCGCAATTGCGCATCGTCGAGATTCTGCGTCTTTTCTTTGCGGTAACGGGCAATAAACGGAACGGTCGCGCCTTCATCGTACAGTTTGACAAACGCATTGACTTGAGCAGTCTTAATGCCAAGCGCGCGAGCAAGCTTGTCGTGAATATTCGCGTGTGTGGTTGCATCCAAAACCTGTGCATTTGTCGAGGTTTGAGATGGCGTTAAGGTATCAGTGCTACTCATAGACGTATCAATCGTTGAGAAATGTAGTTTTGCATTATAGCAAAAGCTGCATGAATAGAAATCCTTTTTATCTTTTCGTTATTTATCGTGTTATTTATCGCAAAAATCGTTTAATGAGCACACTCTTGACGCTTTATTAAACAAACACCTACAGCATTTGCCTTTATCAGTGATGCAATTATGACTGCAATCTTATACACTAAAGTCTCATCAGCACAAATATTGCTGTGTACCAACGTACTGAACAATAGTTCTCATTTTTATATTTTTTTGCCAATCGATGGAATGATGCTCAAATAGTTGCACTAATAAATGGTAAAAGTGGTATTCACACTGTTTTTATTGAGAGTAAATATACTGACTGGTGCGTTTTAACAATAATTTTTGCTAATAATAATTTTTATAAGAGGATGCCTGTATGTCTGAAAATAACAGCCCCGATACCTTAACTCAGCGTATTCTAGTCGTTGATGACGATGCACGATTGCGCTCTTTGTTACAGCGCTTTCTAGAAGACGATGGGTTTGTTGTCCGTACTGCCCACGATGGCAGTCAAATGGATAAGCTGCTACAGCGTGAGCTTTTTTCATTAGTGGTACTTGATTTGATGCTACCAGGCGAAGACGGTATCAGTATTTGTAAGCGTCTGCGCGAAGATAATGGCGACATCCCTATTATTATGCTCACGGCTAAAGGTGGCGACGCTGATCGCATCGCGGGTCTAGAAGCGGGTGCGGATGATTATCTACCAAAGCCATTTAATCCAAAAGAGCTATTAGCACGTATCAAAGCAGTACTTCGTCGTCAAAATCGTGAGCTACCAGGGGCACCAAGTCATCAGCTTGAAGTAGTAGAATTTGGTCCATGGACACTTGATTTATCGACACGTACGCTCAAACGCGACGGCAATGTTGTCACCTTAACGACGGGTGAATTCTCGGTACTAAAGGCATTGGTTCAGCATCCACGCGAGCCATTGACCCGTGATAAGCTGATGAACCTTGCTCGTGGTCGTGAATGGGGCGCGATGGAGCGTTCAATTGACGTTCAAGTATCACGTCTGCGCCGCTTAATTGAAGACAATCCTTCACAAGCACGTTATATCCAGACTGTCTGGGGCGTAGGATATGTATTCGTACCTGACGAAGCAGAAGTCGAAGCAGCTAAGAGCGAATCACTTTAAATTTCTAAGTATTGCTTGTGTCCGTTGATATATCATACTATTAATGGGTAATCCTATTAATACAACGGGCGCAACATTGAAATTCTCTATTATTCATCAAAATATACCCTGCACTTTGGTGACAGGGTTTTTGGGTTCTGGCAAAACCACACTTATTAATCAATTGATTGCCGATAAATCCACTGATGAGCGTTGGGCATTATTGATTAACGAGTTTGGTCGGATTGGTATCGATGCAGCCTTGGTTTCAAGCTCACAAGATAGCAATTCCGCTCAAAATGATATCGCCATTCGTGAAGTTAGCGGCGGCTGTATTTGCTGTACCAGCCAGTTACCTCTACAAGTAGCTATTGGTCGCTTGCTGAGTGACCATCATCCGCAACGTCTGCTTATTGAGCCAACAGGGCTTGCTCATCCACGTGAGCTTATACGGCAGCTGAGCGCGCCGCATTGGCAGACGGCTCTAAAGATGCAGGCGGTCATAACTGTACTTAACGCTCTGCAGTGGCAACGAGAAAAATATCGTGCTCACGAAGGGTTCCAAGCGCATATTCGTGATGCCGATGTCTTGGTCATTAATCGCTATGCCCAATTAAGTACTGACGATAAGCAAGCATTACAAGATTGGATAGCAGAGTTAAATACGCAAATCACTATTATTTGGGCAGAGTCTGATGATCAGACCACAATTAACGATATAAGCACATCGAATGACTATTCAGCAGTGTTAAGCACGCAGCTGAACAAGCATAGCCAGACTATCTCACAACAGCGGACAGTCAGTATCGCTCAGCCGAAAAAATCTGTGATTAGCTTGCAGCCGCTGAGTCATTCATTATCGAATAAGTCATTATTCAACCCTTCCACAAACGATAATAATATTCAGGCAGACAAAGACATCGAGCTGCCCTATCGTTATCATGAAATACAGCAAGATATCGTAGTTGCAGGTTGGCGATTACCAGCGGACTATAAATTAAATGCTGATAAGTTACAGGATTGGCTGCTAACGCTACCAAACTGGCAACGCATCAAAGGCGTATTGCATACGTCTAATGGCTGGCTACAAATCAATTTTACGCCTGATAGCTTGTCTACAAAGACAGTGAGCGTACAAGCCGACAGCCGACTAGAAATTATTTTGCAAACAAGTACTGGGCAAGAAGATGCGATAGAGGTTAAGCTAGATTGGGAAGCCTATGACCATGAACTCATGGCGTTGATACTATAGTTAATGATTGCATAGCCATCTATTGTAGTGATAGAAAGATTGTTGATAAAAATAGAACCACTAAAAAAGCCCACACTATTTTGGTAGTAGGGGCTTTTTTATTGAGCAGCATTGGTTTTATTAGCGTAACTGACTGTCTTTACTGCCACGGCGATTAAACAATTCCGCAGCTTTTGCTTCTTGCTCAAGCTCAGATTGACAGCCAACACAATGCTGCACACCCGGTACTGCGATACGGCGAGCTTCTGGAATCGCCTTACCACATTCATCACAAAACTCTGCGCTTTTACCTGTCGGTAATGCACGGCGTGCGCGCTCTAGCGCATCGTTAACGGTGGCATCCATTTGCTCATGCTCAGCACCATCTCTTGACCAACCACCTGCCATATTATTATCCTATTTATTTTTATTAATTATGCGTATTTTTAATCAAGCATAAAGGTCTTTGATAACAAATAGATGGGGTTAAATATCAGCAATTTCAATCTACCTGCGCAGACAAATTGTCGCTCAATCCTTGGGTTGTAACTCAACCACTTGTCCACGTACCCCGATACTCTCATCACTCATCAAGCACACATAACCTGCCATAATATCTTCAGGAGTTTTCAGACTCATCGGATTTTCACCTGGATAAGCGTGAGCACGCATATTGGTGCGAGTACCACCCGGATTGATACAGTTAAAACGCAGATTGGTGGTGTTTTGCGTCTCTTGGGTAAAGATATCGCTCATTCCTTCTACCGCTTGCTTAGACAGCGCGTAAGCACCCCAAAATGCGCGAGGATGCGTACCAACGCTGCTAGAAGTAAATACGATAGAACCATGCGGTGCATCTTTGAGTAACGGTAGTAGCGCTTGGGTAAGCATAAAGGTCGCTGTGAAATTAATCTTCATGACTTGAGCAAACATATCTACATCGTACATCTCAAGTGGCGTCAATGGACCAAGCATCCCAGCATTATGCAATATCCCATCAAGCTGACCAACTTCTCTATGAATCAAATTTTCTAGCTTTTGCATTTCTGCATAGGTAGCCCCTTCTAGATTCATCGGTAACATAGCAGGTTGCTTACCACCAAAGCTCTCGATTTCATCATAGACATATTCAAGCTTGCTACTGGTACGTCCTAATAGCAGCACCGTTGCGCCATAGCGTGCATAGGTCAATGCAGCGACCCGACCAATGCCATCGCCCGCACCTGTCACCAAGATGGTCTTGCCATCTAAGCAGTTTTCAGAGGGTACAAAGTCACGAATATCCCCGTGGGTTAATTTGGTTGCAGACGATTGCAATTCAGTCTGATGGCTTTCAATATTATTGGCTATATTGTCGGCTGAATGGTTTGCCGACTGATTCGCTAATGGGTTGATATTGTCACTCATGGCGTTACTCACTACTTATCGTTTAATAAATGGGATGGTTAACCATTATGCTATGTTGTTAAATATTACCTGATAACACGCTGATCTTATGGCTCATTGGAATTATAAATAGTCGAATTTACCAGAAGAAAGCAGTAATTTACTCAACTGCTCAGGGGTTTCCGTAATATAATCTGCGCCCCATTTCTTCAGGTTGTTTTGATCTTCAGGCGGAATATAACCATAAGCGGCCAGAATCGTGGGCATACCAGCGGCATTACCAGCTTCGATATCACGGATATGATCGCCAACATAAATCACACTTGCAGCAGCGCCGCGAGGGATACCAAGCTTCTCTAGTGCCGCATACATAGGCTCTGGGTCAGGTTTAGGGCGTGATACGTCATCAGGACAAACCAAAACTGCACAGCGCGTATCTAATTGCATGTTTTCTAATAACAGCTCTGACAAATAGCGCGGTTTATTGGTCACTATACCCCACGGTACACCTTTTTCTTCAAGAGCACTTAAAACGTCCTCAAGCGTGTCAAAAACATGACTATCTACACAAATATCCGCTTCATAATCGTCTAAAAACTGCTGACGAAACTCAAGCAACGTCTCTTCGCTAAAGTCTGTTTGCTCATTATGACGTAGCATAAGCTGCACCATCGCTGAAGCACCTGCCGATACTTGCTCACGAATCTCTGTCTCAGACGGCGCTTGCCAGCCGTTTTCTTGGCTCATTTTGCCAATAATACGTACAAAATCGGCAGCAGTATCTATCAATGTCCCATCTAGGTCAAATAAGACCGCTTTTACAAATTGGCTCATTACGAAGGCTCTTAATTAAGGTGATAAAAGGGTATTAAGCGAGAGGTTTCTGTACTGCTATCATATAGTTGACATCGACGTTTTGAGCTAGCCAGTAACGCTTGGTCAATGGATTATAGTGCAGTCCAATGATATCTTGGCGCGCAAACTCTGCATCAATTGCCATTTTATCGAGCTCAGCTGGCGTAATAAACTTGGCATAATCATGCGTACCGCGATCAAGCAAGCGCAATACGTACTCTGCACCCACGATAGCAAACAAATAAGATTTTGGATTACGGTTGATCGTTGATAGTAAGCATACGCCGCCTGGCGCCAACAGCTTAAAACAAGCATCTACAATAGCGGCTGGATCTGGTACATGCTCTAGCATCTCCATACAGGTAACCACATCAAACTGACCAGCATGGGTAGCAGCCAATTGCTCAACCGGAATATGCTGATAGCGCAAGGTATCTTGTAAGTTGCTTTGTTCAGCATGGAGGCTTGCTGCTTTAAGATTTTCTGTCCCAAGATCGATACCTGTCACATCTGCGCCGCGACGTGCCATCGATTCTGACAAGATACCACCGCCACAACCGACATCAAGAACCTTTTTACCCGCCAAGCCCATCTCTGCCGTTTTTTGACTATCAGCACTCACGTAGCCACGCTTCACATTTTCCTCTATCCAGTTTAGACGCAGCGGATTGATTTCGTGTAAGGTAGCAAAGGCACCGGTTTTATTCCACCACTCACCCGCCAATTTATTAAATTTTTCAACTTCGCTTGGATCGACATTGATAGCGTTTATGGTATCGTCAGCCATGCCACTATCATTTGCTTGAGTGTGCAAAGGCTGCCCAGAAAATAAAGCTTGGCTCATAGTTTTTCCTTTATTGTTATAGTATGTGACTAAAGACTCAATATTAACATGCGAGCCGCAAAGCTGCCGTAAGTACATCGTCACCGATTGAGAACTGCTTTATTGATGCTCTAAACGTCAATAAAAATAGAATAACAGGCTATAAGTAAGATACCTTAAATAATGACTGACAGCATTACAACCATTAGTTAAGAATCCGGTTCACAAACTGCCGCATTTTACGCTATTATAGTTGCTATTCTATAGTAGGTCGACTCAGTTGACCTATCGTCGTCTATTGACTTTGTCATTGCTTATTTGCTTTGGTATTTATATGACTATCAAAGCTATAACTATTAAAGCAAACTTCTGAATGTCGTTATTTCAAGGAATAAGTATGAAACGTATCATCGCATTAACTGGTTTGGCTTGCGCTATTGGATTTGCCAATATGGGTGCACAAGCTGCCAATTATGTCGCAGGAAAAGACTATCGTGTGTTAGATAATCCAGAAAAAATCAGCGGTGATGCTATCATTGTGCGTGAGTTTTTTTGGTATGGTTGCCCGCATTGTAATGTCCTTAATCCACACATGGAAAAATGGGCAAAAAACAAAGATAAAGATGTAGCCTTCTTTAAAACACCCGCAGCATTAAACCCTGTTTGGGAAGCCAGTGCCCGTGGTTTTTATGCCGCGCAATTACTGGGTTTTGAAGACAAGACCCATGACGCTTTATTTGATGCCGTACATAAAGATGGTAAGCAATTATTTGACCAGTCTTCATTAAGCAAATGGTATGCCTCAAAAGGTGTGAACGAAAAGAAATTTAATAGCCTTTACAACTCTTTTGCTGTTGGTACCAAAATCGGTCGCTCGCAAGCAGGCGCTAAGCGTTATCAGTTATCGGGTGTGCCAGCCGTTGTTGTGCAAGGCAAGTACGTGGTAACCGGTGAAAGTGCTACCGTACCTAAAGTAGTTGATTTCCTAGTCGACAAAGTACGCGCAGAGAAAAAGTAGCATTAGTTTTTTAAAAAAATATAAAAACGCTACTTCTGATCAATTAAAAAAGCCAATCTTTACTGATTGGCTTTTTTGTATTTTAGTATTCTATCTTTAGTGTTTTATAGGTACCCACTAACCAAATTCGCTTGCCTATATCTCTCATCGCTATTTTTTTAGATTCGTTAAAATAGCGACTTCACGGATATAACTGGCCAAATCTGCTTTTGACTCCGCCATTAGCTCCTCGTCGTTTGTATGCTTAGCGTACTCAATCCAGAGCAATAGCTGATACATACTATGCTGCTCAGAGGCTTTATATTGTTTGACGAACTGCTTGAGCGTTCCTTCATCATTGATATTTAAACGCTCATACCAGCTCTCTATCTTAGAAACCTGCTCTTTAGGGAAATAGGCATCAAATAATGCTTTTATCAGCTCATGGCGATTTTCTTCAATCATAAGCTTGCCAACGCGCTTGGTCTGACGATTACGCGCATTGGCACTGGTGATATCGGCGAGCGCCATTAATTCCGCCATAAAATAATCACTGGCAGGTAAAGCTTTAAGTTGTTTCTTCGATAAGCTGGCAAGCGGTATCGACAACTGTTGCAGGCGCTCATGAGCTTTTTTGAGCTCTGTGCGCGAGACGCGCATATCTTGTTCTGACCAGTCAATCATAAAAGCTTTCCATGTTTAAAAATAAATAATAGGTATAAAAAATTAGGTATAAAAGGTTTAGCAAACGCTACCAGCGATGCTTTTCACGGTGTTTCGCCGTCACGGTCAAGCCTTCTGGCAAGCTATTTTGCAATCTGTCTTGTAAGTGTTTGGTGATAAATACCGAGCGGTGCTTCCCACCGGTGCAGCCAATGGCAACCGTTACCGTATGACGATTATTATGTAAAAAATCAGGTAACCAACGATTCAAGAATGTAGCGATATCTCCCGTCATCTCAGCAACCTCTGGATAATCGGCAAAAAACGCACCCACTTCGGCGTCAAGACCTGTCGCCGAGCGCAGTGTCGGATTCCAATGTGGATTGGGTAAGATGCGTACATCAAAGACAAAATCTGCATCGATAGGGCTGCCGTACTTGAAACCAAACGATAGTAAATTAATCACGATTTGATTATCTACACCCACATAATCACGCAGACGCTCTTTTAGCTGATGGATATTGAGCATACTGGTATCTATCTTGATATCGGCATGCTTGAATATCGGCTGCAAAAGCTGTATCTCTTTCTCAATAGCTGCTGGTAGATTATAAACGTTGTTTTCTACGCCTTTGGTATCTAACACCATCAACGGATGGATGCGGCGCGTGGCATTAAAGCGTGCAACCAGCGTCTCTTCTTGCGCCGTCACATACATCACCGTGACCGCCTCTTCTCCATAGGTCTGCTTTAAACTGTCATGGATTGCATCAAAGTTAGATAAATCTGCGCGCGGCGTACGAATATCCACCCCAAGGGCAATGCGCTTAATTCCACTATCACAGACCAGCTTTTGCGCCGCTTCAGGCACAAGAGACAAAGGCAAATTATCAATAGAATAAAAACCCAGATCTTCAAGGATATTTAGTACCGAGGTTTTCCCTGAGCCTGAACGTCCTGACACTACCAATATACTCAGTTTATCACCAGTGGATTCGTTAGAATCTGTTAGCTTTGATTGAGCATTATGGGTGTCTTGATTTACCTGCATGTTCCGTCATCCTTATAAATTGCATCCCGCAAATTACAATGTTATAAATAGCAGCGTGATCAAACTTTATTAATCGTGACCAATCGATTGTCTAACAAGCGTGCACGACCTAGCCATGCAGCCACTAAAATAACCAAGACTTGATGGTTATTGATACTCTCATCATCAACAGCCGTTAGCTCAGTTGTTTTTACTTCTAGATAATCAATCATAAACCCCGCACTAGTAATACGCTCGTGAGCTGCTGTCAAAAGCACCTCTAACGGTTGTTTATTATCACTAATCTGTTTGGCTAAATACTGCAGCTCCTGCTGTAAGATAGGCGCTGTTTGGCGCTCAGACTCGCTTAAATACTGATTGCGCGATGATAACGCTAAGCCATCAGTAGCACGAATAATAGGCGCGCCAATAATATCGATTGAATAGCTCAAATCACGAACCAACTGCTTAATAATGGCTAATTGCTGATAATCTTTTTGCCCAAATACGGCTATGTTAGGTTGCACGATATTGAAGAGCTTAGAGACAACAATACCGACACCATCGAAATGATTGGGGCGAGTTTTGCCACATAGTTGCTCAGTAATAGTCCCAGCGAGAATAGTGGTCGGCGGCGGTAGTACCGGATACATCTCATCAATAGTAGGAGCAAAAACATAGTCAGCGCCAACCGTGGTAAGCTTCGCGACATCTTCATCTAAGGTACGAGGGTAGCTATCAAAGTCTTCACCAACCCCAAACTGCGTTGGATTGACGAAAATACTAACCACCACGATATCTGCATGCTGTTTGGCAATTTTTACCAGCTCCAGATGACCATCGTGTAGATTACCCATTGTAGGTACTAAGGCAATGCGCTGCGCTGTTCGGTAAGGCTGCAGAGCAACGCGTAAGTCTGAGATATGGTAATGAATCGTCGGCATGGTTAACTGCTCTTTTACTGATGGACCTAATTACTGAAATTCTATATTTGCTTAGCTAAACTGGTGCTGCTCTGTTGGAAAACTACCTTCCTTTACTGACCGCTGATACAAGGCAAATGCGCCTTCGATACTGTGCTCAGTGTTACGCTCATCAGTCAGAAAATCATGGATGAAACGCGGCGCGCGACCATGAACCATACCGAGCATATCGTGCATGACCAATACCTGACCATCAGTATCAGCGCCTGCCCCAATACCAATCACTGGCACAGCAACGGCTTCCGTTACTGCTTTAGCAAGCTCAGCAGGGACGCATTCTAGTACCAAAAGCGCTGCACCAGCGTCAACCACAGCTTTTGCATCATCAAGGAGTTTTTGACCTGCTTCATTGCCGCGACCTTGGACTTTATAACCGCCAAAAACATTCACCGACTGCGGTGTTAATCCCAAATGTACACACGTTGGCGTACCTGCTTGCGCTAATGTTGTAATCAACTCGCAAAGCTCACGACCACCCTCAATTTTAATCACATGAGCGCCTGCCTGCATCAGCTTGCGGCTATTGGCAACGGCCTCAGGCAGCGTCACGTAGCTCATAAAGGGTAAGTCCGCTAAAATAAGTGCGTGCTTATTGCTACGGGCGATATTAGCAGTGTGGTAAGCCATATCATCGACCGTAACAGGCAAGGTTGAATCATGACCCTGCACCACCATACCCAAGCTATCACCGATTAAAATCGTATCAATCTGCGCTTTTTCCATCATGCGCGCAAACATGGCGTCATAACAGGTCAGACAAGTAAATTTGGTACCGTCTTTTTTAAACTTATTTAAAGTAGATAACGTTGTCATATCGTTATATCATCCTCAATACTTCTGAATATCAATCAACTGTCATTCACTTTAAATGAATGTCTCTTTATTTATGACTTGACGCATCATGTTCTAACAGCTTCAAACCTGCCCAATCGCTGCTTTGGGGATAGTCGATTATCGACTTTCCTACAATCATTAGCTCAGGTGCGAGCTCTCGTAACGGTATCAAAACAAAATTACGCTCATGCAAACCCACATGGGGTATCGTTAATGTTGGCTCAGAAATCCGCTTATCGCCGTATAACAATATATCCACATCAAGACTACGCTCACCCCAATGACGCAGGCGGGCGCGTTTTGCTTGCTGCTCCAACTGTTGGCAAAATGTCAGCAGCTCAAACGGCGTAAATATAGTTTCAAAACCAGCAACGGCGTTCACAAAATCTGGCTGATCTTGCGGTCCCATCGGTACCGAGGCATAGAATGAAGAAATACGCACAGTGCGTATCTTTTCTTGCTCTTGCATCATCTCAAACGCATGCTGTAAATGCTCAACAGGCGCCCCAAGCTCATTTGCCAGATTGCTACCCAAGCCAACATAACAAGTGACCCAAGAGCAAATGGCGATAGATTTGCTATCAAAATCAGTATTATTAAAGCGCGTGTTCATCGTTATCACTTTACTCTTATATTCGCTGTCAACGTTAAACGTCATTGACGCTTGGCTGACGACGGCGACGTTTCGATGGCACAGGGCCTTTATTGGCAGTCATGTTACTGTTAACTACTTTATTAGCATCTTGCTGTTCGTTAGAACTTTGATTTGTAGCACTTTGACTACTAGCGTCTCGTTTGGCTTTAGTAGACTTAGTACTTGATGCTTTAGCGGGTTTCGGCGCTTTATCAATGGCGTTATCAGTAGAGTGAACAGCTGGTTTAGGCACTTTTTTTGCGTACTTCCCAGATGATTTCTCATTACTACTAGTGTCTATTGTCGTTGCTTCTTTAGCACTGCTAGCCTCTGCGACAATATCACTATTTTCAATCACAGTAGGCTGACGACGACGGCGCTTGTGCGGTATCGGCTCATTATTCATACTAACAAGTGCTGGTGACTGCGCGACGTTGCGCTCTGCATAAGCGGAGCTACGAGCATTAGTTGAAGACACCTGAGTATTCACTGACTCTTTTGGTGCATGCGATCTATTAGTTAAGTCACTCGCTTTATTAACAGCTTTTTCTTGCAGCTGCGATTGACTATCAGCCGATGCCTTTTTACTAACTGTTGCTTGCTCAAGCACTTTTTGATTAGGCGCTTTTTGCGTCGCTTTAGACAGTGCTTTATCTGAACCAGATAGCTGCTTTTTCAAAGGCGGTACGACGTTGCCGTGTTCTATGACAAACAATGGTGCAGGTTTCGGCGTGTGCTGCTGATTGCTACCATTATTACTGCTCGCCAAAGACAATTGCTGCAACTGTGCCAGCTCATTATTGTCTTGTGTGAGTTGCTGCAGGCTATAACTTTTACTATTAGCAGAAGTATGTTGACTGGCACGGCGACGACGTGATGGCACATTTGAGGCGTCATTAACCATTGCTGGTTTTGCATGACCATTACTCAGCGCTTTACCTTGATAGTCATTATCCAACTGACTTAACTTAGCATTGTCATTCGAGTTCTGCTGCTTTTGACGATTGCGTCCACGACCACGCTGACCTTGTTTATAAGCACCACGGCGGATATTTTCATCAAAGTCATCAATCGCTTGATCCTGCTGCTGCTCAGTCAAGGTTTGATAGGTCTGCCACCACTCGCCCATATCATTGGTCGATTCAGAAAGCGGATGCTCTGCATCGCCGCACTGCTCGCGCAATAATAAGAAATCAAAACCGGCACGAAAACGTGGATGCTCAGATAGCTGTACAATCTGTTTGCTACGCGGCGCGGCCAGTTTTGGCTGCAATATCCAGATATCACGAATAAACTGTTCAGCAAATTTTGGAATGGCAGTCTTGATACGTTGACGATCAATCACTTTGCCTGCTGCATGCATTTGTGCATCCGCAAAAGGCATATTGCGCTTTTTGGCTTTTTCTAGTTGATGTAAGTAGTTCTCCCACAGCAAAGCGGCATAAAAGAATGCTGGGTTGATACTTTTGCCAGCAGCAATACGTTTGTCGGTATTAATAGCGACTTGTTTAACTAAGGCACTTGGCTCAGAAGGCGGATAAATGATGAGACTATCAATCGCGCCTGAATCAAACAATAACGGTAATAATGGTACTAAATAACCACCGGTAAACATCTTTTGCGTTTCATCATACAGACGGTGCGGAGAGATTTGTTCAAGTAATGACCAGTTGCCATCATGGAACTGTGCGGCTAATTCGCTATCAAACTCAAAACCCAATTTTGCTTTGAAACGCAAGGCACGCAGCAATCTGACCGGATCTTCTTCGATACGAATCGGTGCATTGCCTAATAAACGGATAATTTTATTGTCAATATCTTCAAGCGCGTCGCAAAAATCATGAACTATGCCTTTAAGCGGCTGATAATAAAGGGCATTGATAGAAAAATCACGACGGGCAAAGTCTTGTTTGATATCACCCCATACATTGTCGCGCAGAATCATACCGTCTTGATTGGTATTAGAATCATTGATAGGTGGGCCACGGAAGGTGGCTACTTCGATAAGCTCACGCCCAGAGTACACATGCGCCAACTGAAAACGGCGACCGATAATACGGCAGCGCTTACCAAAGACGTCTTTAATCTCATGAGGCTTGGCATCAGTGACCGCGTCAAAATCTTTTGGACGCAGTCCTAGCAAGGTATCACGCACGCCACCACCGACGATATAGGCGTCAAACCCAGCTCGGGTTAGGGTTGCGATTACTTCGGTAATAGAATTGGGTAATTCAGATTTATTCAGTTCTAACTGCTTGGCGGCACGCTCGGCCATGCATCTACTCCTTGCCTTTATTCTTAACCACCCTGACGAACACAGCGTCAATCAGGCGGATGTACATGCTAGTTTAACAAATTTTGACCATGGTGGGTGTATTTAGACAGTTACTTACATGCTATTTTGTCAATATTGGGGTTAATTAAAGTAAAATACAGCGATTAATCTTGCACGGTCAAACGTCCTCGATTTTTATCAACGGTTTTTGCGCCAATACCCTTTACCTTTGTCAATTCATCAACCGTTCTAAAACTGCCAAACATCTCACGATATAGGATAATGGCTTGCGCCTTATTGCTACCGATACCATGTAGCAACGTAAGCTCACCTTCTGTTGCTCGATTAATATTAATGATTGACTGCATACGTGCTTGAGTTTGCGCTGTCTCTTGCGTCAATAAGTAGTTATAAGCACTTTGGGCATTATCAAAACACGGTGCTGCATTAGCAGTATTAATTGACGTAAAAATCATAGAAAGCATGCCCACTAAATAGAAACCCCTTTTTTGGAGTAATTTAGGGAGCAAGGTAGCGAGTAAATACTTACTAGGTGCGTTCATGTTGTTTAGCCGCTTCCCATAATGCGTCCATTTCATTAATATTGCTATCTTCTAAGCGCTTGCCAGCAGCGGCTAGTTGATCTTCAATATAGCCAAAACGCGATTTAAATTTATGTACACAGGTCAGCGTTGCTGTTTCCGCATCAAGGTCTAATTTGCGTGCCACATTAACTAGCGCAAACATGCAATCACCAATTTCCTTTTCAATATCAGCAATATTGGCGTTTATATCGTCTTTTGATTTATCTAATAGCTCAGCTTTTAACTCACTCACTTCTTCATTAAGCTTATCGAACGCACCGCTGACACCTTCCCAATCAAAACCCAGTTTTGACGCCTGTTTTTGTACATCCTGCGCCTGCATCAGCGCACTACCTGCTTTGGTATTGTCCAAACGACGCTGTGGTTTGCCACGTGCAGCGCGGGCTTGTTGCTCTTCCGCTTTAATCTCATCCCAGCGTTCTTTTACCCCGGCTTCATCTTTAAGCGTTTCTGCTTCAAACACATGCGGATGCCGGCGAATCAGCTTTTCTTGTAAAGTGGTAATCACATCACTCATATCAAAGCGCTCTTGTTCAGCGTACATCTGACAATGAAAAACCACTTGCAGCAGCACATCTCCAAGCTCGCCTTTGATGTCTTCATCATCATTACTTTGTACCGCTTCGCCGAGCTCATAGGCTTCTTCAATCGCATACGGAATTAAGCTATGATTGCTTTGCTTTTTATCCCACGGGCAATCGCTACGCAATCGCGCCATTAAGGACAACAAATCCGCTAATTCGCCACTTGCTTTTGGCGTTCCTAGTACCGGTGTTGGCACTTTAGCTTTATTTTTTGGGTTACTCATAAAAAAACACTCTTATACTTTTATTGGTTATTAAATAGAACCATATTAAGTTTATAACGATTTTGTCGTTAGTGTAGCATTGAACACTGATTAGCTTATAATTGAGTAATCTACTTAATTATCATCTCACTGCTTAAACGCAAGGATTTTATCGTTATGCCCACATCCGATACGAATAATGCCAGCTATGCGACTCAAACCCAGTTCGCACCGATTAAAATTGATTCATTTAAAGCTTACGATATCCGCGGCGAGCTTGGCGTCAATCTCGATGAAGACATCGCTTATCGTATCGGACGTGCTTTTGCCCAGATTTTATTCGAGCGTTATAGCACAGCTGATGCCCCCTCTGACTTACAAGACGTAAAACCAGCTATCGTTATTGGTAGCGATATCCGTCATTCAAGTGAACAGTTAAAACAAGCCTCCATCAAAGGTATGTTAGATGCTGGCGTCGACGTTATCGATTTGGGTATGACAGGAACGGAAGAGGTCTACTTTGCTACTAGCTATTATCAGGCGTTGGGCGGTATCGAAGTCACAGCAAGTCACAATCCGATTAATTATAATGGCTTAAAATTGGTAAAAGAGCACTCAAAACCGATTAGCGCCGATGATGGCTTGGCAGAGATTCAAGCATTGGCAGAATCAGGGCAATTCATCACTGACAATACGTTAGGCAACCTACAATTACTGACGGACAAGAGCGCCTATATCGATCATGTAATGACTTTCATTGATACGGATAAATTAAAACCACTTAAGCTGGTTATCAATTCAGGCAATGGTAGCGCAGGGCCAGTGGTTGATTTATTAATCGATAAGTTAGCACAAGCTGGTGCGCCGATTGAAGTCATCAAACTGCATCATACCCCTGACGGTAGTTTTCCTAATGGCATCCCCAATCCGATGATTTTGGCTAATAGAACCGCCACCCAGCAAGCGGTGTTAGAAAATAAAGCCGACCTTGGGATTGCCTTTGATGGCGATTTTGACCGTTGCTTTTTATTCGATGAATACGGCGAATTTATCGATGGTAGCTATGTCGTTGGGATGCTGGCGCAAGCGTTTTTAAATAAGTATACGGGCGAGTCGATCGTTTATGATCCACGGGTAATTTATAACACCGAAGCTGTCATTCATGAGCATAATGGTAAGGCGGTTATTAGTAAATCTGGGCACTCATTTATCAAGCAGGTGATGCGTGATTCTGGCGCGGTTTATGGTGGCGAGATGTCAGCGCATCATTATTTCCGCGATTTTTTCTACTGCGATAGCGGTATGATTCCTTGGCTGCTGACCATTGAGCTATTATCGATTACCGGTAAAACCTTGTCAGAATTGGTCAGCGGTTATATTGCAGCCTATCCAAGCTCAGGCGAGTTGAATTTTCATCTGACCACGCATGATGCGCAGACGATTATTAAGGCAATTGAAGATAAGTTTAGTACCGAAAACCCAACCAAATCGATGCTCGATGGTTTAAGTTTAAACTTTGGCGAATGGCGTTTTAACTTACGCGCCTCAAATACTGAACCATTAATTCGGTTAAATATTGAAAGTCGCGGTGATGAGGATTTACTACAGACCAAAACCCAAGCCATTCAACAATGGCTTGCCAGTAAAGGTGCGGTACCTGCTTAAATAGCTGCTGTGCTGAATAAAGACATTCTGAACTTATAAGAATAAAAAAAAGCGCCGATTAATATAGAAATTAACCGGCGCTTTTATTTGGCTTTAGTCTAACAACTTTCTGTCTACTGAGCTTATTTTATACTTGATAGAAACCCTTATTTAGCGCGACCAATCCCCATATAGTCACCGACTAAACCATCAATCTGCGTTCGTGACAAGGCATTTTGCGCATCGAATACGGGCATCGCTTGCTCATTAAGCTTGGCAATATCTAGTCGGTTCTCTGGCAACCAGCTGATAATAAAGATTGCCTGCGCCTCATTAAGCTGTTGATACGGATTGTTTATCAATTCAAGCAATGGCTGCTGCTTATAAAGGGCAGCAAGCTCCGTTTTCGCTTTATCACTATAGACTAGCGTACGAATATTATAAGACCACAATAATGCCAATAAAGGATGAATCGCCGACTCTGCTGTCCGTCCTGAGCTCGCCTTATAACTACCACCCCAAATCATGACCGTTTTATTATCGATAAAACCATCAAAATATTGCCAAAACTTACGGAAGATAAGCTCTTTTTGGTCTTCATTAATATGGATAACCGATTGCAATAGCGGCATGGCCAAGCTCTGCGCTTGACTCGATTGCTGCAGCTGAAGCAATTCGGTCGGTAGCGTATTACCACCAAACCCCCAGCCCGCTTGCAAGTAACTACTGCCCACACGCTCATCGAGTCCCATAATGTGGCTGACCTGCTGGATATCAACCTGATGACTATCAGCCAAGCGCGACATCTCATTCATAAAGCTGACCCGCGTTGCCAGCATCGCCATGATGCTACTACGGGCAAATTCTATCGTCGCAATATCGGCATGATGCGTTGCACGCGCATGCTGCATTAATGGTTGGAGCATATGTAGATGATAGCTGCTGTTTGGCGTTTTTTCACCGAGTAACCATAACGACGGATTTAACATCGAGCTATAAGCATCACCATCTTTTAAGAAGACGAAGGGTAAATAATATACCCAAGCGCGCTGCAAACGCTTGGATAATGCGGCAACCGCACCCAACTGTTTAATACCACTCATGATGAGCGGTAATGCTTGCTGATGACTATGATTAAAGGCGGTAATCCAACTGTCTTCTAGCCATACTGAGCTCATACTTTCTAAGAACAGCCAATATAGCGCAACTGATTTTTTCTCATCATTATCATTCGCCACTTCATAACGCTGTATAAGCTCATCAGCACTCTTTGGTAGCGCATAGCTGACAATCTGTTGCTGCTGATCATACATCTGCCAAAGCGCTTGCAGATGATGCTCAAAACCATATTGTTGTAACTGCTGCGCCAATATATCTTTATCGGCATAGAGATGAACCACATGACCGAGACTTGCCAGCACCACGGCACTGGTAATGGCCTCAATACTATGACCGACAAGG
>TARA_R110000787_G_scaffold137458_7_pt1 | contig 25190 bp, 19 predicted proteins | sample TARA_R110000787 | Tara Oceans TARA_R110000787 (sample SAMEA4397920) | marine metagenome | biome: Polar Biome; feature: [DCM] deep chlorophyll maximum layer (ENVO:01000326); material: water (ENVO:00002006), including particulate matter (ENVO:01000060) such as... | depth 35 m | reverse complement strand
CCCGCCGGTCGGTATTGGAGACCGTTCCATCCTTCTCAGGCCAGGCACTGGCCGGCAGAATGACATCGGCGAACATTGCCGTTTCGGTGAGGAAGATTTCCTGAACGACCAGATGGTCAAGTTTCGCGAGTGCCTTGCGGACATGCAACTGATCGGGGTCAGACATGGCCGGGTTTTCACCCATGACATACATGCCGCGAATATCACCCCGACCGGCGGCATCAATAATCTCGACCACGGTAAGACCGGCATTCGGGTCCAGCTTTGCATTCCAGAACTGTTCAAAAAACGCATGATTGGCCGGGTCTGTGACGGGTGCGTAATTTGGGAACACCATCGGAATCAGGCCACTGTCGGAAGCGCCCTGAACGTTGTTTTGGCCGCGGAGCGGATGCAGACCGCTGCCGGGTCGTCCGACCTGGCCGGTCATCAGCGCCAGTGCGATGAGGCAGCGGGCGTTGTCGGTACCATGTACATGCTGCGAGATACCCATACCCCAGAAAATCATCGCCGTCCTGGCGTTGGCATAAAGTCGGGCAACAGTGCGAATGGTTTCGGCATCGATCCCACAGACGGGGGCCATGTTTTCTGGAGTGAACCCCTCAACATGGGCCTGTATATGGCTGAAATCAGAGGTGAATTTGTCGATGTAGTTCTGGTCGTACAGCTTTTCTGTGACAATCACATTCATGATCGCATTCAGCAGCGCCACATCGGTTCCCGGCTTGAACTGGAGCTTGTGATGCGCATAGCGGTCGAGCCCCTGACCACGTGGGTCCATGATGATCAGCCGGGCACCCTTTTTCGTCGCATTCTTGATATAGGTCGCGGCGACCGGATGGTTGGTTGTTGGCTGCGCGCCGATGATGATGATGACTTCAGCATTCTGGCATTCAGAAACCGGTGCCGTCACGGCGCCGGAGCCTATCCCCTCCATCAGGGCAGCGACGGACGAGGCGTGGCAGAGTCGGGTGCAGTGATCGACATTGTTGGTGCCAAACCCGGTCCGGACGAGTTTCTGGAACAGGTAGGCTTCTTCATTTGTGCCCTTGGCGGATCCGAACCCGGCGAGAGAGCCGGGGCCGTAGGCGGCTTTGGTTTTCAGGAATCCCTCTGCGGCTGCTTCCAGCGCCTCATCCCAGCTCGCTTCACGGAAATGAGTCCATGGATTGGCCGGATCGACATAGGAGTCAGCTGCTTTTGGGGCGTCTTTCCGGCGGATCATGGGTTTACTCAGGCGATCCCGGTGGTGAGCATAATCGAAACCGAAACGTCCTTTGACGCAGAGACGATTCTGATTGGCAGGGCCTTCGCGGCCTTCAACCCAGGCGATCTTGTCGTCTCTGATTTTGTAGGTGATCTGGCAGCCGACACCGCAATAGGGGCAAACGCTGTTTACCTCACGGTCGGCCGTCCGTGCGCCGATACCCCTTTCATCGACAATACTCGCGGGCATCAGTGCGCCGGTGGGGCAGGCCTGCACACATTCACCGCAGGCAACACAGGTGCTGTCGCCCATGGGGTCGTCAAAATCGAAGACGATCTTTGAGTCATGACCACGCCATGCCATGCCAATCACGTCATTGACCTGAACTTCCCGGCAGGCGCGGACACAGAGGTTGCAGTTGATACAGGCATCCAGATTGACCCGCATTGCCGGGTGGCTGGAATCCGGCGCGGGGACGTCCCGGGCAGGAAAGCGGGACTCTTTAACGTCCATTGCATCGGCCCATTTCCAGAAACTGGCTTCCTGATCGTGGGCTTCTGCCTGTGGAGGCTGATCGGCGATCAGCAATTCCATGACCATATTACGTGAGGCTTTCGCACGGTCGCTGGCGGAACTGACAACCATACCGTCGGCGGGTTTACGCAGGCAGGAGGCGGCGAGTACCCGTTCGCCCTCAATTTCCACCATACAGGCACGACAGTTTCCGTCCGGCCGATAGCCGGGTTCTGGCCGGTAGCAGAGATGCGGAATTTCCGTGCCGAGGCGGCTTGCCACCTGCCAGATCGTCTCGTCTGGCGCGGCTTCGACAGATTCGCCGTCGAGGGTGAATTTGACTGGCGCGCTCATGACAGTTCCTCCGGGAAAAAACGGAATACCGAGCGTAACGGGTTAGGAGCTGCCTGACCAAGGCCGCAGATACTGGCATCCGCCATCGCATTACAGAGCTCGGTGAGCAACGGCTGGTCCCAGTTATCCTGCTGCATCAGTTTGACCGCCTTCTCAGTCCCGGCCCGGCAGGGGGTGCACTGGCCACAGCTTTCATCCTCGAAGAACCGAAGAAGGTTCAGCGCGGCAGACTTCGCCGTATCTTTGTCCGAGAGTACGACAACAGCGCCGGAACCCGTGAAACAGCCATGTTTTTCCAGATGACCGAAGTCGAGGGGAATGTCTGCCATTGTGGCTGGAAGGATACCTCCGGAGGCCCCGCCGGGCAGATAGCCATAGAAACTATGCCCGGCTTCCATCCCGCCGCAGAACTCATCGATCAGTTCCTGCATGGTGATGCCGGCAGGGGCTGTCTTCACCCCCGGATGACGGACGCGACCGGAAACCGAATACATGCGATACCCTTTGCCGCCATGCCGACCGAGGCTCGCCCACCAGTCTGCACCCCGTTCCAGAATTTCCGGAATCCAGTATAGCGTCTCGATATTGTTGACCAGCGTGGGGCAGCCAAACAGGCCGACTTCGGCAACATATGGGGGTCGATGGCGGGGCAGGCCGCGATTGCCTTCGATGCTTTCAATCATGGCGGATTCTTCGCCACAGATATAGGCACCGGCTCCCCGACGAAGATGGATGGTAATGCCATCGGACAGGCCGCTTTCCCCGAGTGCCGCAATCTCGGTCTGCAAAACTTCCCGGGCAATGGGGTATTCGTCGCGCAGATACAGGTAGGCCTCTGTAATGCCGACAACGCGGCAGGCCAGCAAAATGCCTTCAAGGATCCGGTGAGGTCTGGTTTCCAGACAATATCTGTCCTTGAAGGTACCGGGCTCACCTTCATCCGCATTGATGGCCATCAGCTTGCGTCCATCCATTCCGGAGACAATGCGCCATTTCCGGCCAGTCGGGAAACCGGCACCGCCCAGCCCTCGCAGACCGCCATCCTCAAGAATCGACATGATACTGTCAGGTGAAGTCGCGGCAGCCTGAAGCTGTTCAAGAATTTTATATCCACCAGCTTTCCGGTAAGCGATGAAGTTCTCATAATCTGGCAGGTTGTGAGGTGGCGCAGCGGCGGCAGTCAGAACCGACGCAGACGTTGCGTGATCAATCTGGGAATGGCCGATTGCAGCAACGGGGGCGCGGTCACAGGCACCCATACAGGGTGCAGATACGACTCTGATGTCATCTGATGAAGCGGAATGCAGGGATTGCAGCAGCTGTTTTGCCCCCTTCATCTCGCAGGTGATGCTGTCGCAGACCCGAATGGTGACGGGTGGGGGCGGGGCTTCACCCTCGGGCACGATATCGAAGTGGGCATAGAAAGTGGCAACCTCGAAAACCTCGGCCATCGGAAGTTTCATGACCTCTGCCAGCGCTGCGAGGTGGCGGGCGCTCAGATGGCCATATTTGTCCTGGATGACATGCAGATGCTCGATCAGAAGATCACGTTGCAGGCTTTTGCCATCCAGCGTGGCCTGAATATCCTGAAGTGCCTCTGTTTCGACCTGACGACCCTTGGGTGTGCCCCGCGTCCCGCCTTTGCCAAAACCCGGATGCGGGGGGCGATTGGGGGTTTTCAGCGGGTCATTCTGAGTCATCTTCTCGGTACTCCCGGGCTTTTGTTTTTTTTGATTGTGACGCCAGCATTTCGTGCCAGCGAACCGGCTGATATGCAACAGCGATCCGCAGGTCTGGTATGGGCTATCCGCGCCTGATTTTGACTGGATCGCGACGAAAACATTTTTCACCCATCTTTATCAAGGTTTTGCATTATCTGTCGCATTGGTGTCACAATTCATGGTGTAACAGGGTGACACGCACATTCGTGGGGAGCTGGAGCGGGTGATCCTGTACCAGTTAAGTGATCTCGTGAAGCTCATTTAAACAATTCAGAAGGGGACCATAATATGTCGAAAATTGTTCAGCGCGCAGGTGCGTTGATTGCAGGCGTTGCAATGGCAGGTTTTGCCGCTCAGGCGATGGCTGCGACCGAACTGACTGTCTATACGGCGGTCGAAGCCGAAGATCTGAAGCGTTATGCCTCAGCATTCAATGAAGATCATCCGGATATCAAGATCAACTGGGTGCGGGATTCAACGGGCGTTGTCACCGCAAAGCTGCTTGCTGAAAAAGACAATCCGCAGGCCGATGTGGTCTGGGGTCTTGCGGCCACCAGCCTGATGCTGCTGAAAACCGAAGGCATGCTGGAACCCTATAAGCCGAATGGTGTCGAGAAGCTGGATCCGAAATTCGTAGATTCTGCCAACCCGCCGTCATGGACGGGAATGGACGCCTGGATTGCTGCCGTCTGCGTCAATACGGTTGAAGCCAAGGCCAAAGGCCTGCCGATGCCGACATCCTGGAAGGATCTGGCAAAGCCGGTCTACAAGGGACATGTGGCAATGCCGAATCCGAACAGCTCGGGCACCGGCTTCCTCGACGTATCGTCCTGGCTGCAGATTTTCGGTGAAAAAGAAGGCTGGGCCTTCATGGATGCCCTGCATCAGAACATCGCCTGGTACACCCATTCCGGCTCCAAGCCCTGCCGTCAGGCCGGTTCCGGCGAAGTGCCGATCGGTGTGTCCTTCGCATTCCGTGGTGCCAAGGTGAAAGCTCAGGGTGCACCGGTTGAGATTGTCCTGCCGTCCGAAGGTGTGGGCTGGGACATGGAAGCAACAGCGATCATCAAGGGCACGAAGAAGATGGAAGCCGCCCAGACGCTGGTTGACTGGTCGATCACAAAGAAGGCCAACGAACTGTATAATTCCGGATATGCTGTTGTTGCCTATCCGGGTGTTGCCGCGCCGGTGGAACATTTCCCGACAGGCATCCTTGAGAAAATGATCGATAACGATTTCGAATATGCTGCGAAAAACCGCAAGGCGATCCTTGCTGAATGGCAGAAGCGTTACGATTCGAAATCAGAAGCGAAGTAAGACCCCGCTTTTGGGTCAAGGCGGCCTGCCGGATGATCAGTCCGGTGGGCCGCTGCTGTTTGTTTTCAGGGGGAATTACGGATTATGTCTAAAGCTGCGCCATATCTTCGCGTCACTGATGTCACCAAAAAATTTGGCGAATTCACGGCGTTGTCTGAAGTTTCATTGTCGGTGAATGAGGGGGAATTCGTTTGTTTCCTCGGTCCCTCCGGCTGCGGCAAGACGACCTTGCTGCGGGCCATTGCCGGACTGGATTACCAGACCAGCGGGCGCATAGAACAGGCGGGAGAAGACATTTCCAATCTGCCGCCGGCCCTGCGCGATTTTGGCATCGTCTTCCAGTCCTACGCGCTGTTTCCAAACCTGTCTGTAAAAGCCAATGTGGCGTATGGGCTGGAAAACCGGCGGATGCCGAGGGCTGATATAAACCGGCGTGTTGATGAGTTGCTCGGGCTTGTCAGTCTGGCCGATCAGGGCAGCAAATATCCGTCCCAGCTTTCGGGTGGCCAGCAGCAACGTGTGGCACTGGCCCGGGCACTGGCACCATCGCCGGGCCTGCTGTTGCTGGATGAGCCGCTGAGCGCGCTGGACGCAAAGGTCCGGGTGCGCCTGCGCGGGGAAATCCGCGAATTACAGCAGCGTCTCGGTGTCACGACGATCATGGTGACACATGATCAGGAAGAAGCCCTGTCGATGGGTGACAGGATTGTCGTCATGGATCATGGCTGTATTGAGCAGGTTGGTACGCCCGAAGAGATCTACAGCACGCCGGCAACGCCATTTGTTGCTGACTTTATCGGGGCGATGAATTTCCTGCCGGCAATGGCTTCTGCCGGACATGTGCAGATCGGGGAGGCGGGGTTCATTGCAGAAACACCGACAAGCCTGGCCGGGAAGCCGGTAATTGCGGCTATCCGCCCGGAAGATATTCAGTTGCAGGGGGTTGAGTCCGGAGGTGGCAATGTGGTCGAAGCCGTCATCCGTTCGATGGAATTCCTCGGTACGTTCTATCGCGTTGACCTGCAATGCGCTGCTTTTGGTGAAGTTGAACTGTTTGCGGATATGTCCCCGAATATGGTTCGGCGACAAAATCTCGTTACAGGGAAACAGCTTCCGGTCCGGTTTCCTCCGGAATTGATGCGAATTTTCCCGGGGAGCGCCGCATGAGCGGCAAAGTCAGCCCGGCTGCCGCAAGGGTGAAGCCGGTTCTCGGCCGTGATGACTGGATCATGCGGCTGTCGATGCTGGCGATTGGTCTGTTTCTTGTGGTGGCGGTTATGCTGCCACTCTATGCCATGTTGTCGAAAAGCCTTGAGGACAAGGATGGTAACTTCCTGGGGCTGGCAAACTATGCCGAGTATTTTGCGACGCCGGCACTGTTCAATTCGATTTTCAACAGCCTGTCGATCGCGCTTATAGCCACTGTCGTCGTAATCTCTGTGGCCTTCATTTATGCCTATGCGCTGACCCGCACCTGTATGCCATTCAAATGGGTGTTTCGGATTGTCGCTCTGATTCCGCTGCTGACACCGTCATTGCTGGGCGGCATTTCACTCGTTTACTGGTTTGGGAATCAGGGGGTGGCCAAGGCTTTGCTGGGGGATCAGTCAATTTATGGCCCGATCGGCATCGTCATCGGATCCTGCTACTGGGTGTTTCCGCATGCGCTGATTATTGTGATTACGGCCCTGTCGATTTCTGATGCGCGGTTATATGAAGCCGCGACTGCACTGCGGACCTCACGGTTGCGGACGTTCCTGACAGTCACCCTGCCGGGCGCGCGTTATGGCCTCATCAGTGCCAGCTTTGTGGTCTTTACGCTGGTTTTTACAGACTTCGGGGTGCCCAAGGTTATTGGCGGCAATTATAACATGCTGGCGACCGACGTGTATAAGCAGGTCATCGGTCAGCAGAATTTCCAGATGGGGGCCGTGGTTTCCGTTGTGCTTCTCGCACCTGCGTTGCTGGCTTTCTTTGTCGACCGCTGGGTGCAGCATCGTCAGGTGGCTCTGTTATCCGCACGCGCGGTTCCGTTGCAGCCAAAACCTGATCGCCGTGTCGACATGATGATGCTGGTGTTCTGCACCATCGTCGCCCTGCTGATCATTGGCATGCTGGGCATGGCGCAATATGCGGCTCTGGTGAAGTTCTGGCCTTATAATCTCGAACTGTCGTTCAACAATTACCGCTTTGACCTGATGGATGGTGGCGGCTGGGATTCCTATTTCAATTCCATCCGCATGGCATTGTATACTGCTCTGTTCGGCACAGTGATCGTGTTCTTCGGGGCTTATCTGGTGGAGAAGGGCCGGGGATTCCAGACCGGTCGGATGGCTTTTCAGTTTCTTGCTATCGTGCCGCTGGCGGTTCCGGGGCTGGTTCTGGGGCTGGCTTATATCTTCTTCTTCAACAATCCGGATAACCCGTTCAATTTCCTTTATCAGACCATGGGAATTCTGGTGGTCTGTACCGTCGCGCATTTCTATACGGTCAGCCATCTGACGGCGACCACGGCGCTGCAGCAGATGGATGCCGAGTTTGAATCTGTTTCGGCCTCGCTGAAGGCTCCGTTCTATCGCACGTTTGCGAAAGTGACTGTTCCGGTCTGTCTGCCGGCCATTCTCGACATCTCGATCTATCTGTTCATGAATGCGATGACGACGGTGTCAGCCGTGGTTTTCATTTACTCAACGGATACAACGCTGGCTTCTGTTGCGGTCATGAATATGGACGACGCCGGGGACATTGCCCCTGCGGCGGCAATGGCGATGATGATTGCCTATACCTGTGCGGTGGCCCGTATCATTCATGCTGTTCTCAGCAAAGGCGTTGTGGCGCGAACCCAAGCCTGGCGTACACGTTAGGATGAGTGGTCTGGGACAGGAAATGGCAGCGATGATCGAACGCATCATGCCGGCAGGCTCGCCGGCACCGGTTGCCCCCTACAGTCACGCCGTAGCTTACGGCCCGTTTGTCTTTATCACCGGCCAGATGCCGATTGATACGGCGACGGGTGACTATATCCGGGGCAGTTACGCAGAACAGACAGATGCCTGCATGCGGAATCTGGAAACCATTCTGGTCGCCAGCAACAGTTCATGGGAACAGGTTATGCATGCCCGTTTGTTCATCACTGATTTCGACCGGTATGACGAGGTCAACGATGCCTATGCCCGCTGGTTCGAGCCGGGAAAGTTGCCTGCCCGGACCTGTGTTGGTGTGACCGGACTGGCAGGTGGTGCGAATGTCGAGATTGACCTGATTGCAGCCCGCTCAACGGACTGATGAGCGTCAGCCAGTCGTTGCGCGGTCACGGATTTCCCGCGACAGGTCCATAAAGGCCCGGACGATGCGCAGACGGCGGCGTTCACGCAGGCAAACCAGATATTCGGTCATCCCGACATCCGCGTTCTGAATATCCAGTATGGCAAGGCCGGCGGCTTCACCGATTTCTGCGTTGGATACGATGCCAATACCGAGACCCGCTGAGACGGCTTCCCGAACCGCTTCCCGGCTGTCCATTTCCATGATCGTGTGCGGAACGATTTCAGCGCGGTCCAGTGCTTCCTCGAATATCTGGCGGGTAACGGAGCCGGACTCACGGAGGATAAGGCGTTCCTGTGCGATTTCGGTCAGGTTGATACCTTTCCGGCCGGCAAGCGGGTGGTCAGACCGCATGAAGACAACCAGATGGTCTTCCCGCAGGACGATGGAAACCAGACGGTCGTCGACCTGCAGGCGGGCAACGACCGCAATGTCTGTACGATAATCCAGCAGATCGTGGAGTACCTTGTCGGAATTACCGGTCGACAGGCCGATGGTAATGCCGGGAAAGCGTTTGACGAATTCGGTCAGGATCGGGGTGACATGCATCGGGCTGTCGATGCCGATCTTCAGATGTCCACCTTCCAGCGCCCGGTTCGCAGTGAGCAGTTCGGCGGCCTGTTCTTCGAGATCAAACAGACGACGGGTAATCTGTAACAGAGTCTCACCCAGGTCGGTAAGTTCTATGCCGCGACCACGTCGGTCAAACAGGCGGATACCATAGGAATCTTCCAACCCCTTGACCTGAGCGGAAATCGTCGGTTGTGTGACGCGCAGTGCGGCGGCTGCCTTGGTGAAGCTGCCTTCAGTTGCGACCTGATGAAAAGCTCTGAGCTGGGCGTGATTCATGATTTCAGATAGATAGGGTCAATGCAGAGCATTGGCAATAAAGATTGGACTTATAATGCTGTTTTGCGCGATTTTGTCATCGCGCTGGAAACAGCCAACGCAGGAGAATGACATGACGACAGATAACCGTGACCCCTGGCTGCTGACGCCGGGACCGCTGACGACCTCACTGACGGTAAAGCAGGCAATGCTGCATGACTGGGGCTCACGCGATACGCGGTTCATCGAGATGACCGCACGTATCCGGTCTTCCGTTCTGGCACTTGCCGGCGGCGAGGGGACGCATGTCGCAGTTCCCCTGCAGGGCAGCGGGACGTTTATCGTCGAGGCGACGATTGCCACGCTGCTGCCCCGTGACGGCAAATTGCTGGTGCTGGTCAACGGGGCTTATGGCCATCGCATGGTCAAGATGTGCAAATATCTGGACCGCGCCTGCGAATTTCTTGAATGGGCAGAGGATGTTCCCGTTAATCCGGCGGAAGTTGCCGCCCGTCTGGAACAGGATAAGTCGATTACGCATGTGGCAGTTGTTCATTGCGAAACAACATCCGGCATTCTGAACCCGTTGTCGAAGATCGCCGAAGTTGTTGCCGCGCAGAACCGCTCGTTGCTGATTGATACCATGAGTGCGTTTGGTGCGCTGCCAGTCGATGCCAGGGAAATTCATTTTGATGCCCTGATGGCCTCGTCGAATAAATGCCTCGAAGGGGCACCGGGTGTCGGTTTTGCGGTTATTCGTCAATCCGTCCTCGAAAAGACGGCGGGCAACAGCCATTCACTCAGCCTTGATCTGTATGAGCAGTGGAAAGCACTGGAGGCGAATGGTCAGTGGCGTTTCACACCGCCGACGCATGTGCTGGCGGCGCTTGATGTGGCGATTGCAGAACATCACGCAGAAGGTGGTGTCGCCGGTCGCGGGGCGCGATATGCCGATAACTGCAGAATCCTGATCGACGGGATGCGGGAAATGGGTTTCGAAACCCTGCTGCCCGACAGTCTGCAGGCGCCGATCATCATTACCTTCCATATGCCGGAAGACCCGGCATTTGATTTCGGAAAATTCTATGACCGCCTCGCGGCGATGGGTTTCGTTATTTATCCGGGGAAACTGACTGTCGCGCCGAGTTTCAGGGTTGGATGCATTGGCCGTCTGGGTGCTGACGAAATGCGCGGTGCGCTGGCTGCCGTGAAGACGGTCATTACGGAAATGGGTGTAACACGTCTCGGGACGCCAAAGGCTGCCTGACACTTTCAAACAGGAGACTACAAAATGGATGGATCAACCGGTTCAGTCGCACAGACCGTGCGTCACGAGAAAATGCGCATTGGCGGTGAGCTGGTTGATACGTCCGGCCGGATTGAGGTTTTCAATCCCTGGAATAATCAGGTTATCGGCACCGTCCCCCGTGGCACCTCAGCGCATGCTGAAAAAGCGTTCCGGATTGCAGCTGATTACAAGCCGAAGCTGTCCCGGTTTGAGCGTTCGGAAATCCTGCGCCGGACCGCCGAGAATATCACGGCACGCCGTGATCTGATCTCGGACGTCATCACCGCAGAATCCGGCCTGTCGAAAAAGGATTCACTGTATGAATGCGGTCGGGCCTATGACGTGTTCTCGCTGGCTGCGCAGATGACCATCCGGAACGATGATGAAACCTTCTCCTGCGATATCACGCCGCAGGGCAAGCAGCGCCGTATTCATACGATGCGCGAGCCACTGCGTACCATCAGCGCCATCACGCCCTTCAACCATCCGCTGAATATGGTTTCGCACAAAGTTGCGCCTTCGGTCGCGACAAATAACTGCATGGTTGTGAAGCCGACAGAACTGACGCCGCTGACCTGCCTGCTGCTGGCGGATATGCTGTATGATGCGGGCCTGCCGCCGGAAATGTTTCAGGTTGTCACCGGTCTGCCTGCTGATCTCGGGGACGAGTTCATCGTCAATCCGAATATCGACCTGGTGACCTTCACCGGTTCTGTACCTGTCGGCAAGTATATCGCTGAAAAAGCCGGATACCGCCGGACTGTGCTGGAACTTGGTGGCAATGACCCGCTGATTGTCATGGAGGACGCAGACCTCGACAAGGCGGCAGAACTGGCAGTTGCCGGTGCCTACAAGAATTCGGGCCAGCGTTGCACGGCGGTCAAGCGGGTGCTGGCGCATAATGCCATTGGTGATGAACTGGCTGCGCTGATTGTCGAGAAAAGCCGCAAGATCAAAGCCGGTGATCCGATGGACCCGGAGACCGATCTGGGGACGGTCATCCATGAGGAGTCGGCTAAAACCATTGAGCGTCGGGTTAAGGATGCAGTGTCTGTCGGGGCGAATCTGCTGCTCGGAAATGATCGTCAGGGTGCGTTGTATCCGCCGACGGTGATTGACCATGTGCCCTACACGGCAGAACTCGTGATGGAAGAAACCTTTGGTCCGGCCTGTCCGATCATCCGCTTTGACTCGATCGAACATGCTATTCAGTTGTCCAATGCGACGGCTTTCGGCCTGTCTTCGGGTGTCTGCACGAACCGGCTGGATTACATCACCCGTTTCATCGAAGAACTGAATGTCGGCACGGTGAATGTCTGGGAGGTTCCGGGATATCGCATCGAGATGAGCCCGTTTGGTGGCATCAAGGATTCCGGCCTTGGCTACAAGGAAGGCGTCATCGAAGCGATGAAGAGCTACACCAACGTGAAAACCTATTCACTGCCCTGGTTCTGATCGTATCTGTCATTTTCCGGTCTGAATAACCCGGTACTACAGAGGGCGGGGGCGTTAGTCCCCGTCTTCGTGCATCTGTTTTACGCGGGCGAGAGTTCCGGCAATATGAAGACGCATGGCCAGTTCTGCCTTGTCGCTGTTGCCGGAGCGGATCTGGGCAACGATCTCCTCATGTTCCTGAAAAGCCTCGCGCATATGGGCAGGGCTTGATGAGATCTGTTGCAGGGCGATTGCCATCTGCCCTTCAAACCGGCTGAGCATAAGTGCTAGGGGGGGATTGTTGCTGTTGCCGGCAATCAGCGCATGCAGTTCGGCATTGGTTTCATAGTAGGTCCGGGCATCATGATCGGCGACGGCCTGCTTTTGTCTTATCAGAACGGTATCAAGAGCGGCAATGCCGGACCGGTCGATCCGTTCTGCACAATAACGTGCAGCCGCTGCTTCCATATATTCCCTGATCTCATGTATCCGGACCAGGTCCTCATGATCAATGGTAGCTACCACAACGCCTTTTCGGGGCTGTTCAACAGCCAGCCCGTCACCAACCAGTTGCAGGACAGCCTCTCGGACGGGGCTGCGGGAGACATCAAGGGCGCGGGCGAGTGCGGGAACACTCAGTGCTGTGCCGGGAAGCAGTTCGCCGCTGACAATGGCGTCTCTCAGTTTCTCAACGATGGTATCAACCAGACGGGCCGATGTTTCGACAGGTCCGAACTGAAGGTCCTCGATGCGGCTACCAGCCATTGATGCGTCCCCAGTTGTCGATCACCTGATCGCCCTGAATGACGTGATAAACATCATGGGCCGCACAGGTCATGCAGGTGTGGTTGGGCATGATACGCACCTGTGTTCCAATGGGTAAGCGCTCAAACCACGCGGGGTCCTGTATGTCGACAGTGCCATGTTCCTGATGCACCTGATTCACGGATAAGGGTGTCAGGGGTGTTGCGGTCACAGCATCACAGAGGATGCCATAGTCAGCGGCAGGCATGAACCTGTTCGCGCCGATATCCTTCGACAGGGCCAGTGCGCCAGCATCAATGATGATGCAGTTTCCCTGCCGGTTATGACCGATCACGGTAGTAAGTACGGTCGCAGCAATGTCATCAAGGCTGCACATTCCCCGCGATGCCTGTGCGAGATCCCACAGCGCATAAACACCGCAACGCGCCTCGGTTACGCCTTCCAGATGGTCCGCATGCAATATTGTCGGTGTTGAACCGACACTGACGACGGGGCAGTCATGGCCGTTCTGTCGCAGTTTCTCTGCGGCGGCGATGCAGGTGTCGCGTTCATGTGCGGCAAGGGCACGTACTGCATCGATGTCATTCTCAGCGTAGGAATGGCCGGCATGGGTGATGACACCGACAAGTGTGACGCCGGGTGCGGCCTGTAATGTACTGGCAATTGTCAGCAAGCTTGAGTCGTCCGGGCTGATGCCGCTGCGATGTTCACCGCAATCGATCTCGATCAGGGCTTCGATCGTCGTTTCGATGTTACGGGCATAACCTGCAATTCCTTCAGCAACATACTGACTGTCGAGAACGATACGCACCGTTGCCCCGGTTTCACGCTGGATGCGGGTCAGGCGGTCCAGTTTTGCCGGAATAATGCCAACCGTATACAGAATATCGCGATAGCCATGGCGTGCGAAATGTTCGGCCTCACGCAGGGTTGAGACTGTGACGGGGCCGATTTCCCCCCCTTGCGTGATGCGGGCTATGTCGAGTGACTTCGGTGTTTTTACATGTGGGCGCAGTGTGACACCCAGGGCGCGGCATCGGGCAATCATTGCGGCGGCATTTTTTTCAACACGTGCGCGATCAAGAAGAAGGCAGGGTGTTTCAAGGTCAGTCAGTCGGGTCATACCGGGTATCCGTCAGTTCAGCTTCTGGTCAGCACGATGCCGGGCAGGGGGGCCAGTGTACGTTCAAAGAAATCCGGTCTTGCATCATCGCGTGGTGGCAGACCGATGCGGTTATGCCAATAGACCGGCATGCCAACGCCCTTTGCGCCCGGCACATCTGACGCTGAACCTGCAACGAACAGGGTTCGCGCCGGGTCCGTGCCAAGCTTGTGGAGTACGGCCCGGTAGACTTCTGACCGCGGTTTATAGAAGCCGGCACTTTCTGCTGTCGTAATCACGGTGAAGTTTCCGCCGGCCCTTTCCGCGGCTATATGTCCAAGGCGTTCCGAGCAGTTGGTTGCCACGGCCATCGGTACCTGTTCGCCAATAGCAGACAAAGCCTCGGGAGCGTCGTTCCATGGTTCCAGTTCGGCCCACCGGCGTTCCAGTTCGACGGCGAAATGACCGGGAAACCCGGCCTGAATAGCGGCTTCATGGACCAGTGTTTCATATGGTCGGTAGGCTCCGCATCCATAGGTGATTTCGAGATAACGCTTTCGCCATTTCAGACCATCGGCGTCTGATCCGGCGACATCATTCCAGAGCTTCCATGAATCGATCAGTGCTGTAAGCAGGTCGAAGATGACGGCATCGTAACGGGCGGGGGAGGCGGTGTTCATGTATCCTCACGATATCAGCTAAGCAGGTGGGTGAGATCCGGTTTCATCAGTTTTGATGTCTTTAAATTACACGTTACATGTAACGTGTAAACAACTCAAGGCCTGAAGCGCTATCTGATCTTAGGCTGGGCAGAGGCAGGGTTGAAGCGCCGGGTAAACCAGCCGAGGAAAGAAAAGCTGCTTTAATTTCTTATTTTGAGTGGGCCATCGGGCGCTGTCTGAGACAAGGTGACGGTAACGATGGTTCCCTCACCGTAGGTGCTCTCAATCTGGATATCACCGCCATGCCGTTTGGCGAGCCCTTTAACGATCGACAGACCCAGGCCGCTTCCGCCGCTAACCCGTGTACGGCAATCATTGACCTGAAAGAAGGCCTCCGTAAGTTTGGGCAACTGGCTTTCTTCAATACCGATTCCGGTGTCGGAAACGGAAATTGATATCTTGTCGTCTTCTGTTTCGTGGGCCGTCAGGCGCACGCTTCCCTGATTGGTGAACTTGATCGCATTCGACAACAGGTTGATACAAATCTGCCGCACGGCGCGCTCGTCGGCGATACATTTGAGTTCTTCCGGCACGTCGCACTGAAGATCGATCTGCTGTCTGGCGGCAAGCTGGCTGACCATGGACACGGCCTGTCTTACCAGTTTTGCTACGTCAACTGTTTCGGGCTCCAGTATAAGGCTGGTATTATCCATCTGCGCCGACAGCAGGAGCTGGTTTATTAGCCCGAGAAGATGCTGCCCACTGCTGGAAATATCACCAGCGAATTCCTTGTAACGTGATTGCCCGACAGGGCCGAGAATTTCACTGCCGATCATATCTGCGAAGCCGATAATGGCATTTAGCGGGGTACGGAATTCATGACTGATCTGCGAAAGCATTTTTGTTTTTGCTTCCGCGAGTTCTTCTGCTGCCTGCCGGGCCAGACGTTGTTGCTGTAATGCTGCCTGGTTCAGCAGGGCATAACGAAGGACATGTTCGATTGTTTCCGGGGACAGGCTGGCTTTATTGACATAGTCGGTTGCACCAGCCTCGGCGGCAGCAATGTCGGTATCCTTATCACCCTGACCGGTGAGCAGGATCATTGCCGTCGTGTTATCTGTATCTGTGGCTTCCCGGATCAGGTTGAGACCTGAATCCGGGCCAAGCCGGTAATCAACAAGTGCGGCGTCGAAATCGCCCTGATTAATCGCGCACAGGGCATCGCGGTAATTATCGACAGTGGTTACGTCAAAATTCATTGCCTCCGAATCGGACAGATATCGCTGGATCAGCAGCGCGTCACCGCGATCATCATCAGCAACCAGTATTTTGACAGAACGCTGATGTTCCATTTCCGGGCAGGCCTATCCGTTTGAGGTGGGCAGGGTCACCAGTCTGAACCAGTATTGCTCAAGAGATGATACCGCTTCCACGAGTTGATCAAAGTCGACCGGTTTCGTGATGTAGGAGTTTGCACCAATATCGTAGGATTTCAGAACATCACTCTCAGCGCTGGACGTGGTCAGAACGACAACCGGAAGGCGCCGGTGGTCCGGATTGCCGCGGATTTTCTCAAGTGCCGTCCGTCCGTCCATTTTGGGCATGTTCAGGTCCAGCAGTACGATATCGGGATAGGGGTGTTTATCCCGGTTTGCATAGTCACCTTCGCCATTCAGATACGACAGAAGCTCCGCCCCGTCCGGGACGGTACGAAGTGTGTTATTCAGTTTTGCATCTTCAAATGCCCGCTGGGTTAACAGGATGTCAGCAGGATCATCATCCGCCATAAGGATCACGCAGTCGCGATATTTCGAGGGCATCAAGGTTGGTTCTCTTCTGTTGTGCTTGCGGTTTTCCATGCGGGTAACTCGATAATAAATTCTGCGCCACCGAGACTGCTGGCACCTACCGAGATGTGGCCATCATGTCGGGTGATGATTTTCTGGCAAATGGCCAGACCAATCCCGGTTCCGGGGTAGTCTTCGCGATCATGTAGTCGTTTGAAAGGCTCGAATATCGATTTACGGTATTTTTCCTCAATGCCGATGCCATTGTCAGATATTCTGATGACAGTAACGGGACCATACAAATTCTCTGATTTCGGCATCATCTCGCAGGATATGTTGATAACCGGGTCGCGGTCCGGATGCCGGAACTTGAGGGCATTGCCAATCAGGTTTTGTAATAACTGGTGTATCTGGGTTTCATCGCAAACGATTTCGGGGAGGGGATCTGCTGTCACCTGAGCCGAGGATTCAGACATCGCGGATGACAGGTCACCAATGACATCATCATAAATTTTTTGCAGGGATGTTTTTCTGAACTCTTCCGTGCGTGAGGCGACGCGTGAATAGCTCAGCAGGGCGGCGATCAGACGTTGCATGCGATTGGCTGCATCCGTCATCAGACCGAAATATTCCTTGCCGCGATCATCCAGCATTTTTGCCTGATCATGCTGGATGAGCTGACCAAAGGACTGAATTTTCCGTAACGGTTCCTGCAGGTCATGTGCAGCAACATACGCAAATTCTTCCAGATCATTGTTGGAACGGCGCAGCTTCTTGTTACTGATCTCAACGGCCTGAAATGCGTTCGCCAGTTCACGGGTGGCGCGGTTGACTGATCGCCTCAGCGTTACGGTCCAGACCGTCGCAGCAACAAGCAGAGTGGCAAGAATACCAATGACCCAGTAAACGGTTTTCTGCCGTGTTTCCGTCGCTTCGCGGGACAGGCGTTCCGGGTCAAAAATGAAGTTTTCTGTAGTTAGCGGATGATTCAGGAACCCCATGCTCAGGAGACTGTCATGAATGGCTTCCCATCGTCTTGGGTTGATATTTCCCAATGTGACGATCGGATAGAGGGTGAGGTCTTTAAGCTTCTCGGCCTGGTCCAGATTCAGGGCGATTTCGTTGACGACCGGGTTTTTGCGATCATAGGTGTTGATGAGCTGTTCGATGATCTGACGCTGATTGGTCATGGCATACTGCCACCCCTCAAGCGTAGCCTTGCGAAAACGTGAGACAAGGTCGGGATTTTTGCTGGCGAACTGCTGGGTGGTAAACAGTGAATCGCCGTAGAAATTGATGCCAAATTTAGCCGGCTCAATGATACGGGGAGGCTGGCCCAGCGCGCCGGAAATGACCCGTTCCCCAAACCGGTGTCCGACGATTGCATCGGCCTGCTCGGAAATGAATAACTCCGTGTTGTTTGGGCCTGTAATAAAGGTGATGTTCTCGATATTGATGCCTTCGGAATGGAAAAACGCCTGCATTTCCAGATCAAGCATCGACCCGTTGCGGTTCCGGACAATTCTCAGGCCTGCCAGTTGGTCTGCCGTTGAGGCGTCCAGTTCCGGCTTTACGAAGAAAACCGTCGGGCTTTGCTGAAAGATCGAGGCAACAAGGGACATTGGTGTTCCCGAGTCATTTTCCTGCAGAAAATCCAATGACCCGACACCAAACTGTGCCCTGCCGGCAGCGACTTCTGCGACTGCATTCCGATAGCCCTGATCGCCATCAAAAGCGTGACGGATTTCAACATCCAGCCCGGCCTTTTCATAATAGCCCTGCCAGAGTGCTGCATAATAACCGGCAAACTGAAATTGTGGTTCCCAGCGCAGCTGGATAACGACCTTGTCCTGAGCCCCCGCGTTGCTGGCTATTGAAAGAAAAACAAAAACGGATGAAAAAATAATTCTTATGACATTGCTCAAAAACTGATTTCCCAAATGGGTTGCAGATGCAGCCAGCCGGTAAGATAGACAATCAAAACTGCAAATATAAGTATTTTAAGGGGGGATGTGGAAATTACTTAGGAGAATATCAGAGGCTTAGGCGTGCTGATTCGCTGACAGTTGGAAAGATGCCCCTGTACCCCTTCATTCACCTTGCGGGCGGTATGGTTTTGGCTAGCCTGTACAGAGATGAATGAAGGGGAATGACATGCAGGCCAGTGACGTCAAAACAGCGGAAGATGCCATTCAGCTGATCGAAGACCGTGATCTTGATTATATCAAGGTCGGGCTGTTCGATACCGATGGGGTGATGCGCGGCAAATATATGTCGCGTGACAAGTTCATATCCGCGCTTAAAGGCGGGTTCGGGTTTTGTGATGTGGTGCTCGGCTGGGATTCCAATGACCAGCTGTATGACAACACCAGTTTCACCGGCTGGCACACGGCCTACCCTGATGCACCTGTCCGTATCCTTCCGGAAACCTGTCGTGAGCTTCCAATGGAAGATCAGCGCAGCGTTCTGTTCCTGGCTGAGTTCGCTGAACCGGCTGACAGTGTTTGCGCCCGCGGTCTGCTTCGGCGGGTGCTCGACCGGGCGGCCGGCCATGGCTACAGCGTCAAATCAGCCTGCGAGTTTGAATTTTTCCTGTTTGATGAAGATTCAGAGTCTGTTCGGGAGAAGGGGTATCGCGACCTGAAGCCGATATCTCCCGGTTTCTTCGGGTACTCGATGCTGCGTAATTCAGTTTATGCCGAGTTTTATCACGACCTGCTTGAGACCTGCACCCTGATGGATATGCCGATTGAGGGCCTCCATACCGAAACCGGTCCGGGGGTGCTGGAGGCTGCGCTTGGCGTCGATGACGCGCTTCGGGCGGCGGACAAGGCGGCATTGTTCAAGACCTTCACAAAGGTGCTGGCGCAACGCAACGGCTGGATGGCGACCTTCATGGCGAAATGGTCGCCGGACTGGCCGGGCCAGAGCGGCCATATTCACGTCAGCCTTGGCCATGACGAGCGCGGGGCTGTGTTCTTCGATGAGAACAAGCCCGACAATATCAGCGATGAAATGCGATGGTTCATCGGCGGGCAACAGGCACTGATGCCCGAGTTGCTGTCGATGATAGCCTGTACGGTGAACAGCTATTCCCGTCTTATCCCCGGATTTTGGGCGCCGACAGAGGCGTCATGGGGTGTTGAGAACCGGACATGCGCCCTTCGCACGATTGGCGGCAAGCCCTCGTCGCAGCGGGTCGAGTACCGGGTTGCAGCGGCAGACATCAATCCGTATATCGCGCTGGCGGCGGCTATCGGCTCTGGTATCTGGGGCATTGAAAACAAGATCGAACCGGATGCGCCAATCAAGGGGAATGCCTATGAGAAGACGTTCCCGCCAAAGCGTCGTTTTCCGGCAACCCTGTTTGAAGCGGCGGGACGACTTAAGAAATCCAAGGCTGCCCGTGATCTGTTCGGGGATGCCTTTGTGGAACATTATGCTGCCACCCGTGAATGGGAAGAGCGGGAGTTCCGCAAAGCGATTACCAGCTGGGAAATGGAACGTTACTTCGAAATTATCTGATTTATCGACAAGGCTGCTATCATGACATCCATCCAGAAATGTATCTCTCCGGTCGATGGCCGGGTTTATGTTGAACGTCCGCATGCGGACAATGCAGCCATTGAGCAGGCAATTGCCGGTGCGGCCAAAGCACAGGCAGCCTGGCGTCTGAAATCTGTCGCCGAACGTGCGGCAATCTGTGGTGCTGCCGTCGATGCCTTTGTCGGCCGGAAGTCACAGATAGCGGAAGAAATCACCTGGCAGATGGGCCGGCCCATTTCGCAGGCTCCCGGCGAGGTCGGCGGCTTTGAGGAACGTGCTCGTCATATGATCGACATTGCCGATACCGCACTGGCCGATGTGCAACCGGCTACAAAAGATGGCTTCAACCGGTTTATCCGCCGGGAAGCAGTCGGCGTGGTTTTCACTGTGGCACCATGGAATTTCCCGTACCTGACAGCGGTCAACAGTGTCTGGCCAGCGGTGATGGCAGGCAATGCGGTGTTGCTCAAGCATTCTGCACAGACACCGCTTTGTGCTGAGCGGTTCGAGGAAGCCTTTGTCGAAGCAGGGGCGCCGGAAGGTCTGGTGCGCCATCTGCATCTGACTCACGATCAGACTGCTTCTGTCATGCGCTCTGCCGACGTTGACTTCGTAGCCTTTACCGGTTCGGTGGATGGCGGGCATGCCGTGCAGCATGCGGTGGCGGATCGTTTCATCGGCACGGGTCTGGAACTGGGGGGCAAGGATCCGGCTTATGTGCGGGCTGATGCGGATCTGGCACAGGCCATCGATACGCTGGTTGATGGTGCGATGTTCAATACGGGCCAGTCCTGTTGCGGTATCGAGAGGATATATGTCCATCAGTCGGTTTTCGATGACTTCCTGTCGGGGGCGGGGGAGCTGATCCGGGGCTACAGGCTCGGGGATCCGACTGACAGCACGACCAATCTGGGACCAATGGTGCGGACCAGCGCCGCAGATTTCGTTCGCGGACAGGTGGCAGAGGCTGTCGCCGCCGGGGCTACGGCACATGTTGATCCGAAGCTGTTCGCTGCCGATGCGGCAGGCACGCCCTATCTGGCACCGCAGATTCTGAGCGGGGTCGATCATTCCATGCGGGTGATGACGGAAGAAAGCTTTGGCCCGGTCGTGGGTGTAATGCCGGTTGCGGATGACGCCGAAGCCATTGGACTGATGAATGACAGCGCCTTCGGTCTCACGGCCAGCGTTTTTACCAGAGATGAAGAGGCCGCGATCTTCATTGGAAATCAGGTGGAAACCGGAACTTTCTTCATGAACCGCTGCGACTACCTTGATCCGGCACTGGCCTGGACAGGGGTAAAGAATTCCGGTCGTGGCTGTACGTTGTCATCGGTCGGGTATGAAAGCCTGACACGCCCGAAAAGCTACCATCTGAAACGTCTCGGTTCGTAAATCCGGAGGATATTGAACCGGCGAGCCAGTTTACTCTTTCAGTTGCGACAGGGCGGCGTCCAGAGCATCAAAGGGCAGCAGGACGCAATCCTGCCGGCTTTTGCGGCTATGGACAGGTGCAAATGCCGCCATGTCTGCCCATACCGGCGTCATGTCTTCGCCACGGCGGACAATCGCTTCGATGTTCTGCCGGGCTGTCTGCAGGGCAGGGCGATCCAGACCGGCAGCATTTCCGGCAATCAGCGCTGCCGAGGCTTCACATAGCGCGCAGCCCCGGACCTTGTGCCGGACGGCGGCAACCTGTGAGCCCTGCATGTCGATCTGCAGGGTAATCCTGTCGCCGCAGAGCGGATTGTCGATTGTGGCTTCTGCATCGGCCTTGTCCTGAAGGCCGGCCCCGGTTGCTGATCTGGCCAGTTCCATGACCGTGTCGTGATAAATACTGTCGCTCATCCCAGTCTCCTGATCGCATCAGCCAGTCCGGCCAGAAAGGCATCAATGTCTTCGCTTGTGGCATAGGCACCGATGCTGACCCGTGTCAGTGCAGCAAGGTCGAGGGCGTCCAGCAGCGGCTGGGCACAATGATGTCCTCCCCGGACTGCAACATGATGCAGATTGAGGATTTCACAGATGTCATGTGCGTGGATGGTCTTGTGTGAAAACGAGATGACGGGCGCGCGGGATTGCAGCCCCTGTGGTCCGGCAACTGTAATCCCCGGTATGTCGGAAAGACCGTTGAGAAGGCGCTCTGTCAGGCTGCGTTCCATCTGGTCGATGACATTCCAGTCCTGATGTCGCATCCAGTTGATGGCTGCATTCAGTCCTGCTGCCTGTGTGATTGGCGGGGTGCCTGCCTCAAAACGGCCGGGTGGGCTGGCGTAGGTTGTTGTTTCCATCGTTACACGACGGATCATTTCACCGCCGCCAAGGAAGGGTGGCATCTGTTCCAGCAACTCACCCCGGCCCCAGAGGAACCCGATACCCGTCGGGCCATACATCTTGTGACCAGACCCGGTATAGAAATCGACCCCGAGGCGCTGCACATCAACCGGGCCGTGCCCCATCGCCTGTGCGCCGTCCAGCAGAACGGCTGCCCCCACAGATTTTGCCGCCGTGACCACCCGGTCGATATCCGTAATTGCGCCTGTAACGTTGGATATATGAGTCACGGCAATCAGCCGGCAGCGTGGTGTCAGCAGCTGTTCCAGCCGCGACAGATCCAGAATACCCTGACCATCGACGGGAAGCACTTTCAGGACAATACGGGCCCGGTCCCGCAGCATCTGCCAGGGAACGATATTCGCATGATGGTCCAGTTCCGAAATGATCACCTCATCGCCCGGCTGCATCAGGCTGCCAAAACTTTGGGCGACAAGATTTATAGCGGCCGTACAGCCACTGGTAAAAATGACCTCCCGGTCTGAAGGGGCGTTGATCCAGCTTGCCAGATTCGCACGGGCACCTTCATAGGCCGCCGTCGCACGTTCGGCGAGGTCGTAGACACTGCGATGGACATTGGCCCGGGACACCCGGTCATGACTTGAGATTGCATCAATCACAGCATCAGGCACCTGACTGGAAGATGCATGGTCGAGATAATGCAGCGGTCCCTGATCAAAGACGGGGAAGCTGGCGCGAATATTTCCTGAAACATCGGTCATGCGATCATAACTGCGCGATGGCGGGGCACAGTTCAAGGGCTTCTAAATTCTGGCTATACAGTCTATGCCTGACGGGGTGGGAAACCGGAGGGTTCAGAATGCTGTGTCGTTGGTTGATTGTGACCCTGATTGTCTGCGGCTGGCTGATGCCGGCCACCTTGTCCGCAGCCAATGTCAGTCGCATTGGTATCAAGGGAGCGGATGACCGTGTCGTCATGGACAGCCGGGAATATCCGTGGAGTGCAGTGGGCCGGGTCAATGTCATCACCGGTCTTCGCACACGGGGGCATTGTACAGGAACCCTGATCGGTGAAGCTCTCGTGCTGACCGCAGCGCATTGCCTTTATAATCGTCTGACACAGGATTATGTCCGTGCCGGGTCGGTGACTTTCGTTGCGGGTTATATGCGTGGCGAATGGCTGACGGATGCCAAGGCCCGCGAAATCATTCTGCCGACCGGGTTTGATCCGCGGGTACCACCGGATGCGAACAACAATGCCAATGACTGGGCATTACTGAAACTGGACCGTGATATCGGGCGCGAGGTTGGTCATATCGGCATTTCTCCGCTGGGACCGGAGAACTTCAAACGGCTGGTTGATCGCAGCACCGTATTCCTGCAGGCCGGCTATAGCGGTGACGCGCCGCATGTCCTCAGTGCGCATATCAATTGTCAGGTTGATGGTTTCTTTAAAGGCCAGCCGGTGCTCGGTCATAAATGCGATATTGTGCAGGGGGATTCCGGATCACCCCTGCTGGTCTGGCGTGATGGCGGTTTTCGGGTGCTTGGGGTCAACATCACGATCTCCCGAGGTTACAACAAGGCATTGTCTACCGTTGTCATGTTCAATCAGGCCCTGCGTGCAGGGGGGCTGACATCACCGGGGATTCCGCGCGGCATGCGCCCGCCACGGCGGACAGTGTACGAGATCCTGAAACAGAAATTTCCGGAAGCTGACAATCTGCCGACGGCGATGGAAATCTGGGCCGGCAAAGGTGGGCCAGCCGTGCCGGATGAGCTCGATATCCCCTATCTCGGGCGGGCCATGGAAGACCTGAGGAAATAGGGGCTTACAGCCTCCGGTATCGCCGGGCCGGACGGGACGGCCAGAAACTCAGGTCGAGGGTGTTGCCGTCGGAGGTGCGATAGAGTTGAGCAGACGCGGATAGGACAGATGCAGCGTCAGTCCCCGCAGCAGATTAAGCAGCAGGATTGCCGGCCACATGGCGTCGGGGCCAAAGAAATGGGTGCCGGCGAACAGGGCGATAAGAAAAACGACAAGGCAGAAGGCCGAGGTGTTCCGCAACGGAAGTGTCTCGGTCGCGCCAAGGAAAACGCCGTCATAGAGAAATGCCCAGGTTGAGATTGTGGTCAGCAGGGCAAGCCATGGCAGATAATGTTTCGCCAGTTCACGGACTTCCGGCAGGCCGGTCATCAGGTCGATCATGAGTCCGCCAAACAGCATGAAAACAGCGCCGATCAGCAGACCGAAGATTATCGACCAGTGCCCGGCGGCTCGGACAGCATCGTCAAACCGCTGACGGTCACCGGCGCCATAGGCTGCTCCGGCAACGGCCTGTGCCGCATTTGCAAATCCGTCGAGTGCATAGGCCATGATCTGCATGAAGGTCATCAGCACGGCGTTGGCCGCCAGAATGACGGTCCCCATCTGGGCGCTGACTGATGTGAAGACAGCCCAGCATGAGACCAGGCATAAGGTGCGAATAAACAGATCGCTGTTCGTGCTGAAAAGCCTGCGGTGCTTTGCCGCGTTCAAAAGGGCGGGGAAGCTCCATTTTCCTGGATACTGGCGGAGACCGCGGGCAACGAAAAACCAGCCGATCAAAGCGGCAATATAGCTTGCGGTAACTGTTGCCCAGGCAACTCCGGCAACGCCCCATTCAAACTGGACCACGAACAACAGGTCGAGGCCGATATTCAGAATATTCAGTGCCAGCGTGATGATCAGATTGGCGCGGGCATTCTGCATCCCGAGCAGCCAGCCAAAGAAGACATAGTTGGCGAGGGCGGCCGGCGTACTCCATATCCGTATGCTGAAATAGACATCGGCCAGTTGGCTGACATCCTCTGCGGCCCCGATAAGGGGAAGTGCAAAGGCAAGGATCGGGCGCTGAAGCAAGATCATCGCCAGCGATATACCGGCGGCAATCAGCAGGGCCCGGCCCAGCACGGCACGCAGTTCATCCCCGTCGGATTTACCGAATGCCTGGGCCGAAAACCCGCCGGTTGCCATCTTCAGGAACCCGAAAGCCCAGAAGACATAG
>TARA_R110000787_G_scaffold208846_8_pt1 | contig 25213 bp, 36 predicted proteins | sample TARA_R110000787 | Tara Oceans TARA_R110000787 (sample SAMEA4397920) | marine metagenome | biome: Polar Biome; feature: [DCM] deep chlorophyll maximum layer (ENVO:01000326); material: water (ENVO:00002006), including particulate matter (ENVO:01000060) such as... | depth 35 m | reverse complement strand
AGATCGTCTCTGGACCACAGCATGCGCTTGACCATCACGGATACTTGTGGCGCAGTGACGATCTGCCGCCGCGGTTCTGTCCGATAAATACCAAGACCAGACCTGCAAGGGCCGGGTGGCAATGGCGTTCAGCGCGTTGCGAGGGTGAAGAAAAAGAATTCATAATGGTCGCCTTGGTTCATCCTGGGCGCGGCGATCTGAAATCGACACTTATGGTCCAGCGCGATGCAGGCTATTCCGTCGTATCACGATACGAATTTCACTCCAGTCATCCTGGTTTGCACGCTCACGCCCATTGCGACCGCGCTGGGGTGGAGATAGGTGCCACAGGCATGGATGGTCTGGCCCGGATACCCCCAGACAAAGGCAGAGTGTCAAGACCCCTTCCATTATCTATCTCGACATTCTGGGAGGAATCGCGCAGATTCTTCAGGATCAAAGACGATCTTGGACCCCTGTTTCGCTCATGAAAATGCCGTTTGAAAAAGCACTGTGCGCGGCATTCTGTGGTGGCCTTGAGGTACACCCCGTCCCGGTAGGCTATGCCGTTTCAACTGCTTTTCGTGACAATTCGGGTGATAAGATCACTTTCTATATCGAGGCTACGGATAACGGATTTGACCTAGTTGACGGAGGCGACTTTCTGCCGGAACTCGTGGCTCGCGATGTTCATATATCCAGTGGAATGCGCGGCGATCTGCTAAATGCGATCTTAGGGGAGTGTGGCGCCTATTGGGATCAAGAGACGTTCGAGATACGGTCTGACGCAGTCCCCGAGGCTGACCTGGCATCGAGATCGATCGGTTTCCTCTCCTCGCTGATCCGAGTTCGCGATTTAGCGCTTGTCACAAAAGAACGCGTAAAATCTGCATTCCGTGAAGATTTTTTAAGGGAGGTTACTTCTCGCTTCGGAGACATATTTGAGATTCAAGAAAATGTCGCACCGACGAACGACCTTGCCGAGTTCCCGGCTGATGTGGTGCTGCGCCCGGTGAATGGGGGGCGGCCCGGAGCGATATACTTGGTCAACAGCAGTGATAAACTCAATGAAGCATTGCTGGCATGGCAAGAACTGAGCGCGGTCAACGCTGACGTCGCCATGGTTGCCGTCATCGAGGACAATCGGCTTTCGAATATAAACAAGATGAGGTTTCAGCGCGCTCAAAACCGGCGGCTTCCTATGCCGATATTTCGAGGGGGGGAATCGGACACGGTGGCATTCATCGCCGACGAGATGCGATCTCGCGCGGCATAGCGCGCCCTTTCTCATTCCTCCCCAGCCCGGCCTAACCGGCGGGCTTTTCTATCGGCCATTTCCAATACCAACACCTTGGCGTGCGCTGAAGGCGCGCGCCGCCACAACCCACTATTCCCATGCTTAAACCCTCCCGGCCAGGGTCATCCCTTACCCTTCACGCTGACCACCCAATCGGATACTTCCTGCAGGCTCCAGCGCGATGACGCTCCGCCCGGCTTATATGGCTTGGGGAACGTCCCGGCGCGCACCTTGCGGTAGATCATCGCCTTGCAGTAGCCGACAATCTCGATCACTTCGGATAGCCGGATCAGGCGATCGGCGTTACTGGCCATTGAACGCCTCCTTATCGGCCGCCCTGCTCTCGCGCGTGGTCCTGGGAGGTATCGTTTTGATCGTTGCGGCATATTCCGCAAACAGGATCATCACTGCCCGCACCGTGCCGTCGGTCACGCTGCTGGTAATAGCACAGGCGATCAAGCCGGTTATGAAGAACACCCAAAACAGGAGCCGGATCGCGAAGAGAGATCGCGCAGGCCTGTCGGGATCGAATGACGCGCTGACCAGCATGATTATCACGAAGATCCAGAGGAAGATGGATTGCGCCCAGCCAACCCCGTCCGCCATCGCATAATAGGTCGCATGGCATGCGGCGAAGAACCACAAGGCCCGGTGGATGGCATATTGCGACTGCCGGGTTTGCTGGCACAGCAGGATGATAGGCGGGTGGAAGAGCGTTTTGCCCAACCAGGCGTCGACACGGCGAAGGATGCTCACGGATTGATGCCCTCTGCATTCATAGATCTCTCAGCCGCTGGTAGTGGTATCACAATAGCCGACGTGAGCGGATAGTCTTCATGATCAACCAGTTGCAGCGATTTGCCGAAAGAAAGCCAATCGGCCAAGCGTGATTTCCATGGCCGTGGGGCGTCGCCCAGATGGCAGACAAGCGCGGCGCATAGCGTCGGCACCATGTCGGGTTTCCACGCATCGTTGATGAACGCACGGGCCATGACGGGCATCTCCATTACGCGATACCTTTGGAGCCGGACGACGGGAGGGGAATGCCGCCCGGCTCCACCGACCGCCCGGGGGAATTAGCGGTCGGAACTGAATTGCTGATCGTCACGCGCGCTATCTCGCGCATCACGATATAGGTCGATCCGGGGCGCTGCCGTGCCAGGCGCTCGGCCTGCTCCATCGCCTCGTCCTCGGTTTGGAGGCGGAAGCGCGGATCGCGCTGCGGATTGCGCCGCCATGCCATATAGGCAAAGCTTTCACGGTGCGTGATGACGGCGGTGCTCATACGCCGTCCGCCGCTGCCAGGGCCTGCCGCAGGACGACCATCGCGTCGCTCAGCAGGCAGCAGCAGGCCGCATGATCATCCCTGTCAATGCCATCCGAGAGCCGCTCGAAGACCCCTATGGCATCGACGGCTCGGAGCATCGACCAAGCGCTGCGAACAGATTCGGTGATCTGGCGCATCTCGCCCTCAAGACCCTCGATCCGGCGCACGTCTTGAAGCTGGCGCACCCCGTCGGTTTCCATTCCGGCCAACGTGCAGAACCGTTTATAGGCCCGATCGGCGGCCAGCGCGGCGTCCATCTTCTCACGCGTCGTGGCGGCGGGTCGCGCGCAGACGATGCTGTGTTCAGCGACAGCGCTCAAATATGCTTCGTAGGCGGTAGTTTCGTCGGCGGTGTAGTCGCGCCGTTCGGCGGCCATGGTCGTCATGATCGTTACTCCGTCACGCCGCGATCGGCGCGGGCTGAATGGGGAAGAGGTGGCGCACACGGCCCGGAACAGGATGAGGTTCGCCACCATCCGGGTCGTCAGGATCGGTATCGGGGTCCGGGTCACGCAGCGGCTGATCGAAATCGGCGCAGGATCGACTGAAGTGGACGATCGGCTGGAACGCCACCCACTCCCCGTTCATCTCGAATAAGGATGCCGGGGCCATTTCGCAGGCACCGACGTCGGAGCTTACCTTTTCCAGCGCCGGTTCGCGCATGTCGGACGGGACACCCTGTCGCCAGTGGCGGCAGTTGCGGCAAATCGCATAGCGTTTCAGCATGGGAGCGTATCCTCCCATGGCCCAGCGTCCGACCATTCGCCGCATCGATGATCCTGATGGATCGCGGGGAAGCTGAACGAGCCGCTAGCGTCCTCTGGATCGGCTGGGAGCCAAATGGGCGGGTAGCGTCGGCATAGGCCGACTTCGTCGCTCCGAACGAGATCGCTCGGCGGGCGGCTGCTGCCGTTCACGCCACCCTTGAGGAAATGAACGCATTTGAGACACTTGCTCATAGCTGTACCCCTTCGAGCATGTCGGGAATGTCGCGGGCAAGCCTTGCGCCCCGCCCCATCGCCTTTTCGAGCAATGCCCTCGCCTCGCTCATGATCGCGGCGGCATCGCAGTCAAACCGGATGCCATCGGCATTCTCGACGCCAGCGATGTCGAGCTTGAACAGGCTGTCGGACAGGTTCCGGGCGGGTAGCGCCATGATGACCTGAACCGCATCGCCAACTGCCGCAACGAGCGCGTTGTTCTCTTCGTCAGTGAATGGCGATTGCAGATTATCCAGCGCATGTTCGGCGTCGCTGTATGCCTCCACCGCCTGCGACCAGATCGCGTCGAGGGGGTGCGGTTGCTTGATGATGACCCAGCTCATGATGCGGTCCCCCCATTTATGAAGGAAAGGGCGCGCGCCTGCCGGGCGATCATCTGGATGTCGCGGGCCTCCATGACGCAGCCTTCGTGGAAGCGCTGGGCGGCGTCCAACTTCAAGGCGATGTGCGCAAAGGTCATCGCCGGGGCTATCAGCAGCTCGCGATAGGTGCGGGTCATCTTATCCCAAAGCCGAGCGTTATCCGCGCTCAGCGCTGCATATTCCGGAGCGTCTAACAGCGTCCGTCCCACCGGATGGAAGTCTGCCAGATCGTGGAGGTGGTGATATTCTGCGTTCAGATGTTCGATACTGTGCTGGCGATCCTCTGGATCGACAATGGCCAGAACATCGTTGACGACCGACGCAAGGAGCTGAATGGACTGGTCGGTGACGAACTCATCGGTCGAAAAACCGATCTCGCCGTTTTGCCGGTGCGGGCTGATTTCATGCATGGCGACCAGCAGTTTCGCCGCGATGTCGGCTCCGGTGCGGCAGGGTGTCGAAATCAACTCCGCCTTGGCCGTCTCCCAGTCTTTGCCGATAGCCTCGTCATCCGACACGAAAGCGATGGCGATGCGATCGTAGAGCGCGCCGATTTCAGAGCTTGCGCCCTCCGGCGCGCGTGGAATGGCAATGAAGCCGCTTTCACGGGTTGCGGTCGTGGAAAGCATGTCAGCAAGCCTCCGCATCGGCGCGCAACGCGGCGACAATCATCATGTCGCGCCGGATGCTGCGGGCGAGTTCCGGATAGATGGCCGCGATCACTTCGGGACCAGCGGACTTGGTCTGGGCGATTGCGGCGCTGATGGCCACCAGAGCCGCCTTGATACCCTCGCACAGCTTGGCGCCATCCTTGTCATCCGGGCCGACAATATCTGGCAGCTGGTCGCCCAGCATCGAGGCGAAGCCCGCCAGGATCATCAGGTCGCGATCGTCGCTTTCAGGAACGACATGAAGCAATGCGAATTGCGTGTCGCACAGTGCGCGATAGGACTGGTCATGCGCGACCCGGAAAGCAGGATGCTTGTGGCGGGATAATCGCCGATCGGCGCTGTCGTACAGCAGTTCATTGGCGTTGATGTGCGACGCAAGGGCTACAAGCGTGGACGCGTTGTCGTCAGTACGCGATTCAAGGTCTCGCAGAGCGTCATCGCTCCGCGACGGGGTGCCGCTGGGCATCGTCGGGGTCTCCTGTCATGTGGGACAGGGTGAGCCCGTGCGGACGCCCTGCTTGCAGCTAGCAGGACATGGCGGTTACCAATCCCGGCTAACGAGACTGGTTAATACGCACTGACTGTGCGCAGTGTCAATATAGAATATACACCTCTAGTGCGTATTTAGTTTGATGCTAGTTATTCTGAAGGTGCCTTGAACTTCTGCGTTTTCGATATATTCGCCGCCGACAGGGGCAACGTGGTAACGATCTGGCTCCGATCCTGGCATAAGAATGCACAAAATTGGGGTGAAAACGCCTTCAGGCGGACGAACAAACGCCATGCAAAGTTCACCGAGCCTATTCACGAAAGGGTCGCCCTCAAGAACATCGTAGATAATTTCGGATCCTACAGGGACAGCGATGGCGATAGGATGAGCGGCGACAACTAGGGACCGCAAAGAGGACTCGGCTGGATCAAAAGAGCCTTTACCCCAAGTGATACCTTCCATTTCGGGCAACCCAGACCCACTATCAGAGAGGGCAATTCGTCCCCCTGCCGTTATTTCCCCGGCAGGAATCAGCTTAGCATCTTCGTCCAAAAGATCGGAGGGGCGGCATCGTAACGCTACGCAAATCTTTTCAATCCAAGTCGATGTCAGTTTGCGCTCGCCGCGCTCGATCTTGCCGACCATGCTGAGCGTTGCGCCAATCGCTTCGGCTAGATGGGTCTGAGACAATCCGCGCGATTTGCGGACGTGAGCAATGCGGTTCGAGTATTTCATATTTTGTCCATGCACACATGGTGCATATCACGCAACTGCACCATCTGTGCATTAACCCTATTTCCATATGCGCACTGATGGTGCATATATGCTTCATGACGCTATTAGAGTTCATCCGATCGACGGATTACACCTTCGCCACATTTGCCGCTAAGATTGGCGAAACCGAAAATATCGTTCGAAAGTGGGCTTATCAGCAGCGTCAGCCTTCGCTGCCCCGCGCTGTGAAGGTGCAAGACGCGACCGGGGGACTTGTCACCGCTCGCGAGCAGGTGATCCTTTCCGCCGAAGCGGAGTGACCAGCGTGACGGGGGGAAGGCGATTACGCCGCCAGCGATCAGCCGCAGAGGCTGAATCATTCCAGCGCGCCGTTCGCGACGCGCGCGATCGGCATAACATATCGGATGTCGTCTCGCGCCACACGACGCTTCGCAAACGAGGCGGGCGCGAGATGGTCGGCCTATGCCCGTTCCATTCGGAAAAAAGCCCCAGCTTCGAGGTGAACGACGCCAAGGGCGTCTATCATTGCTTCGCCGGTGAGACCGGAGTGATCACCTATGACGGCACTTTCCCGATCAAGGAGCTTGTGGGTGGCTGGCATCGTCTGCTGACGACTGATGGTAGCTGGGTTTATGCACCAATCCGATTGTTCGGCCGCCAGCGGCTGTGGAGGATCAAACTCACGCGCAACGGTGTTTCCAAAACCATTCGCGCGACCGACGGTCATGAGTGGCTGGTAAGGGACCGTGCGTCTAAAGTTCGAACCGACCAATTGACGCCCGGTGCCCGGCTACAAGCCGTATTTCCTGCCAAGCAGTCAATCGCGCTTGATCCAGAAGGCGTTCGGCACGGTGTCGTGTTCGGAGACGGGACGCTAACGCCTGGCTGTGCCGTCGTTGACCTTCACGGCGACAAGATTGCTGATTTGCTCTCTTGGTTTTCGCACCATCCAACCTGGACCGGGATGCGGGCTGAGGGGCAACCTTATGTAAAGGTGCGCGGCCTCTGTCCGCTCATGAAGCGCCTGCCTGTCACGACCGCGAGCCCCTCTTATCTTGCGGGCTTCCTGGCGGGTTATCTCGCCACTGACGGGCATGTCGCCAAAGACGGGTCGGTGATGCTGGACTGCAAGGATGCCGATACATTGGAGGGTGTCCGAACGATCTGTCAGAAACTTGGCGTCGGCACATATGGCGTGCGTCAACATATGCGACGCGGCTATGGCGAAGAACTATCCGCCATCTGCCGCGTTAACTTCCCGGCTGGAGCTGTGTGTCCTGAGCTGATCTTGCGGCCGGATGCGCTCGCGCGGCTCTCCGCCTCACCTAAAAAATTTGCACGCCTTCGTTGGCAAGTTGTTTCGGTCGAGCCAACCGATGACGTCGAAGAAGTATTCTGCGCCCAAGTGATCGGCACCCATGCCTTCGCGATTGAGGACAATATCCTAACTGGAAATTGCCATGGTTGTGGGGTCAGCGGCGATGCATTCCGCTTCCTGATGCAAAAGGATGGAATGACCTTCCGCCAGGCGTTCGAAGCGCTGACCGGCGACGCCTTCCCCATCGTGTCGCCCGAGGAGCGGACGCGCCGCAAGGAAGCGGAGGCGCGCGAAACGGCAGAGCGCATCGCCCTCGCCCGGTCCATCTGGGATCGCGCCGTTCCGCCCGGGGGCACCCCGGCGGAGGTCTATGCCCGGTCACGCGGCATCACTATGGCGCTGCCGCCGACCGTCCGTTTCGTGATGACCCCGCGCTGGCGGGATAGCGAAACCGGCGAAGTCGGACGCGATCATCCCGCGATGGTCTGCGCGCTGGTCAATGCGCCGGGACGGCTCGTCGGCGTCCAGTGTATTTTCCTGCAGGATGGCGGCCGCCGCAAATATGAGCGGGTCCGTGAGGATGGCAGCAAGGCGAAAGCCAAGCTGACCTTCGGCGTGATCGTCGGGTCGGCTTTCCGCATCGGCCCGCCATCCGACCATATCGTCATCTGCGAAGGCCCAGAGGATGGCCTGACATTGCGCCAGCAACTGCCGGACACAACAGTCTGGGTCGCGTGCGGCACCGCCCTGATGTCCCGCGTATCACTGCCGTCGTCAATCCAGCACATCACGCTCGCCGGCGATAATGGCACCGCAGGGCGCGCCGCTGTCGATCAGGCTACCGCCGCCTATCTGGACGCCGGAATCGCGGTCAACGCTATCTTCCCCGATGAAGGGTTCAAGGATTGGAACGATCAGTTGCGCGGGGTGCGCTCCTGATGGCCACCGTCATGGAAAAGATGCAGGACGCCGAATTTGCGCGGCCGCAGCCGTTGCCCCTGATCGGCGAGGTTCTGCCGGCCGCTCAATATCCCGTCGAAGCCATGGGCGATCGGATCGGCGCGGCGACCCTGGCGATATCGAAAAAGGTGCAGGTGCCGCTGGCACTAGCCGCCAACTCGGTGCTGAGCGCCTGTTCGCTTGCCATCCAACCCTACGTCAATGTCGCCCTGCCCTCCGATCAGGAACGACCGGTGAGCCTGTTCCTTGTGACCGTGGCGTCCAGTGGTGACCGCAAATCAACGGCGGACGAGATCGCCACGGGCGAGATCGGCATCTATCAGCGCGAGCTGCAGGAGGAACAGGTCCGCCGCGAACCGGAGATGATGGCGAAGACACTGGCATGGGACACCAGCAAAGCAGAAGCGCTGTCTCGATCGAAGAAAAGCGGGCGTGAAGCCATCGAGCAGGCGCTCGTGGATCTGGGAGCCCGGCCACAAGACCCGATGACGCCGGTCATCACCGTGCGCGTCGGGACGACGCAGGGCCTGATCAAGCAATTCGAGACTGCCCGGCCGTCGCTGGGCCTGATGTCCGACGAAGGCGGCTCCTGGCTAGGCGGCTATGGCCTATCCGAGGATAACCGGCTGTTCACGGTGTCGACCTTGAGCGACTTCTGGGACGGCAAGCCCGTCCAGCGCCTCACAGGAGGCGAAGGGGTGACATCGCTATACGGACGTCGCCTGACCTTTCACATGATGATCCAGCCGGTCCTGGCAGGACGGCTTCTCGGTGATGCCGAGTTCAAGGGTCAAGGCTTCCTGAGCCGATTGCTTGTATCCCAGCCCGACAGCTTGGCGGGGACGCGCTTTTTCGATCCCAACGCGCCCGTCGATGAGACCATCGCGCGCGACATCGCTTCCTTCAACGACCGGCTGGCGATGATCATCCGTGCACAACTGCCGATGGACCCCGACACGCGAGCGCTCAAGCCCAAGCGGCTGCCGATGACCGATCTGGCGACCGGCTTGTGGTGGGCCTTCTCCAACGAAATGGAGAGGCGGATCGGCAGTGGCGGCGATCTGGAAGATGTGCGCGGCTTCGCAACGAAACTGCCGGAACAGGCAGCGCGGATTGCCGCTGTACTGGCTGTGTTCGAACACGGCCTCAAGGTCGAGGCGATCGATGACCAGATGCTCGCCAACGGCATTGAGCTTGCGCGCTATTACCTTTCAGAGGCCGTCCGCCTGTTCGGGGTATCTTCTCCCAATCCCATCCTCGTCGATGCGCAGGCCGTGTCGGAATGGCTCAGGACCACATGGAAAGAGAACCTGATCTCGCTGGGAGCGCTGCAGAATAATTTCGCGCCGATGAAGCGCAAGAATGCCGACCAGCTACGGGAAATCATCGCGGCGCTAATCCGGCACGAACACGTCTCCGATCGCCTCCCCAACGGCGGCATGGTCAAGGGCAAGAAGGTTCGCGAAGTCTATCGCGTGCAGGTGCGCCATGACTAATCCGGCACTCAAGATAACTGTAGATCGGGATGCTCTATCCCGGGATGCCTTTGAGGCATCCGGGAAAGCCGAGCAATTCCGCCATTTCCGGCGCTCGCGTAAGCCGTTCCTGCAAACTTTAGATACAATAGATACTTTAGATGGGGGTAAGGGCTGGCAGCGTGGCGTGAGCGACCTGATTGCCCTACCCTGCCCGGCCTTTTCGTCCTTTCTCGACTGGGATACGCTGTGTTTCCGGGTGTTTCAGTTTGCCAGAGAATGGGCAGACGATGGTCAGCGTTATGGCTGGACCATGCTCGACATGTTCGGCTGCAATCCTGATCCATCAGCGCGTCGTGTCGATCGGAACGGCGTGGCGATCACCATAGGCCGGATGCTCTCGCCGCTAACCGTCTGTGCTGTCGACCGCGATGCCTGGCATTTTGCCGATCAGCACGGATCGATGATGCGCTTTCCCCGAATGGATCGCGTTGGCCAAGTGCCAATGTGGATTGCCTACGCGCCCATAGCTGCCCCGTAACTTTAGATGGGACTATCTATAGTTCATCTAAAGTTTGCATAGCTGGCCTTCAAAACCACGTTCTTAACAAAGGAATGGAGGGGGCTTATCCTATTGTCTTTAAGAGATAAAAGGTATTTATATAATGAATAATGGGCCATATGCGGGCAACTTTAGACGCCCCCAATCTAAAGTATCTAAAGTATCTATAGCTGCCGAGGAAAGGGCGTGACGCGGCGGACGCATCCCTCGCCTGCTGACATCACCGCCTCGCTGACGGCGGTGAAGCTGCTCATCAAGGGCATGAACGGCGCGATGCCGACGCTGGCGGCTGAACTTCGCCGAGATGCCTGCGAGCGTCTGGACGATGCGATTACCGATATTGGAAGGATGGGACGGTGACGGACGTGATTGATCGGTGGTGCATATTGCGGATGAGCAGTGGACAGACGCTCCAGGTCGCCCGGTCGCTGGCCGAGGCGGGCTATCAGGTCTGGACGCCGGCCGAGACGCTCAAGCGCCGCGCGCCCCGGTCCAAGGTCACGCGAGAGGTCACGTTGCCCATCATGCCGGGCATCGTATTCGCCGAGGCCAACCGGGTGCAGGATCTGGCCGCGCTGTCGCACGCGCCGTCGCTAACCTATCAGCGATGGAATTCCGAGACGAAGCGGATGGAGATGCACGGATGCCCATTTTTCTCGCTGTTTAAATATGACGGCCGATACCCGCTGATTGCGGATCGCCACCTCGATCCGCTCCGACAGGCGGAGCAGCGCGGCAGGCCCCGCTCGCACGGACCGCTGCTGGCCGTAGGCGACACGGTCAGGCATCCCGCTGGCATGCTGGGCGGCCTTGTGGGCGTCGTGATCAAGGCCCATCGCAAGAAGGCCGTGGTCCGGTTCGGAGGTCTTGAGGTTGAGATCGAGATGTCCGACTTGCTGCCGGTGAAAACGGCGGCTTGACGGCGAGTCGCAAATTCCGCTAGATAGATATCGGCCCTCAGGGGCACCGCTGCCATAGCAGCTTAGGTGAGTTAATCGGTCGGCTGGTCATGGACCTTACCGCCCTCGCCACCAAACGCAGGAAGTGCGGTTCCGGCGGCGTGCAACGCAATGACGAAACTATTTATTTGGGAATATTGGTTAGCAAGGGTTTGATAACCTGCCCGCCTGGTAAGTTATCGATGGTGTACACGGGCTTCGGCTTCGGTCGGTCTGCCAGCGCTTTGGCCTGATCCCGATATGATTCCGCTAGTTGAACATGCACTTCGGACACGGCGTGAAGGCCGACTGCTTTGGTAGCATCGGCTTTCAATTGTTCCTCGACCGCCAAGTGCAACAGCCGGGCGTATTCACGATCTAATGGCATGACTTTCCTGACACTTGGAAGAACGCCGACAACGCACGGGCCTGCGTCAAGTGTTCCTCTATTTAATGTCGATCCCAGCAACGTTCTCATCGCTCTTCAAAAGCGCGTTCGCATCTGCGCCTAGCCAGAATTCGTAATTCATGGCTTTCGCTGCTCGCTCACCATAGCTGTCAGCCAGACGGGCATGGGATTGCGCCGCCCATTTCGTCTTGGCCCTGCGCGCCAACTCCCGATGCCTTCGGCACCGGGTCGAGTAGTAGAAGAACCTCGTATCGTTCATACCACATCTCTCACACGGTCGATCTGTAACGACTCGTGGCGGGGATGTTGCACCGGGCGGGTTAACAAAGGGTTGCCGCTCATTCGGTGGAGACTGATCGATGGCGTGGCCAACGACGAGCCGACATCAGCGAGGATACGGCACGGCGCACGACAAGATGCGTGCCATGCTGATCCGCACCGTGATCCTGTGCGAGGAATGCACACGGCAAGGCCGCGCAACGCCGGGCACCATCGCCGACCACATCACCCCGCTGGCGCGCGGTGGCACCGGCCAGCGGGCAAACTATCAGCTGCTATGTCAGCCCTGCTCGGACGCGAAGACTGCTGCCGACAAGGGCGCGACGATCATCAGGGGCAAGGGTATCGGGCGCGATGGACGACCGACCAGTCGCGACCATCCATGGAACCGGCGGTAGGCACGCAACAATGTTGCGCCTCAACGCACGATTAGAATACGCGCAACATTATAACACCCCCCTATGCAAATGTTTCAATGGCCGGGCGGGCTAGGACCGAACGGCTCCTCCGTGCGCACTGAGAGCGATTTTTGAGGGGGGAGGGTTTCGGCGCGACCGCCGGGAGGGCCACATGGCTGACATTGTTGCAATCGACGGTGGTGATGGCATCCCGCCCGAGCCGAACTGGCGCGCGATATTTGGGCGCGCAGCTGATCGCGAAAGCGCCGGCGCGTATTGGCGCGAGATCGTCAGCGAAATGCGGAGCGCTGAAAAGCTGGCCGTTGCCAACTCCCATTCGATCAAGCGGCTGGTCGTTGCCTATGTCACCTTTGACATGAGTGCGCGCGAGGTTCTGAAATCAGGCCCGGTCATCAAGGCCAAGAAGACCGGCGTCCCCACCTACAATCCTTGGTGGACGACCATGTCGAACGCGTCCAGCCAGGCGCAGGCGCTGGAAAAGGAACTCTGTGTTTCACCGCGTGAGCGAGGCAGTGGCGCGAAGGTCGTGAAGAAGGCGGCTCGGACGACGGGATCGGCGAGGTACTTGAGGGACCGTGGCTAATCGCTTCCTGTCCGAGCCGGACCCGACCACCGCCTGGGCCAAAGCCGCGATCGAGGGCAAGCTCTTCACGTCGGGCGAACTGGTCAAATATGCAGCGGAGCGCCATCTGCGCGACATCCGCGATGGCGAGAAGCGCGGCATATTCTGGCGGCCGGAAGAAGCGGCGCATGCGCTGGAATTTCTGCCGTCGGTCTTTCAGGTCACTGACGGACCATCAGCGGGACAGCCATTCTATCCGCTGGAATGGCACACCTTTGTGATGGGCTCGCTGTTCGGGTGGCGCACGTCGACCAACCGGTGGCGGTTTCGCAAGGGCTGGCTAGAAACGGGCAAAGGGCAGGCCAAATCACCACTGATGGGCGCGATCGGCGTCTACATTATGGGATGGTGCGACATCGCCCGAGCGCAATGCTACGCAATCGGCGAAGACAAAAAGACTGCCAACGTGCTGTTTCGTGACGCGGCGGCCATGTGCCGCGCGACGATTCCCGAGCACGAGGACGGTGAGAGCCTCGAAGCGCTGGGCGAAGTCGTTTGCCGCGGCGAACTGGAGAACGTCTGGAAGATTGAGCATCCCGACAGCGGATCGTTCTTCATGCCGATTGCCAGCGGGGAAAGCCTGTCCGGCCCGCGACCCAACTATGTTGCCGGTGACGAAATCCACGAACTGACCGACGAGAATGTGCTGCAAACCTGGCAGCGCGGCATCGACAAGGTAGCGGGTAACGCGCTGTTCCTGATGGGCACGAACACGCCAGCCACTTCGCAGCATGTCGGCACGGCCTATTCGGAGATGTATCAAAAGATCGCGAAGGGCGAAGCGCGCGACGATAGCGCCTTTTCCTTCATCGCCCGGATCGACAAGGCCGACCGCGAAAACGTATTCGAGAACGAGAAGTGTTGGCAGAAGTCCCTGCCCGCCCTGGGCGAAACCTTCCCGATCGAGAATATTCGGGAGACGGTGGCCTCTGCGCTGCTGCGCCCGTCGACGAAATCGAGCGTCCTGCGCCTATATTTCGGCGTCGATACGGCATCGGCAGACTTCTGGATCGATGAGGAGCGATGGTCTGCCGTCCAGGGACCGGTTGACGAGCATGATATGCGCAATCGCTTCTGCCGACTGGCCCTGGATCTGTCGCAGAAGAACGATCTTACCGCACTCAGCGCCGCCTGGGAGCCTATAGGCGACGAGCCGCTTGCGGTGAAAAGCTGGTATTGGACAGTGCAGGACCGCCTCGCGGATCGAGCGGAGCAGGACAAGGCGCCCTATGTCGAATGGGTGGAAGACGGATATCTGGTAGCGACGCCCGGCTCTACGATCGATTACACCTATGTCGCCATGCAGGTGTCGCGGCTGAACGCCGAGCAGAATGTCCTGGAACTGGTGGTCGATCCGGCCTTCATTTCCAGTTTCATGGACGCCTGCGCGGAGGTCGGACTTCAGGTCTGGCTGTATGGCGGCCCGGATAAGCCGCAAGGACGCGGCCTGAAAATCATCGCCCACGGACAGGGCACACGTGTAATTTTCGAGGATCGGCAGCTTTGCATGCCGCACTCAATCACCCGCACAGAAGACGCGATCCTTGATGAGCGGATCGTCATCGACAATTCGCCGGTGACATATAGCTGCGCAGCGAACGCGGCGATCGATGCCGACGGCCAGGGCAACCGCGCTTTCAACAAGAAGAAATCACGCGGCCGGATCGACGGCATGGTGACGATCACAATGGCTGTCGGCGCTGCGACGGCCAGCCAGAAGCCCAAGAAGAAATCGGTCTACGCATCGCGCGGCGTTGTGCGGGTCTGACAGGAGGGTGCATGGCATCTCCGGATGAATATCGGCGCGCCTCAGGTTTTCGCCGCTCGACCAAGGCTGGCGCATCGGTAGCCCCCCCTGCGTTGGCCGACCGCACCGGCCCTGTGCAGTCGTGGGAATCTCTCAGCGTCGACAGCCCGCTACTAGCGGAGTTTCTGCGCGATGGCCGGGTGTCGACCAGCGGCGTCCACGTCAACGAAATGACTGCACTGCGGAACAGCACCTATTTTCGCGGCGAAAACCTGATCGCCAGCGCGATCGGGATGTTGCCCACGTTCCTGATGCGCCGCACTGTCGATGCCAATGGCAAGGAGGTCACCGCCAAGGCGACTGACCATCCGCTGTACCGGCTGCTGAAAAAACGGCCAAACAGCTATCAGACGGCCTTCGAGTTCAAAAGCTACATGCAGCAGCTCGCGCTGCGCGACGGCAACGCCTACGGCCTGATCGTGCCGGACTATCGCGGGCGGGCGGCGCAAATCATTCCGCTGACGCGCGGAACAGTTAAGCCCCAGCTTTCCGACGACTGGATTTTGACCTTTGAGTATCGCCGACCAGCTGGCGGCACGACGATATTGGACGCCCGGCAGGTTTTTCATTTCCGCCACCCAATGACGCGCGACGGTCTTACGGGCCTCAGCCTGCGCGATATTGCGCGCGAAACGCTCGGCACGGCCGCCCAGGCGGAACGCGCGGCGGGCAAGATGCTCAAGGGCGGCGTCATGGCGGGCGGCGCGTTGGAAACCGCCAAAGAGCTCGGCGACGAGGCGATTCAGTCTCTGCGCGACAGCATGCGCGAGCGCCAGATGGATGGCGAGCATGCGGGCGAATGGCTGGTTCTGGAAGACGGTTTGACCGCCAAGCCCTTCATAACCAGCGCTAAAGATGCGCAGTATGACGAGCTTCGCAAGCGCACGGTCGAGGATATCGCGCGCTACATGGATGTGCCGCGCCCGCTTCTCATGATGGATGAGACTTCGTGGGGCACGGGGATTGAACAACTGGGCCTGTTCTTCGTCACCTACTGTCTGATGAAATGGTTCGTGGCCTGGGAGCAGGCGATCGAGCGGTCCTGTTTTACGCCAGCGGAGCAGGATGCCGACGAGCTCTATGTCAAATTCAATGAGGGCGCACTGTTGCGCGGTTCGCTGAAAGAGCAGGCCGAGTTCTTCAAGGCGGCGCTCGGGCCGAACCAGGCATATCGCTCCGTCAACGAGGTGCGCAGCGCCTTCGACCTTAATCCGAAGACTGGCGACGAGACCGGCCCCGATGCCATCCCGCAGCCATCTGCCGCTGCACCTTCTGCACCCAAGGAGCCTGTTGATGACCGATAAGCCTCAGGCGTCCGGGAAACCGGCTGCCGTTCAGACCATCAATGGCCGCCCTGCCCCCGGCAAGCCCGCCCCGATTAACGCCACACCGCTGCGCCCGCGCGGCGTCGCCGGCAAGGTCATGGGCCGCGATCGGCCCGCCGCCCTGCCCATGCCCGCGACGCGCGAGGTCTATGCGCTGTCGAAGCCGAACGTGCTGGACCGCTGGAATGAGGTCGGCGCAGGTATCCGCGCCGTCGCGCGCGGCGACAATGTCATCACGATGTTCGGGGATATCGGGCAGGATTGGTGGAGCGACACCGAAATCACGGCGAAGACCGTCACTGCCCAGCTGCGCGCGATCGGCGAGCGTGATGTTGAGGTGCATATAAACTCCGGCGGCGGCGACATGTTCGAGGGCATCGCCATCTTCAATGTGCTGCGCGAGCATCCCCATAATGTCACCGTCAAGGTCATGGGCATGGCCGCGTCGGCTGCGTCGGTCATAGCCATGGCAGGCGACACCATCGAGATCGGTGCGGCCAGCTTCTTCATGATTCACAATTGCTGGGTCGGCGCGGTCGGCAACCGGCATGACATGATCGAGGTCGCTGCCTTCCTGGAGCCGTTTGACCGGGCAATGGCCGACACCTATGCGTCGCGCACCGGATCGTCCGTCGATGATGTCGTGAAATGGATGGACGCGGAGACGTGGATGTCGGGATCGGTCGCGCTCGAACGCGGCTTCGCCCAGGCTCTGCTGTCCGCCGATCAGATGACGGTCGACGAGAAGGCCAAGGCCAAGGATCTTGCCACCAACGAACTGCGCGCGATGGAGCTGACGCTCGTTGCGGCTGGCCACACGCGCACGGATGCGCGGGCGCGCATCAACAAAATCAAGGGCACGCCAGGCGCTGCCCACGATACCGTCGACACGCCGGGCGCTGCCGACAAAGACCTGGTCCTGCCGCTGGCCGGACTCCTCGAAGCGTTCCGCTAGGAGACACACCCATGAAGTATTCGACCCGAACCGCCCTCTCGGCGGTGGCGACCCTGCTCGCCCACCCCTTCCGCGCGCTGGTCGCCAAGCCCAGCTATTCCCTTGAGCCGCCCACGCTCGGCAAGATTGCCGAAGCTGGTGGCATCGTCGTGCCTCGTGCCCTTGCTACCGCGTGCATCCGTGCGGATGGCAACGACCCGCGCGCACTGATCGAACAAATCCAGCTTTCCGTGAAGGAAATGCGCGATACGAACGATACTCGGCTCAGCAAGATCGAAAGCAAGGTCGATCCGCTCGACCTCGAAAAGTTTGACAAGATCAGCGCCACCGTCACCGACATGGAAACGGCGCTCAATGCGATCAACGCCAAGATCGCCGCCGCCGCCCTGAACGGTGCCCAGCGTGCCCAGCCTGTCGATGCCGACTATACGGCGAAGTTCACCACCTGGGCGCGTGACGGCTCGACGGACGGTGATCTGAAGGCGATGCATCGGCTAGGCCAGCCTCGCGCGGCAATGACCGAAGGTAGTGCTGCGGACGGCGGCTATACCGCCCCGGTCGAATGGGACCGTACCATCGAAGGCCGCCTGAAGCTCATTTCGCCGATGCGCCAAAACGCCCGCGTTCAGGTCACGTCGCGCGCCGGGTTCACCAAGCTGTTTACCGATCGCGCGATCGGGTCCGGCTGGGTCGGCGAAACCGCTTCGCGCCCCGCCACCTCCACGCCCCAGTTCACGGCGCTCGGCTATGGCCATGGCGAGATCTATGCCAATCCCGCTGCGTCGCAGACGCTGCTGGAAGACAGTGAGATCGACGTAGAAGCGTGGCTTGCGGGTGAGGTGGACACCGAGTTCGAGCGTCAGGAATCGATCGCTTTCCTGTCGGGCGACGGCACCAACAAGCCATATGGCCTGCTGACCTATGTCACCGGCGCGGCGAACGCGGCGCGTCACCCTTGGGGTGCCATCGAGGTCGTCAATTCGGGAAGCGCGACGCTGTTCACTTCGGACCCGATTATCGACCTCATGTACAAGCTGCCCGCAGCTTATGCGCCTGGTGCGAAATTTTACGCCAACCGCTCGTCGCTGGGCGCGCTGCGTAAGCTCAAGGATGGTCAGGGCAACTATCTCTGGCAGCCCACCTATGTTGCGGGTCAGCCCTCGACGTTGGGCGGGTACGCCCTCATCGACATGCCTGACATGCCGGTCGTCGGGGCGGGAAATATCCCGCTGCTGTTCGGCGACATGGAACGCACCTACCTCATCATCGATCGCCGCGGCACGATGATGCTGCGCGACCCCTACACCAACAAGCCTTACGTCAGCTTCTACACCACGAAGCGCGTCGGTGGGGGCGTCCAGAACCCTGACGCTATGAAGGCGATGAAGATCGCCGCTTAATCGACAATCCCCGGGGCGGCTCACGCTGCCCCGGTTGATCGAAGCGACGCCGCCAGCGCCGTTTCGATCAACCCAGGAGCTTCCCATGGACCATCTGAAACTGCTCGACGGCACAGTCGAAGAGATCACCGCTGGCGTCGCCAGCCTCACGCCTGCTGAACGCGCCGCGCTGCTCAAGGCGGAGCAGGACGGCAAGAAGCGCAAGGGCGTCATTGCTGTTTTACAACCCGGTGACGGCGATGGCGCTGACGGAAGCGTACCGGCCAACATCGCCCCTGCCACCAAATTCGAGCCGTCGGGCGCTCCTATTCAGGCGATGCCAGATATTGACCCCTCCCATCCGGCGGTCGATGCCGACCCGCGCGCGAACACGACCGTCGATCAGAATCGGATCGACTTCAACGACCCTATCCGTAGTGGCGTGGAAATCGTGTCCGAACAGCTGGGCATGACCGGCCCTGCCGACGTCGACAGCGAATAAAGAGTTCGGGGCCGGTCGATCCGGCCCCGATACAGGAGGGCGCAAATGGCCATTCCCGTCACATTGGAGGATGCCAAGCGCCAGCTCCGCATGGAATTGGACGACGCCAGCCAGGATGATGAGATCCTTGGCTTCATCGCCGACGCGGCCGCTTGGGTCGAGAAGTACACTGGCCACATACTCGTCGCGCGCGCCGTGACGCAGGAATTTCCAAGCTTTGGTCTCGCGCCCCTACGCGCTTGGCCTGTCAAGCCGTCCGCCACGGCAATCGTCACCTACCTTGATAGCTCAGGCAATTCTGTCGCATTCACGGGCATGCGGCTGTGCGCCGCGACACGGCCTGCGCGTATCATTCCTTTCCCGGCTTTCGGGTTCAGCTCGCCCCGGGACACGAACATGATCGTCACAGTCCGCGCCGGGTATGAGCCTGGTGACGTGGTGCCGGGCAATCTGCGGCGGGCCATGCTGGTGCTGATCGGTGCATATGACGCTGACCGCGAAGGTGGAGACACGTTCGCCAAGGCCGAGGCTGTGGCGCGGAAGCTCTGCGGCGATTTTCGCCCGAGGGTGCTTTAATGGCCTGGACGCCACTAAAGGCGGGTGAATTGCGCTCCCGCATAACGATCCAACATGAGGTCCGCGAAAGCAACGGCCAGGGGGGATGGGTGACCGCCTGGACACCTGTTGCCACCGTGAGCGCAAAGAAAATTCCGCTCCGTGGAGACGAAATCAGCCGCGATAATATCCAGCGGTCTGTTAGCAAGGCGCGGTTCGTCATTCGATTTCGCAATGACATAAGCACCAAGCACCGACTGATCGAAATTGGCACCAACAAGATCTGGAACATCCGCAACGTTGACGACCCGTATGGGCGCGGTGACCGGGTCGAACTGGATTGCGAAAGCGGGGTGCCGACCTGATGGCCTATCGCAAGAAGCGCGTCCGCGGCGCTGCGTCCGTGCGTCGTGTCATGAAAAACCTGCCGGACGCTGTGCGGGACGAGATGGTCGCTGTTCTCGACAGCGGCAGCATCGAGCTGCAACGCCTGATCGCCGGGGCTACGCCCCGCCGCACCGGCAAGCTACGCGAGGGCGTCAAGCGCCGCGTGCTGAAGCAATCCCTTCGAATGCAGGTGGGTTTGCTGGGCACGAAAAAGGCGCGCGGTCGCTTGTTTTACGGTCGCATCCTTGATCTCGGCCGCAAGGCGCAGACGGTGACCGTGACACGCAGAAAGAACACTGCCCCATATCTGATGCGCGTGCGAGGGATCGCGGCGAAGCGGTTCGTAACTGGTCGCTATCCCGATGTGAGGGGGGTTATCAGCCGCAAGCTACGCGGAATCTGGGAACGTGCTCTGCCAAAGGCAGCAGGAGGCAGCGGCGATGACTAGCGCGGCAAACGCGGTTGAGAAGGTCAGCTACAACCTGCTTTCGGATGGCAATAATATTGGCGCGGCCGTGTTTCAGCACGTCCCGCAAGACACATTACCGCCGGTCATTATCATCGGCGATATCGATGTTCAGACGCTAGCGCTGAAGGATGACCCCGACCGTCGCATCAGCCTGACCATATTGACCGTAACAGAGGCGGAAGAGCGCAAATCCATGCTCGACCTTCAGGATGCGATCGAGTCTCGCCTCGACGGCGCGCGGATCAGTCATGACGGATGGATCATCGCGTTTACCCAGACTGGCAGCGACGCGGTCCTGACGCCTGAAGGGGACGGTTACATCGGCACGAACAGTTTCACCATTCTGGCGCTTCGCGCCTGAAAAACCAAGGAGCATAGATCATGGCAAAGAAGCTTGGGCAGGACTTCCGCCTGTTCGTCAGAGACGTCGGCGGCGCCACTTTCAGCCAACCGCGTGGCCAGGGCAATCTGACAATCAATCGCAGTTCGTCGCCGATCGATACCAGCACGAAGGACAGTGGCCGTTATGGCACGTCCGCACCTGGCGCAAAGACGCTGACCCTGTCGCAGGAGCTGATCCCTGATTTGCCCGACGCAACCGGCTATACCCGCATGAAGGCGCTGGACGGTAGCGGCGACGCGGAAGTCTACCAGATCCGCGAGAAGCCGTTCGCCGAAGAGGATGCTGTGTTCGAGTGCCTGATGTACACGGTATTCGGAAACACGGGTCTCGGCCGTACCGACGCCGTTGGCACGTCGGTCGAGCTTTCGGCCGCCGAAGCGCCTACGGTCGATGACATCTAAGCCAGACAGCGCACCGGCCAACGAATTGCGCGGCGAGGTCGATCTGTATCTGGAGGGGGAGAGGTTCGTCCTGCGCCCCTCCTACACCGCCATCCAGAATATCGAGCGGCTGACGGGCAAGACAATGGTGCAGCTGGCGGTGGCTGCCGATGAGAATGCGCTATCGCAGGACGATTGCGCAGCGGTGGTGGGTGAAATGATCCGCGCCTGGGGCGTTGCCGTCGATCATCCAGTGGCAAAAATGGTCAACGACCGGCGTATCGGCGAGCTTCTGTTCGAGCATGGCCTGATGGCGGTCATGCCGCGCATCACCCTGGTGCTGACGATGGCGGCGACGGGCGGATGTCTCGCCTCGGGGGAAGTGAAGACGGCGGGGACGATCCCAGCGACAAGCGACATCCCCGCCGTCGATTGATGGGCCTCTCGGCCGTCGCGCTGCATTGGTCGCCCCAGCACTTCTGGGATGCAACGCCGCACGAGCTATGGGCCGGAATGGAAGTATGGCGCGAGATGAACGCGGTGCCGAAAAGCGGCAAGACAGATTAGCGTCGTCGCTCAATTGCATCAATAATCGCACGGCCAGTCCCGACAACGACGCCGGAAAGCGCAGCCGCCGCACCAAATATAAGAAACGACACGCTGCTGACCATGTCGCCGCCTACCATGCCGGCAGCAATTGATAGCAGCCCAATAGCAATCAGAATGATGCAGATCGCGCGCATCTCTCACCCCAAAAAAAGGAGGAGCAACCATTGGCAGATCAAGATGTCAAGCAACTGCTGCTTCAGGTCGATGCCTCGATCGAACTGCTCCGCTCCAATTTGGGCAAGGCGGACGTCGCAGTCAAAGGATCGACCGACCGGTGGGGAAAGGACGCTGATCGCGCTGACGCGAGCTTCAGCAAGGTCGGCGGGGGGCTCAATGGCATCGGATCGCGCCTGCGCGAAATCAACAATCTGACCAAACAATATGGTGCAACCAGCGCAGCGGCAGCGGCCAAGGCGGCAGCGATGCAACGCCAGCTGCAAAGCCAGAGCGATCAGATCGCCAATGGCTTGCGCCGCGCTGGGGGCGTGGTCGGTACATATTTCGGCGTTCGCGAGCTGACGCAGATCAACGATCGATATATCGAATTCACCAACGGTCTGCGCGTTGCCGGGGTTGAGGCTGGCCAGACGAAGGTGGTGCAGGATGCTCTGTTCGCCAGTGCGCAAAAATATGGCATCGAACTCAATTCGCTCGGCACTCTCTTCAGCCGCGCGTCGCAGGCCTCGCAGACGCTGGGCGCATCGCAATCGGACCTGCTGCGATTTTCCGACGGCGTCTCGGCGGCGCTGAAGGTCCAGGGCGGATCGACGGAAAGCGCCAGCGGCGCGCTGTTGCAATTGTCGCAGGCCTTACAGGCCGGAACGGTGCGCGCGGAAGAATTCAACAGCATCAATGAAGGGGCGTTTCCGATCCTGCAGGCGGTCGCCGCCGGATCGGCCCGCTTTGCCGGATCGGTCGCCAGTTTGCGCGCTGAAGTGCTGAAAGGCACGGTGTCATCGAAGGAATTCTTCCAGTCATTCCTGGCCGGTGCGCCGATGCTCGAAGAGCGGGCGGCGAAGGCGACCCTCACGACGGCCGCCGGGTTCGTCACACTACGTAATGCGCTTGAGGTGTATGTTGGGGAAGCGAACAATTCGTCCGGTGCGTCTGCCGCGCTCGGGAGCGCAATGCAGAGCATCGCTGAGAACATCGACATTGTCTTGCCAGCAATTGCGGCGATCGGGGTGGCACTTGGCGTTGGGTTCGTCGCCAACGCGCTGAAAGCTGGAATCGCGGCGCGTGGTGCGGGGGGCGCAATGCTGGCCGCTTTTGGTGGTCCGGTAGGGATAGCTGTAACGGCCGTTGCACTTTCTGTCGGCTCCTTTGGGGCGGAGGTTGCCAGAGTGGACAGCCTGGTTAGCCAAGCAAATCTTCAATATGATGCCATGGAGCAAAAGCTGAAGGCGGCAGCTGTTGCAGCTGGAAGCGCGGCCAGCGGAAATGCAGCCGTCGGCACCGATGCGCTTGGCGCTATTCCGAAGGTCAATTCATTTGCCGGAGCAGTCGGTGAACTAGCGCAAAAGCTTTATGACCAAGCCCGCGCCGCGCGCGCCGCCCGCAAAGAAATGCTCCAAACTCAACTGACCGAATCTCAGAGTAAAGAGCGTGAATTGGCCGCAGCAACTGCATCCGGCCGCGCCCAAACACAAAGTGGGGCATCAGACGCCTTTCGGGACGGCAATGTCGCCCGAGCGCTTCGAATAACCCGCGATAACCTTGTCGGTGGTTTGCGGAGCCTGTTCACTGGCGGCCAATCTGATCGTGACGCAGCTGAAGGGTATAATCAGCAAGTATTGGTTTCTCGTCAAATACAGGCTGAACTCGCCAAGGCTTCCAATCCAGCCACTATTACTGCCGCCGACCTGCCAGGTGGAGGTGTGTCCGTAGCCAGCGGCGCAGCGGGCAAGAAAGGGCCGAAAGGCCCGTCGGCCGAGACGCTGGCCAAGCGCGAAGAGGCCGCGCGGCAGCGTGATGTGCGCGACGATGCGGCCTATGCCGCCGAGTTGCGCCGGAGCCGGATGGAAGAGTTGGCGCTGCAGGCGGATGCAACGAACGATCAGGCGCTGCGCGCCGACATCGAGCGCCAGCGGGTCGCGTTGGAGCGGGACCAATTCGCCAAAGAGATCGCCGCCGATGGCCCTGCGAGGGCGGGTGGCACGGGGCGCTATAGCGATGCCCAGGTCGAAGAATTGCAGGTCATCAACCGGAATATCGCGCAAGCCAAGCTGGCCGCGATCGACACGACCGAACGCCGCCGCCTTGCATCCGACCAGCTGGCGCTGGCGCAGGCGGATCGCGACAATCAGGCCGACCTGCTTAGTGGATCGCTGGATCTGGCCACGACGATGGGGGAGCGTCGCGACCTAGAAATTCGCATATTGAACCTGCAGATCGAGGAAGAGCGCGCGCGGCTGGAAGCGGTCACGCTGGCCAACGGGGCAAACGCCACTGAGGTGAAAATCGCGCAGGCGCGGCTGGCAATGCTGGAGCAGATACGCGGTCAGGAAACCGAGCGCATCACGCGCGAGACCGAAAGCCCGATCGATCAGCGGCGACGTCAGGTCCGCGCCACGACAGCCAGCATGAACGATGCCATCCAGAATATCGAACTGGATGCGCTCGATCGCTTCACAGACGGCCTTGCCAATGCATCGACAGAATTCGTGAAGCTGGGCGGGATTGCGGGGGATGTCGTCAACAGCATTATCAGCGATCTTGTCCGACTGGCGGCACAACAGGCCATATTCGGCGCAGGCGGCAGCGGTGGGTTGTTAACGGGGATTGGTTCTCTGCTTGGCTTTTCGCGCGGGGGATATACCGGCGATATCCCTGAAAATCAGGTCGCGGGGGTGGTCCATGGCGGCGAATATGTTTTTGACGCGCAGGCGGTCAAGCGCATTGGCCGGGATGAACTGGAGTCGATGCGCAGCGGCAGCTTCAGACAGCCCTCCGTCTCCACCGCGACCATGAATGGGGCGGGATCGTTGGGCGGGGCCGGGGTCGCCCGGGTCGAGCTGATGCTGTCCGACGATCTGGATGGCCGCATTCAAAGCGTGTCCGGCAATGTTGCCGTGCAGGTCTATTAAGCTGGCAGTCGGGCAATGGTCGAAGTCGCCAAGGCCGAGACGATCAGGGAAATGACCCGCAACCGGATGTAATCCGAGCGGCCTATTCAACCGAGGTATGAATGACATTGATCGCCGTTCCCCCCGGCCTCGCATTCGCCGAGGCCGAATGGACCCTTGCATCGCCGTTCCAGGACAATCGGTCCAAATGGACTGGTGCCCGCCGCGGCGCGGCGTTGCCCGGCGCGGCGCATTGGACGGCGACGCTGGAGATTTCCGGCATTCGGATAGGCCATGCCGCCGCCGCACCCATTCGCGCCTTCCTGGCGGCGCTCAAGGGATCTGCCAACAGCTTCCGGGTACCTGCTGCGATCAACCAGCATGAGTTATCGGTTGCGCCCACCGTCAAGGCGGGGGCGCTTGCTGGCACCATAAACCTGACTGTCCAAGGCTTGCCTGCGTCGGCGCAGCATCTGGCCGCCGGCTACTATATGACCGTCATTCGGCCGAATGGGGTCGCGCAGATGCTGATT
>TARA_R110000787_G_scaffold22588_2_pt1 | contig 25248 bp, 24 predicted proteins | sample TARA_R110000787 | Tara Oceans TARA_R110000787 (sample SAMEA4397920) | marine metagenome | biome: Polar Biome; feature: [DCM] deep chlorophyll maximum layer (ENVO:01000326); material: water (ENVO:00002006), including particulate matter (ENVO:01000060) such as... | depth 35 m | reverse complement strand
TTGTTCTAAACTCATTGGACTACCCAGTATACTAAACATATTATGGGGCAAAACTGGGGTCGTCTTTTTGACCTCAATCGTACCGTTGTTTTTTACAATTGCATCATCATCTACTTGTACTAAACTTCCCTCGTGTTCGATGGTTAAAGTTCCGCCAGTATTAACGATAATATCGCCTTCTATTTTTATATAACCTCCTGCTTCAACTATGATGTCTACTCCTGGTTTTATCTCACAGGCACAAGCATCTATATCATTAGTTGAAGTATTGTAATCTTCTATAAAAACAGCTTTCTTAGTAGTATTTGGTACTCCACTACTCCAACTTCCTGAAGAATATATAGTAGATGAAGCACAATTTTCTGGACCTTGTGCAAGTAAAACTTCATAAGACAAACCATCCACGGTAGTAAAAGCGATAACGGTTTCCGTAGCATTAGCAGAAACGATACTTACACTTGGGTTGGACGTTACTAAATGCCATTCACCTGCTAATGTAAGTTGTTTTACTACGGTTACTGAAGCTGCATAAGATCTACTTGCGAACCCTAAATCAGGGTTACTTAATGAAACCAACAAAGTAGTATCAGTACTGTCATATTCTGTCATTACTAAACAGGAATCATCAGCACCTTTTACATGATCAAAAGTTAAACCAGAAACATTATTAAAAAAAGCATAGCCCCAAATATTTTTTGCCTCGTGCTCCACGATATGAGCAGTTGCATCTTGTTTATGAACTGTATAAGGTTTGTTACCTCCTTGAATAGAAGTGTGCAAGGTTTGCATTTCTGAAACAGAACTACCAGGTTTTAAAATGTATTCGTAACTTTTATTAGATGGGCTTGTTCCGTGATCTAAATAACCCGTATAATAAGTGTCCGACCCACTTAAACTAGTATCATTTGGCCATATTTGATCATAACTAGGTGTTTGTGGCACATCCTTTTTAACCTTTAAAGTGCCACTTCCAGAAAGTAAATAAAAACCGGTATTATAATTACTCAATAACCAATTGTTTGAAGCACCGCTAAATGTGAATTCTCCATTAGATGCTTGACTTACACCGTTAACATTAGGAACTCCTGAATTATCTAGTCGCTGGTATAAGGTTGTTATCGTTTCGTTTGAAGCATCGTCATTATTTATTCCCGATGCTAAACAAACAATGATATCATCAAAATAGAAATTAGACTTTTTAAACGTAAAGGTATTGTTATGATTTTCACCAGAATAAACAGTACTAAATCCTTGTCCTTCTAACTCTTGAAAATCCATCGCAAACATGCCATAATCTCCATGAAGGCTTTTTAGTAAATCGCTATTCTTATTTTTTAAATTAAGTGTACCCACAAATGGATTTTGTTGCATTTCGTCAATTCTTCCTCTTTCAGCATGTAAATTTGCCCATGGCAATCTGATTACGGTTGCTCCTGGATTATAATTCCAATCCCAAGTATCCACATCATAACCATTTCCTGTTTCTCTATCGCCTGGATATAAAATTTCTAAGGCACCATAACTTTGATATCTTCCGTATCTATTCCGGTTTGAATAAGTTTCAGCTCCCCACATATTATTGGAAAAACCTTTATTAAAAGCAATCCAATTATTTTTTCTGAAAGCACTTGCAGACGCATGATTAAATTGAAAGAAACCTTCCGTAAAAGGAGCAACCGTGCTATAATTAAAGGCGGGATCAACTCCATAAATTCTGTTATAAAGACCTGCAAGATTAGGGTCGGCTGTTGAAAGACCCAGAATATTACCACCTGTAATCGCCAATGTTTTTAATGCTGATTGACTAAGAGGCCTCGTTCTATTTTGTGGATTTCTTCCAGAAGTGGATAATGCTTGAACACCATCATCATTAGAATGGATGTATTGTGTGTAAAATGCCTCACTAAATAGTTTGTAGTTATCTTGATCAACTTGAAAAGTAGTTCCTTCTAAATAGGATAATAAATTGGCGGCCGTATTATAAGAATACATATAATTATTATAGGAGGTCCAATGATGAAATCCGGTACCATCCGCTTTAATCCCATCGGTAGTTCCAACCGTATGTGAGAAAAACCGATTGATATATCGTTTATAACCTCGCATATATTGGTAACGTTCATCTGCCGTATCGTACCATAAACTATAGGCCAACATAGCATCTGAAATATTGTAAATTAAATCGGTATTAATAGCACCGTTTGCTTCTTGGTAAGCTGCATCGTAAGAAGGTTCCCAAAAATGTTCAAATTGTACCGAGTGTTCATATAAAGTATAAGCAAATAATTCTTGTACATCTGGATCTAAAAAACCCCTAATTAATGTCGCTGGCCTTGCAAATTTTTCATAATCATACATCTGACTATTTAAAGCTAAGGTACCAGTACAAAATTGCTTTCCAGTAAGCCAAACGGTATTGTTCGCCTTTGTTTGAATGTTGGTGTCTCCAGGATTAAATTTTAACTGTTGTGCAAAGGTTTTTAAAAAGGATACATCACTAAACCTATTAATAACATCTCCAGATATTTCACCTCCCGACACACTAATGTTCAAGGCTGCATACGAGCTTTCTGCCGAAGCTAAAGCACTCGCTGAAGGTGCGCTTGTGCCTAAATAAGCATCCGAAAAACGATCTACTGCCGTATTAATTTCTGCTTCTATAGTGCCATTTGAAGATAATAAGGGTAAATCAGGGTTTAATGTAAATGGACAAGTACTAGCCAAGTCAATGGAAACAAAAGTTCCATTTAATTTTAAATTGTCTATAACAAAGTTTCTTACAGTATTAAAATCTGAAGATCTATAATACCTTACTTCTAATTTATCCCCTACATCACTTCCTACTGTTGTATAGTTTAAAGTTGTAAAAACAGGGCTAGAACCAGCGTTAGAAATAGATATTTCAGGAGAAATAGCCAATTGTGCATTACTTGTTACGTTATATAAGCCTACGGTAAACTTAACATAAGAAGCATTTCTGTTATAAGTATAGGTGTTAATGGTAATAGATGCTCCCAAAGTCATAGTGCCATCAAAAGTGTGGGATATACCTTGAGGTGAAACAGTATCTTGCCCATCTACATAAATAGCACCATCACCAACACCGTCTGTATTATTAGCATCATCTGTTACAATACTTAAGTTCGTATTACCAATAGCTGTCCAATTTCCAGATGGGGATACTTGTGAAAACAATGTATTACTTACTAAAAAAAGAGATATTAGATAGATTTGTTTCATATTGAAAGAGGAGTAGAACTAATTATTTAATATTTTATTTTTCTAGTTTTTCTAATCTACTATTTAATAGTTCGATCGCATTAAGAGCTTTTTCAAGTTTAATTTCTAGATTACAATTCTCGTTTTCTAGCGCTTTTATCTGTTTAGAAGCTTCAATATTATGTAAAAACAGTTCTTCTACTTTTTCTAAATTATCACGTACACCCTCACTTATTTTCCATCCATTTTTTATTACTTCTGCTCTACTTTGCACATTAGGCAAATGTTTGTACTTCTTTAAATAAGATTCTACTTCTCCTAAGCTTAAAAAAGTGTAATTTTTTTCAAAATCAGAAAATCCTTCAAAGTAGCTTTCAAATACATAATCTGGGTAAATTGTTCCAGCTTGATATAAATCTCCAGAGAAATTAATATCACCATTAACATCAAGTGTGTAACCTGGATATTGCTTATTAATACCGACAAAATCAGCATCTGCATCAACATGGAGCGTGAAATTTTTGTTTTGAGAATGAACTGTAAAGTTTTTATTCCCATTTTGAAAATTAAAAGTTGCACTACCTCTAACATCTAGTTTTGCTCCTGGTGCATTTGTTCCAATACCTACATTATTTGTACTTGCATCTGCAAAAAATAAATCGTTATCTGTTTGCCCTTCTATTCTAAAGTCAAAATCACCTGATGCTTCATTTGCAACGACATGACCTCTATTAAATATTGCAGCATAATAGCTACCACCTGTACCATGAGCATCAAACCAACCTGCATAATTAGTACCAGCGTTACTATTCACATCATTAAATGTACCGTAACTTTTTTTACCTGTTACAGTTGTAAATATTTCATTATACGTTCCATAATTATCGCCGAAACTATCATTTATACCAGTATAATTTCCGATTTTTGTTCCTGTACCTGTATCATTTGATGTACTATTTCTAAGTAAATTACTTGTACCTGTATGTGTGCCATCTCCAGTATTTGTAATAAAATTTGATGTCCCAACATTAGTACTGTTTTCTTCGCCAGCCATACTATTAAAGGTTCCTGTATGACTACCTACTCCTACACTACTTGTATTATAAGTTCCAATATTTTGGTTTGTACCATTAACTGCTCCGTTTACTTGATTATAAGTACCGTAATGTCTTTTTGTATCCGCTAAATCTTCTGAAGCTGTAGATATATTTATTCTCATTCCATAATGAACTCCAATACCTGAATTTGAATTCTCTAGAAAAAGGCTATAATTATCTCCATCGTCACTACCAGATCTAGTAAACTGTCCTACTCGTGCAGAAGTAGAACTAGAGACTTGCAAAGGATAGTTAGGCGATGTAACTCCAATTCCAACATTCCCAGATCTAAATACGTCTTCTGTAATTAAAGTGGGTGCTGTAGATGTACCTACTTTGTGAAAATCACCATCCTCTGCATCAATTAAGGCAACCCAAGCTGTACCATCAAAATAGTAATATCCTACTCTTGTAACATTTATAGTCTGGCCAGCAGGGGTTCCAGCTGCTGCGCTTACATAGATAACTGCAGCTGTTTGAGTAGCTGTATATGTTTTGGCGCTTAATTGATCTCCTGTAATTCTTGGAGCAATTACACCATCTAATACAGTGGTAACGGCAGGTTCTCCAGTAATATCTAAAGTAGCTTGAGGGCTTGTATTCCCAACACCTACTTGTGCATTAACAGACACAAAGGGTAAAACAAAAAATAGGTTAATAAATAAAAAACGAATAATTAGGTTAAGATTTTTCATGATTAGGGTTTATAAATTTGGTAAAAAATTAGGGGTTTGCAATATTTTTTCGAATTCTAATTAAACTTTCATTCTCAATTTCTAAAAATGAAGTTATGTGGTAATTTTTCACATTCTGTTCAATAGTTATATAAAAATTGATAAAGCTTAAGTAGTAGTCTTTTGCTGTTAGGGTTAAATTTTCAAGTATTTGTTTTTGGAAACGGGTAATTGTGTATTCTAAGTTCGTAATATAAAGTTGGCTAAGTGTTGGTATTTTTTTACAAAGGAGCTCTAAATTTATTTTTGAAATTATATAAAATATAGCTTCCTTAATGCAGTTAATTTGAGGATTTGATTTGAATTTTTCTATTCCAAACAGGGTTATAAAAACACTAATCCACCAACCTTTTACTCCAAATTGTGAAGTATTGTTTTTTCCTAAATACAGTGATTTTGGAAAGGCAAGGGTAGGAAAATATAATTTACGCATAATTGCTTTATTACTAAAAACTGTCTATAAAGCCCTATTAAACAAAACAAAAGGTTATAAAACTTAACGTTACAACCTTTTCTTATACTTAATTTTAATTAGGGGTTAAAAACATTCAAACATTAATTCCCCAAATAATATCTGAATAATAAAATTAATATTTTTAATAATTCGTGTCAATAAGAGTAAACACGTATTTTTAAAAGAGCCTATTTTACATTAATTTATGGAATAGGCTCTTCAACTTTCTATACAGGTTAAATTGCTTTTTTACTAGCTCTTTAAAGTTTTTTTTGGATACGTTTTACGAAATTGGAAGGATCGTCAAAATTTAATGACAAGGACTTTTTTATACACATTTGTTTGTAAATGTGGAGTATTTATTTAAGATGTGACTCATTAAAGCATCACAATATAATACCTATTATAATTCGAAATATAGATTTACAGCTTCTATTTTTATACTCTTTATTGTAATCTATTCTGTGATTAGAATATTAAAAAACGGAGCCTCTCGATTAGCAATAGACAATGCATCTAAATATAAATTTAGAAAGTTGGTTTCCTTTTTTGGTTATATTCTTTTTGTGATTGGATTGATGTTTATTTTCAATACTAAATTCTCTGGAGTAGGAACTGCTCTTGGTGTTGCTGGAGCTGGTATTGCATTTGCACTTCAAGAAGTTATTGTTAGTATTGCTGGCTACATAACTATTTTTACTGGACGCTTTTTTAAAGTAGGAGACAGAATAAAATTAGGAAGTGTTAAAGGTGATGTTATAATATAGGGTTACTTAGAACGACATTAATGGAAATTGGAGATTGGGTAAATGGAGACCTTTATAATGGTAAAATGGTACGTGTTGCAAATAGTTTTGTTTTTAAAGATCCTGTTTACAATTACTCTGGTGACTTTCCTTTTTTATGGGATGAATTAACAATACCCGTTAAAACAATTAGTGATTACGCTTATGCAAAAAAAATGCTAACTGAAATCTTAAATGAATAACTAGGCGATTTTGCAAATGGATCACAAGCTGCTTGGGATAAAATGATAGGTCAATACAATATTGAAAACGCTAAAGTACAACCTATAGTTACGATGTTTTTTGATGAAAACTGGATTACATTTACACTGCGTTACGTTGTAGATTTTAAATCAAGACGTAGTAAAAAATCTATCTTATCTGAAAAAATATTAACTGCAATAAATGCATCAAATGGCAAAGTAAAAATTGCCTCTGCTGCAATTGAAATTACCGAGTTCCCAAAAGCACCCGTTAAATAACTAATGAATTTAAGCCTTCTAACGCTAGTAGCCTCATCATCTATAGATTCAATTATTATACTCGTATCTGTTTTAGCGATAGTAGTTATTGTCTTTTTACGTAAAATGAAGCAGACCTATATCATTGGTTATATCCTTACAGGAATATTATTAGGGGAACACGGTATGGGCGTTGTAGAGGATAAAGAATCTATCTTCCTGCTGGGTGAGTTAGGGATTATACTCCTCCTCTTTTTTATTGGTATGGAAATTAATTTAGTAGACTTTGTAAAACGATGGAAAGTAGCTGTTATTGGCACAATGGCTCAAGTTAGTTTTAGTGTATTGCTTGTTGTTATCATTGGGTATTTTATTGATTGGAGTTTTGCTCGTTCTGTGGTTTTAGGATTTGTAATTGCTTTAAGTAGTTCAGCAGTGGTTATTAAATTATTACAAGACAAAAACCTTATAAACACTAGAGTTGGTAAGAATGTTTTAAGTGTGCTTTTGGCTCAAGATGTCGCATTGGTGCCGCTATTGATCATTATTTCCCAATTAGGTGGGAAAGAACAATCTGTACAAAGTCTAGTTTTAATGATTGTAGGAGCAGTTATAATTGTTGTGACGCTTATTTATATTTATATAAAAGGTTCGTTACACATTCCTTTTGCAAAAAAGATTGAAAGAGATCACGAATTACAGGTTTTTATGGCTCTTTTCTTATGTTTTGGAGGAGCATTATTTACGTTGTTTTTTGGTCTTTCTGGCGCATTAGGTGCGTTTGTTGGCGGAATGATCATTAACGCAGCCAAAGAAACGGATTGGATACACGATACGTTACATTCTTTTAGGGTATTATTTGTTTCTATGTTTTTTATAAGTGTTGGGCTTCAGATAGATCTTAATTTCTTACAACAAAACTTAGGAACCATTTTATTGGTGTTACTTTTAGTATATATCACCAACCACTTCTTAAACACTATTATCCTACGTATGTTTTCTTCTAATTGGAAAGAAGCCATTTTAGGCGGTGCATTATTAGCGCAAATTGGTGAGTTAAGTTTCTTGTTAAGCTCCACAGCGTTAAGCCTAGGTATCACTCAAGAATTTGCTTATAAGTTTACAATAAGCTTAATTTCATTAACCCTTGTAATTAGTCCGTTTTGGATTGGACTTACCGAAAAATTTATTGCATTTAATGTAAAAATAAAGTTGTCTCGCATCACTAAACTGCGAAGGTTTTTAAAAGGATAACACGCTACATCTAATTTTCAATTCCTAGACAGTATTAATCTAAAATAAAATATCCACTTTTAATTGTGACCTACTAGGTATTTCTGTATCTTAAAAAATAGATAAATAAACCACATGCCTCAGGATGTTTTTTTCAGTCAGATGAGTGTAGTTTTTTTTAAATAAAAATCATATAAAAAATAAAGTGAATTTAATTTTTTTAGTATTTTTGTTATATAATGAGTTTTTTAATAAGAACGCATTGCCATCACTAATTTGAAATCTTTTTTCATATTCGGGCTTAGAAGGATAAAGAAGTCTACTTCAAAAGCTGCCCTAGGGATAGGGAACCGAATTATCAGGCTGACTTCTGAAACATTTACTACTATACTTCGATTGGAGCAAAATATTTTTGTGCCATATACCATTTTTATTTTCCGTATCTGAATTTTTAGAAACGCTCACTCGGCCGTTCTTAAGAACAAAATCCACATTTTCTAATTATTTTACATCTTTATAATGAAAACAAAATACTTTGATCTTATTGATCAAACTTTTGATTTTCCGCAGGAAGAGTTCACGCTAAACAATAATGAACTTAACTTCCACGGAATCGATTTAATGGAGCTTATCCAAAAACACGGTGCTCCACTTAAGTTTACCTACCTACCTAAAATCTCTGACAATATAAACAGAGCAAAAGGCTGGTTTGCAAATGCTATAAAAGAACACAACTACGCAGGTAATTATAACTATTGCTATTGCACGAAAAGCTCACATTTTAAGCACGTACTTGACGAAGCATTAAAAAATGATATTCATATAGAAACATCATCTGCTTTTGATATGGATATCGTCGAAAACCTTAAAGCTCAAGGTAAAATCAACGATGACACATATGTTATCAGTAATGGTTTTAAACGTGATCAATACATTCAAAATATAGCTAGATTAATTAATAATGGTCATAAAAACTGCATTACGGTAATTGATAATTATGAAGAAATTAGCTTACTAAGTGATGCTATTGATGGAAATTATAATATTGGTATTCGCATCGCTTCAGAAGAGGAGCCTAAGTTTGAATTCTATACTTCTAGATTAGGAATTGGCTATAAAAATATTGTGCCTTTTTACAATAAGGAGATTAATAACAATCCAAAAGTTACTCTTAAAATGTTGCACTTTTTCATTAATACAGGAATACGTGATACTGCCTATTACTGGAATGAATTATTAAAGTGTCTGAAGGTATACGTTGCCCTTAAAAAAGTATGCCCAAGTTTAGATAGTCTTAATATTGGTGGTGGTTTTCCAATAAAAAACTCATTAGCTTTTGATTATGATTACGCTTATATGGTAAGTGAAATCATAGGTCTGATAAAACAAACCTGTGAAGAAGCAGATGTTGCTGTTCCTAATATTTTTACAGAATTTGGAAGTTTTACCGTAGGCGAAAGTGGAGGTGCTATTTACAAAGTGCTTTATCAAAAACAGCAAAATGACCGTGAGAAATGGAATATGATTGATTCCTCTTTTATTACTACAATGCCAGATACTTGGGCTATTAACAAGCGTTTTGTAATGCTTGCTATTAACGGATGGCATAAAGAATATGAGCGTATACTCCTGGGAGGACTTACTTGTGATAGTGACGACTATTACAATAGCGAGCAGCATATGAATGGTATTTATCTTCCTAAGTACAATAAGGAGAAACCTTTATACATCGGCTTTTTCAATACCGGTGCGTATCAAGAAACCATTGGTGGTTTTGGCGGTTTACAACATTGTCTTATCCCTACGCCAAAACATATTTTAATAGGCCGTGATGAAGAAGGAAAATTAACGACTTCTGTATTTGCCGAACAGCAAACATCGGAGCAATTACTATCTATTCTAGGTTATGATTATGGAATAAATAACGCAATAGTTAATGTTGAGCGTTGTCCAAATACAAAAATGGAAACAGCAGACAAAGAAGTCACTGAAGTACTAAACGAATCTTACTAAAAAACCAACAATAAAATATTACCATGAATATTCAAAAAACATACGCTGGCATCGACGAAAAATATGCTAGATCTGAATCATCAAAAATTGTTCTAATCCCAGTTCCTTATGATGGAACTAGCACTTGGGGAAAAGGTGCAGATAAAGGTCCTGAAGCATTTTTACACGCTTCAGAAAATATGGAACTTTATGATATTGAAACAGAAACTGAAGTATACAAACAAGGTATTCACCTTGCCGAAGCAATAACAGAAAAGAGCTCACCAGATGCAATGGTAGAAGCTGTTCATACAGCGGTGAAAGCAAACATTATGCGAAATAAATTTGTAACCATGTTTGGAGGAGAACACTCTGTATCTATAGGAGCTATTCGTGCTTTTAATGAGTGTTTTGATGATTTAACCGTGCTTCAAATAGATGCGCACGCAGATTTACGTAAGGAATATGACGGATCAAAATACAACCACGCTTGTGCTTTGTATGAAGCAAATGATACTACCAACCTGATTCAAGTAGGAATTCGCAGTATGTATGTTGCTGAAAAACTGGTGATGAATGAAGATAATGTATTCTTTGCACATGATATGAATGCAGATGATTACTGGATGGACAACGCAATAGAGTTAATGACAGACAATGTGTACATCACATTAGATTTAGATTCACTAGACCCATCTATTATGCCTTCCACAGGTACTCCAGAGCCAGGCGGATTGCTATGGTATGAAACATTAGAGTTTCTTAAAAAAGTTTTTGAAGAGAAAAACGTAGTAGGATTTGATATTGTAGAGTTATGTCCTAATGAAATAGATAAGTCATCAGATTTTCTTGCTGCGAAACTGTACTATAAAATGTTAAGCTACCAATTTGCAAAAAAAGATGTAGCTGACGAAAACGAAAATCTTTACGGCAACGAAAAAGGAAACACTATTAACAAATTAAAATACAATCAAGATGAAGACTAAAGGAGCGATTTCTCAATTTATAGAAAAATATTACTTGCACTTTAACGCTGCATCTTTGGTTGATGCCGCAAAAGGGTATGAAGAACAATTAAACAAAGGCTCAAAAATGTTAGTCTCTCTTGCAGGTGCAATGAGTACTGCCGAGCTAGGAAAGATTTTTGCTGAGGTGATTCGTCAGGATAAAGTACAAATTATTTCTTGTACAGGTGCAAACCTAGAAGAAGATATCATGAATCTTGTGGCACATAGTCACTACGAGCGTGTACCCAACTATCGCGATCTAACCCCTCAAGATGAATGGAATTTACTAGAGCGTGGATTAAACCGTGTGACAGATACCTGTATTCCCGAAGAAGAAGCTTTTAGGCGTATTCAAGAACATATTGTTAAGATTTGGAAAGATGCAGAAGCGGCTGGAGAACGTTACTTTCCTCACGAATTTATGTACAAACTATTACTTTCCGGGGTATTAGAAAAACACTATGAAATAGACATTAAAGATTCTTGGATGTACGCTGCTGCGAAAGCAAATCTCCCTATCATCGTTCCAGGTTGGGAAGATAGTACCATGGGTAATATTTTTGCTAGCTATTTAATGAAAGGAGAACTTAAAGCCAGTACCATGAAATCTGGTATTGAGTATATGACCTACTTGGCAGATTGGTATACTAAAAATTCAGAAAAGGGGATAGGCTTCTTTCAGATAGGCGGTGGTATTGCAGGTGATTTTCCTATTTGTGTAGTGCCAATGCTTTACCAAGATATGGAACGCACAGACACTCCTTTTTGGAGTTATTTCTGTCAAATAAGTGACTCCACAACAAGTTACGGGTCTTATAGTGGAGCGGTACCTAATGAAAAAATTACTTGGGGTAAATTGGATATCAACACACCTAAGTTTATCATAGAAAGTGATGCTACTATAGTAGCACCATTGATTTTTGCTTATTTATTAAATATGTAGTTATGAAAAACACTAATAATCCAAACTTAAAAAGAGTGATTGTCGATTTTAAAAAATTGACACCTGAGATTTTAGCAATAGTAGTTGCAAAGTATCCTGATGGTTATGATGATAGAGATATTATTTCATTCAGAAACACAAAAAACGAACTAGTAGAAGCGGTAGAGATTATTACAGAAGACACTAAGTACCTCATAAAAATAAGCGCCAGACTTGTAAAAGTTATGGAAGATTACGATGAGGATGATTATGAAGATTATGAAGATGATGATCCAGAAGCTGTACAAGACCCTTTTGATGAGTAATAGGTTTTGGATTAAGAATACTAATCCTATTACTGAGTAATATTCTATCATAAATATAGACAACCAACTAAAAAAAACAAACAATATGAATGCACAATTTCACCTAGCATTACCTTGTGAGAACATAGAAAAAACAAAAGATTTCTATGTATTTGTATTAGGAGCAAAACAAGGTAGAAGTACTGATACTTGGATCGACATTAACCTGTATAATAACCAATTAACCTTTACAGAAGCTGGCTCTTTTAATTTTGATTTTAAGAGTTATCGCTTAAATGGTCAATTATTGCCATCATTTCATTTTGGTGTTATTGTAGATAGCGATACATGGGGAAAGTTGTATTCTAGACTTACAGAAAAAGATTTAGAAATCACCACCGAAGTCACATTTTTAGAAAATAAAACAGGAGAACATATATCTTTCTTTATTAAAGATCCAGACGGGTATACGGTAGAATTTAAACACTTTAAATATGCTGAAGAAATATTTAGCACAGAAGACTAAATGAAAACAAAAGACATAGAAAATATTGAACTTAAGTTTCTTGATAAAAACGACTATCAAGAGCTTAAAACCACAATGATTTCGGCATATACCAATATGCCAGATTCTTATTGGAAAGAACACCATTTAGAATCGCTTATTAATAAATTTCCAGAAGGGCAAGTTGTTATTAAAATTAACGGACAACTAGCGGGTTGTGCTTTATCTATCATTGTCGATTATGATGATTTTGAAGATAACCATACCTATATGGATATAACAGGTGATTATTCATTTAGCACACATACTAAAGACGGTGATGTTTTATATGGAATTGATGTATTTATTAGACCAGAGTTTAGAGGTTTACGTTTAGGAAGAAGGCTCTATGATTATCGCAAAGAAGTTTGTGAAAAACTGAATTTAAGAGGCATCGCCTTTGGCGGAAGAATGCCAAATTACAGTAAATATTCAGAAGAAATTTCACCTAAAGAATATATTGAAAAGGTAAAACGTAAAGAAATAAACGACCCTGTTTTAAACTTTCAAATATCGAATGATTTCCATCCTACAAAAGTGATGAAAGGCTACTTAGAAGGCGATGAGGCTTCAGGTGATTTTGCCATATTAATGGAATGGGATAACATCTATTACAAGAAACCTAGTAAAAAGGCAGCCACAAAGAAAAAAAATATTCGTCTTGGATTAATCCAATGGCAAATGCGCCCTTATAAAGATCTTGATGAATTATTAAACCAAGCAGAGTATTTTATAGATGCCGTTGCTGGATATCGTTCAGATTTTGTGTTGTTTCCAGAGTTTTTTAACGCACCCTTAATGGCAAAGGACAACCATTTAAGTACGCCAGATGCTATTAGAGAACTAGCGAAACACACTCAAGCCATTGTAGCTAAATTTTCTGAATTCTCTATCTCTTACAATATCAATATCATCTCTGGAAGTATGCCAGAAATGAGAGATGGTCGCTTGTACAATGTAGGTTATTTATGCAGACGTGATGGTACAACAGAGCGTTACGAGAAACTACACGTTACACCAGACGAAGCAAAAGTATGGGGAATGCAAGGCGGTAACATTTTAAAAGCTTATGATACCGATTGCGGTAAAATTGGAGTTCTTATTTGCTATGATTCTGAGTTTCCAGAACTAAGTAGACTTCTTGCAGACGAAGGAATGGATATACTATTTGTCCCATTTTTAACAGATACTCAAAACGGGTATTCACGAGTTCGACATTGCTCACAAGCAAGAGCCATCGAAAATGAATGTTATGTAGCTATTGCTGGAAGTGTTGGTAATCTACCAAATGTTGAGAATATGGATATTCAGTTTGCACAATCTATGGTGTTTACACCTTGTGATTTTTCATTCCCAACAAATGGAATCAAAGCAGAAGCAACACCAAATACCGAAATGATACTCATTGCAGATGTAGACATCGATCTTCTTCGAGAATTAAATCAATTTGGAGCTGTAAAAAACCTTAGAGACAGACGAAAAGACCTGTTTGAACTCAGAAAAAAATAATAACTTTTTTTGAGAAAAAATTAAAAGTCGAGTAGGTTTTGAAGGGTTTCTAATTCAATAAAAAAGAATGAATTAACTAATTATTAATGTCTAAAAAAAAATAATTTAATTATCATGAAAGCACCGTTTCATTTAGCATTACCATGCAAAAACCTGGAGCAAACTAAATTATTCTATAAAGATGTTTTGGGAGCTCAAATTGGAAGAACTAGAAATAATTGGATAGATGTAAACTTATTTGAAAATCAAATTACATTTACAGAAGCTGGTTCTTTTAATTTTGAATTTAAGAACTATAGATTGGGTGAAAAGATATTACCCTCTTTTCATTTTGGAATAATAATAGATGTTGATTTATGGGGAAAACTCTACTCTAAATTATTCGAAATGGATTTAGAGGTAACAACGGAAGCTACTTTTTTTGAAAACAAAGCTGGAGAGCATTTGTCATTTTTTATAAAAGATCCAAATGGTTATATGATTGAGTTTAAAAGCTTCAAAAATTACGGAGAAATATTTAGTGTTTAAAAGCCAGACTTCAGAATATTTTAAAAATCTAAAGTTAAAGAGTGACCTAAAATAGTTTTTAGTGTCTAAACAGTGAGTACTATGAGGTGTTAAACCTCTTTGAGATAGAAATAAAAACCAGTGTAAAAACAACCCTTACTCTTAAGAAAGTGTAAAACTCCCCAATATATTAATGTATAAAGGTGCTTGTTTATAAAACAGGCGCCTTTATTTTTAAGGTAAATTATAGTTAAGATGAGAATTTAAGAACCAGCTTCCTTTATCTATTTCTCATTTCTAAGGGAATAGATGTTTAGTATGCTTTTATAATTTTTGTTTTTAGTTTAAATAAAACATTCCATAATAAAAAAGCCAGAATTTTCATTCTGGCTCCTTACAATCCACACTAACCACAATGGAATTGTTCAATCAATCAACTAACCAATCAAGCACTTTTTAAGTGCTAAACCAATATACTATTTAGACACAGAAATCACCAACAGGTCACTTCTATTTCATCTAATTTTCACAATAATCACCTTCACAAGTTTCATCTTCAATATTAGTAGGGATCATAAAATCTTCCTCATATTTTCCTTCTAAAACATCTTTAACTGTCGATTTTTTAATAAGAAATACGGTCTTGTTGAATATAAGTTTAGTTCGATCTTCAATATCTACATCAACTTTAGAAAATTTAATAACATCACTTTCTTTAAACCCATCTTTATATATAATTGCAATGGCATTAATTACTTGAGGCGTTAAATAATTATCAAAATCTACTTTTACTTTCTTCATTATAAATTACTTTTTATTTACAATTTAGACACCAAATAAGTTGAAGGGTCACATTAATTAAAACCTTTATAAATCTATTTTTTTTGTATTGAAATTCCCTTAATTTCTTGCCGTTTTAACGACATTTTTTGTTAGGTTTTTGGAGGCAAAATCGGAAGATGACGTACCTAGTTTTTAAAATATTGAAAGCTCAGATAATGTTGTAAACTCTTCTAAAAACTTCATTCCTTTAAACGAATTTCCTTTTTTATTTAATTTAGGACTCCATACTACAATAGCATATTCATTTGGGTGTATCGCTATTATTCCGCCACCAACTCCACTTTTTCCGGGCAGTCCAACTTTAAAAGCAAAATCTCCAGACTCGTCATAAAACCCGCAAGTTTGCATGAGTGCATTTATTCTTTTGGTTTGGCTTTTTGTTAGTATTTGCGTGTTATCGTGCATTGTTTTCCCCTTGTTTGCTAAAAACAAAAATAATTCTGAAAGATGTTTACAACTCAATTCGAGAGAACATAAATCAAAATAGAAATCTAGCACTTCAATAGGATCATTTTCAATATTACCAAGGGATTTAATAAAATTGCACATGGCGATATTTCGATACCCTATGGATTTTTCAGAAGCCGAAATTTTAGACGAGTAGTTGATATCTTGATTTAGAGAGAGCGTTCTAATAAATGCCAAAAATTTTTCTTTCGGGTTCTTTAAATTGCTTAGTAGAATGTCTGAAATTACTATTGCACCTGCATTTATAAATGGATTTCTTGGAATTCCATTATCATTATCAAGCTGAATAAGCGAATTAAAACCAGTACCAGAAGGTTCTATACCAACTCTATCCCAGATGCTCTCTCCAAGCATTTTATATGCTAAGCAAAGTGAAAATACTTTGGCAATACTCTGTATTGAAAACTTTTCTTGAAAGTTTCCTATACCGAAATTTAAATTTGATGTAGTTGAAATATGGACTCCAAATTGCTTTGAATCTACAACAGCTAATTCAGGGATATAAGATGCTAATTCACCTTTGTCCTCCATTTTTATTACTTTTTGAAAAACTTCTTCAATTACTTCATTAGTATTCATTCTTTCAGTTTAATTATATGATTAGTATATAAAACATAACATCCCGCAGGACGCTATGACTTCGTGTACAGTATGTGTTTTCGTTATTTTTCTAAAGAATTTTATCATAGTTAATTTCCCGAAAAAGCAGGAGACTTATTGGTTGGTTGTAATGAAAGCCAACATGCGCATAAACACACCTGTGTCTTTATAAGATATACCTACAAATCTAAGTGATTTTTAAACACTAAAAATTATTGTCAAGTTTTCTTAAAATAAGTATAGAAACACTATTTATTGTCAAGATCTACCTGGGCCACATAAGGTTTTTCCGAAATCAATAATCTTTTTACATTTTTATGAAAATTCTTGGTAATTCTTTTATGAAAAAAGGGATATAGCCACTTATCCCGAAAACGCGAATCGCTTTTAAAATAACTGGTATGAATAATTTTAGTAGTATTATCATCAACAGTAATAAATTTAATTTGTTGAAACCCTAAGGAGTAATTCCCTTTCACATAACTAAACTCAATAACCATTTCTGAGGCATCTATGGTTGTTATTTCAAATACAATTGGAATATTATAAATACCTGATAAAAGTTTCAGGTTCAGAAAATAAACCTGCCCTATATCTGTATAAACGAATTTGTTTTTATTATAAAATATCCTTTCTGGGAGTTTCTGGAGCATTAACCCCTTTGATAAATATCGGTTATTCCACAATTTTGAAGGATTTATCGTTAAATAGCTTTGCCAAACATCTTGAATGCTAGCATTTAAAAAGAAAGTCATTTCGTTTTTATTGTAAAGCGATAAATCATCCCCTCGGTTCCAAGAGGGCTGTATATCATAAAACTGATTCTTTCCTTCTTCTATTTGATGTTCCAAATATTTCCTAATTGTTTTTTGTTCAATTTGCTCTAATTCGATGTCATCTAAGCTACACTGTCCATAGACTTGTAATTGAAAGTAAGTAAAGATAATCAGTAAGCTTAACTTTAAAGTAATTCTCATTTTTTAAACTTAATAAATTAATGGTTTAGCCTTTTAAAAAAAGGGCTTTATTAATGTGGATTCAAAATGCATCCTTTTTCTTCAAAAACGGATGTATTTTGAACATCCTATACATTTTTAATCAGGTGTAAAAATTTTGATTATGCACAAAACCGAAATTGTTATTATTGGGTGTTGGCTGCAATGTTTTAATTCAACAGGTTATGGAGTGTCTAAATATATCATATCCTTATACATTTTCCAAATACCATTTTCCTTTTTCCAAACGATTAAAGATTTTCCTATAAGTGTAACTTCTCCATTGCTTAAAGTCCACTTTTCAGTGTCTAATAAATATTCGCCACAGCCCTCTAACCAAGTTGACTCCACATTCAATTTTGTAAAACCACCTTCAATAAACCCTGCTAAAGCTTTTTCAATGCTATCTCGTCCAGTAATAATGGGAGCATTATTTGGCATAAATACAGCGTCAATAGTATAATAATTAGCTGCAGATTTTGCGTCTCCTTTAGCCAATGCTTTACGGCGTGCGGGTTCGATTCCCGCCTTGAGTACGAATAAATCAAAAGCAAGCGAAAACATAACGCTTGCTTTTTTGTTTTTACGAGGTTTTGATTTTCAAAGCGATGTTTTGGGAAAAAGCACCGAAAGGTGTTAATCCCATCTTGTGTTCAACATATCCCAAAGAATAAAATAGGAATCTTGTTTTTTTTTCATCTAAACAGAAAAAAAATCTATTATATTTCATGTTAACAGCTTCTACTTTGTTAATCTTTAGTGCGCTGTTATTAATTGAAAAATATAAGAACTATTTTTCATAAATTTTCTTTTTAAGATAATAGTTCCTTAGCTAATTAAATATGTTGTAAAAATATAACTATTCCTCTTTAAACACAACTAAAATTATTCAAACATTTATGCTTATAAACTACAACTACTGGGTATTTACTTAAGGAGCCTTAAAAGAATTATAATACGCTCAATAGCTTTTGGTGTTTATAGATAACGGTAAGCTCTCTCAGTTTTTTAAGGTCTTGAAAGAAAAAGTTTGATATTTGGAGTAGGTTGTATGCTTTTTAAAACCGCAAACACTTTGTATAGTTTTTTTGTCTAATTTAGTAAACAGTGAGTAAATATTACCTAAGTGTCGATAGGTGAAAATTAAATTATTTTTACCAGCTTTTTTTCACTTGTGTTTTATGAAATTGAAAGGTTTGCCAGCCTTTTAAACAAATTTTATTTTTCATTTTTGTATCGTTATTTGGATTTAATTTAAAAAATATAATTTTCACCTATCGACACTTAAGTGTTATTCATCGATACCATTATGAAAATTATCGAAAATTATTTTTCATAGAATTGAATAAGTATATTTTGAATTATAAAAATATAATTTTCCTTTAGTTATGATAAAAAGATTAAAAATTCTCTTGATTGAAGATGACGAAATAGAGATTATGAAATTAAATAGAGCAATATCTTCTTTAAAAAAGGAGCATAAAATTGTTGAGGCAAATAATGGTGAAGATGCCCTTTCTATTTTAAAGAATAAAGAGTTAATTCCAGATATTATTTTATTAGATTTAAACATGCCAAAAGTAAATGGTATTGAGTTTCTTAGTATTTTAAAGAATGATGATCAACTTAAATATATACCCACTATAATTTTGACCACTTCTAATAATAAAAAAGATTTGTTAGCGTGTTATAAAATTGGGATTGCGGGTTATATTACTAAACCTTTAAAATACATTGATTATGTTTCCAGGATTGATGTATTATTGTCATATTGGAGTATTAACGAACTAATTAAAGCATAAATGAAAGGCATAGTTTTTACAGGATTTTTAGACTTAGTAGAAGAGAAATTTGGTTTAGAAACGGTAGATAATATCATTAAAAGCTCAGCGTTAAAATCAAATGGAGCATACACTTCGGTAGGAACCTATGATTTTTCTGAAATGCTACAACTAATTACTCATTTAAGTAATAATACAGGCTTATTAATTGACAATTTATTATTGGTTTATGGAGAACACTTTTTTGGAGTAATTAAAAAAAGTTACCCTGATCTTTTAGCAACATATAAAGACCCTATAGAGATGATTTCTTCCATAGAAAATTATATCCATGTTGAAGTAAGGAAAATATATTCAGATACCGAATTACCGACTTTTGAGGTAATTGAAAAGACTTATAATTACTTATAAATCTAGTAGATCAATGCATCATTTTGGTTTAGGCTTAATGAATAAAACATTTGAACATTTTAATTCTACGGCTTCCATTGTTTTAGAAAAGATAAAAAAAAACGGAACAGAAGTGAGGTTCGTTATTAATAAAAACTAATGAGTCAAAATAAAATTGACATACTCCAACGCACATTAAATCGCGAAAAAGCTGCTCGAAAACAAGCGGAGAAAATATTAGAAAACAAATCTTCGGAACTTTTTGAGACAACACAACAGCTTAAGGACTCTAATTTTAGACTTGAAAAGTTAGTCAATCAAAAAACCTCAGAACTTAAAGGTGTTTTTGATAACATAATCGATGCCTATTTGGTTATGGACTTAGATGGCAATATTTTAAAAATGAATGCTGCTGCTGTAACAGAATTAGGTCTAGATGATTTGAACGACAAAATTAATTTATTCGATCTTGCGGATCCTGAAGAGCTAAGTAATATTGCAATAGCGTATAAAAGTTTAATGGAGACAGGTTCCATTTCCAATTTTGAAGTTAAAATGATTGCCAAGAATGGTATTCGAAAGTTGGTTCATACTAACTTTAGTCTTATTTATAAAAATGACAAGGCTATCGCTGCCCAAGGGATTTTCCGTAATATCACAGATCAAAGAATATCAGAAGATAAAGTAATAGAGTCTGAGAATAGGTTATCATCTCTTATTGAAAATTTGGATTGTGCCGTATTGCTAGAAGATGAGAACAGAAAAATAATCTTAACAAATAGCAAATTTTGTAAGCTATTCAATATTCCTATTTCACCAGATTTACTAAAAGGAGAAGACAGTCTTGCTGCTGCAAATGAGAATAAACATTTATTCAAATATCCAGAGGATTTTATTTCTAGAACAACAAATATCTTTGAAAAAAAACAACAAGTTTTAGGTGATGAACTAATTATGGCCGATGGAGAAATCTTTGAACGCGATTTTATTCCAATCTTAAAAGGAAGCGAATACAAAGGGCATCTTTGGACCTTTAAAAATATAACCTTACGAAAGAAATACGGGGAGAGTTTAGAAGCTCAAAAACAAAAATACTATAACATTATTGCTAATATGAACCTTGGTGTAGTAGAGGTTGACAATAATGATAAAATCTTAATGATTAATCAGAGTTTTTTAAAAATGTCGGGGTACACTGAAGCCGAAACATTGGGTAAAGAAGCCGGTAATTTATTGCACTCAGAAGATACCTCAAGCATAGTTTCTAAAGAAAATAATAATCGTAAAAAAGGGGAGTCCAACACGTATGAACTTAAAGCAGTAACGAAATCTAAAGAGGTAAGAGAATGGTTAATTAGTGCTGCACCCAATTATAACCATAAAGGGCAGGTAATTGGATCTATAGGTGTTTTTTTAGATATAACTGAAGCCAAGCGAAATGCGAAATTAATAGAAGAACAGAGGGAACAATTAGATACTATTGTACATAATTCTACAATAGGTATTGTTCTAACCAAGCGTGGTCAAATCATAAAAACCAATGCAGCACTTCAACATATGATTGGGTATTCTGAGTCAGAATTAAAGATGCTTTCAATAAATGATGTGTCTTTTGACGAAGATTCTTCTTCTTTTATGACCTATACTAAGAAGATGTATGCTGATAAAGTTGATCATTTTGATTATACAAAAAGATATATAAAGAAAGACGGTTCTCTTATTTGGACAAAAACGAATGTTAATATTGTAAGGGATAATTATAATAAAGTAAAATATGAAGTAGTATTTATTGAAAATATTACAATTAAAAAGGAGCAATCATTAATTATAGATATGATTAATCATATTGCAATATCAATACTTGGTAAAGATGATATTTATGAAATTGCTTGGGAGATAACTAATAGTTTAGCTGAGTACCTAGACACGGAAGATTGTGTGATTTATTTAGTTGATCAGAAAAATAAAACTTTAGAGCAAATTGCTGCTTATGGTAATAAAGCAAGTAAAGATAAGAAGGTTTTAAATAAAATATCAATACCGTTTAGAAAAGGGGTTGTAGGGTCTGTTGCAAACTCTGGAAAAGCAGAAATTATCGATGATACCAGTAAGGATAAAAGGTATATTCCTGATGACGCAATGCGTTTTTCTGAAATTACGGTGCCAATAATAAGTGAGGGAAAAGTTATTGGGGTTATTGATTCTGAACATATCTCTAAGAACTATTTTACTGAAAAAAATTTAAAAGCTTTAAAAAATATAGCCAGTTTAGTAGCTGTACAATTAAAAAGTGCAATACACTTAAGAGAAAGAAAAAAAGCAGAATCTAAAAATAAAGAGCTACTTGAGAGGTTGGAAAAAAGTAATGATGAACTTCAAGAATATGCACACATTGTCTCACATGACTTAAAATCACCATTAAGAAGTATTTACGCATTAGTTGATTGGTTAAAAGAGGATAATAAAGGAAAGTTAGACTACGTTAGTCTTGAAAATTTTAGTTACATCGAGGCTACTTTAGAAAAAATGGAGCAGTTAATTTCAAGTGTATTAAACTATTCTAGTGTTGGAGCTAATAATTGTGAAATAACAAATGTAGATTTAAATGATATAGTACATGATATAATTAATCTTATATACGTGCCTGAACATATAGAAATAAAACTTTTAAAAACTTTACCAATTGTAAATGGAGACAGAACTAAACTTCAACAATTATTTCAAAACCTAATAGAGAATGCTGTAAAATTTATGGATAAAGATAAAGGCTTAATTGAAATAGATTTTAAAGAGCAAAAAAAGCACTATGAATTTTCAATAAAAGATAACGGTATAGGTATTGATAAGAAGTTTTATAAAAAAGTTTTTAAAATATTTCATTCACTCAAAGAAAGTAAAAACTCATCAGGTATAGGGTTATCTATAGTAAAAAAGATTGTTGCCTTACACTCTGGCAAGGTTTGGATTGAAAGTAAACTTAATATTGGAACTACTTTTTACTTCACATTAAAAAAAGAATAATAAAAATAGTACAATATGAAAGTGAACCTGAAATAGGAACTATATTTTACTTTATATTAAAAAAATAAATTATGGAACAACCAAATTTATCATATATACATACTTTGTCTGGAGGTGATAAAGCTTTTGAAAAAAAGTTGATAGATATTATTCAAAAAGAATTTCCACAGGAAAAAAAAACCTATCATGAAAATATAACTATTGGGAATTATAAAAAAACAGCCGAGATTGTTCATAAACTTAAACATAAAATTAGTATTTTGGGCCTAGAAGAGAGTTATGAACATGCAATAGCATTCGAAAATAATTTATTAGATGGCAATAACAAGCTTCAAAACAAATTCGAATCTATTTTAACTACCATAACTAATTATTTATATAAGTTATAATTAGGATTAAATGAATTGTATCATTATTGATGATGAAGCTATTGCAAGAGCTATAATTGAGAGATTATGCTCTACTGTAAATGGCTTAAATGTTAAAGAAGAATTTCCTAATGCAATTCAAGCTATTAAATATTTAAATCAAAATAAAATTGATTTAATTTTTCTGGATATACATATGCCAGATTTTACTGGTTTCGATTTTATTGAAACATTAAAAAATCCACCCAAGATAATTTTAACAACATCGGACGCTAATTTTGCCATACAAGCATTTGAATACGACTGTATTGTTGATTATTTAGTAAAACCTATAACGTCGGAGCGTTTTCAGAAGGCCATTCAAAAAGTGAAAGTAAAATCAAGTACTGTAGTTTCTGCGTCTTCTTCTAAAAAAATTGAAACCACTTCGGGCAACGATTTATATGTAAATATTGATAGGAGATTAATAAAAATAGATATTCCAAGCATCTATCTCATTGAAGCCAAAGGAGATTATATTCATATAAAAACGGAAGATAAAAATTACACTGTTCATTCTACGCTTAAAAAAATAGAAAATAAACTCCCAGAAAGTATTTTTTTAAAAGTGCACAGATCTTTTATCATAAATTTCAATAAAATTATTGATATTGAGGACAATAGTGTTTTAATTAAAAGAGATGTTATTCCTGTAAGTCGTTCAAACAGGCCTGAATTAATGAAGCGACTTAATTTATTGTAGATACTGTTCGCCTACGCTTCATTGATGAACCTAGAATTGATTAATGTTTTTTTTAGTAGATACTTCGGTAATTGGAAGATTAAAATAAAATGTTGTTTCTACATTAGGAGTACTTTTTAAGGATACTTGTCCCTTGTAATGAGAAATAATTTTTTTAAAAATACTTAATCCAATCCCTAGAGATTTCGTTGATTCGATTACTTCAAACATTTTGAATATTTTCTTATGGTATTTTTCATGTATTCCAACTCCATTATCTTTGATTGAAAAAATATAATCTTTTTGCGTTGTTTCACACCCTATTTCAATGAGACCGTTTTCCTTATCAACATTTGCTATAGCATTGCCTATTAGAATTTCAAATACTTTTTCCATCATATTTCCATCGACAAATAAGGTGGGTAATTCATTTGTTATTTTAATTTTGACATGAGGATTATTTATTTGATTTATAACCCGTTTTGTGATTGTGTTGAGGTTTACGATGTTGTTTTTAAAGTTAGCAGACGTGATATTGTTATATTGTTCTAGTTTTACTAACAACAAGTCCATTTTTTCTATTTTGCCTTCCATCAGTTGAAAGTTAATAGTAGAATCTTGAAAATTATTAGTTTCATCTCTATCCTCTTGAGACCAAGTTAATAAATCTGAAATATTTCTTAATGAAGATTTTAATTCATGTGAAATTAAATGAGAATAATTATTTAGTTCATTCTTTTGGTTTTGAAGAATCTTAGATAATAATGCAGTTTTAGCAATAATATTTTGATCTATTATTAATTTTTTTTTAATTTTATTTTCGACCGCATTTAACAAATCGTTTATATTTAACGGCTTCGTTAAATAATCTTCAGCCCCTAGATTCATTCCAATTCTAATATCTTCTTTTTCTGCTTTTGCTGAAAGAAAGATTAATGGAATATCTGCTGTTTTCTTATTTGTTTGTAGTTTTTTAAACATTTCAAAACCGTTAAGGTGAGGCATAAGTATATCTGAAATAATAAGATCTGGATGCTCTATCAAAGCGATTTCAAAACCAATTAATCCGTTTTCGGCCTGAAAAACTTCATAACCCTCCATTAAAAGAATATCATAAATTTCCTCCCTTATAGCTAATGTGTCTTCTATAATTAATACTTTATACATCTTGTTTTTTTAAAATCTTTATAATAAAAGAGGTCCCATTACCAATAGTACTATTCACAATTATTTTTCCTCCCATTATATCTATTGCTTCTTTTGCAATTGTTAAACCAAGACCTGTTCCTTGT
>TARA_R110000787_G_scaffold16622_64_pt1 | contig 25268 bp, 24 predicted proteins | sample TARA_R110000787 | Tara Oceans TARA_R110000787 (sample SAMEA4397920) | marine metagenome | biome: Polar Biome; feature: [DCM] deep chlorophyll maximum layer (ENVO:01000326); material: water (ENVO:00002006), including particulate matter (ENVO:01000060) such as... | depth 35 m | reverse complement strand
CCCGCCGGTCCAGTGACCGGCGGGCTTTTTTGTACCCGCTTTACGACACGAAACATACTCCCGGAAGGATCACGGAATATCCCGTTCGCCATTCCGGCTGTCACAAAATTGAGATGCTGGTGCACTAGAATTATCCCGGCTCGCAGTATCGGCTGCAGGCTTTGTTCTAGTCGGAAACATGATTGCGCGGCGCAGTAATCCTGCGCCTGACCCCAGAGAGGCATCACCATGACCCTATCCAAACGGACCCCTCCGTCCTGTGATCTTGAGCATTTTGACGAAGTCAGTTACCCCCGTCCGGAAATCACGGAATTTGAAAAACTTGCGGATCGTGCACTGTCACGCCGTAGCTTTCTTGGCACCAGCCTTGCCTTCGGTGCATCTGCCTTTGTCATGGGCGCCGGAGCCCTGCGCCCGGCTGAAGCCGCAAGCCGGATCGGCTTTGACCAGGTCGCTGCAAACGATCTGGACAGCATCACCCTGCCGAAAGGCTTCTCCTCGCAGATTGTCGCCAGCTGGGGGGATCCGCTCTGGTCAAAAGGCAGCGCCTTTGATGCGGCCACACGTGGCACCGGTGAAAGTCAGGAGCTTGCCTTTGGCGACAACAATGACGGCATGTCCGTCTTCTCAGACGGCAACCGCACTATCATGGTTGTGAACAATGAATATGTGAATCGCGATATTATCCATGGCAACCGCAAGGACGGCCTTCCGAAAACCCCAGACGATGTACGCAAATCCAAGGCCGGACACGGCGTCTCCGTAATGGAAATCGCTGAGGAAAACGGCAAGTGGTCGATCGTGAAAGACAGCCCGGTCAACCGCCGCATTACGGCAGACACCCCGATGGCCATCACCGGCCCCGCCGCCGGGCATGACCTGCTGAAAACTGCAGCCGACCCCTCCGGCACAAAATCGCTCGGTACATGGAACAATTGCGGCAATGGTCGCACCCCCTGGGGCACCTACCTGGCTTGCGAGGAAAACTTCAACGGCTATTTTTCATCATCTGATGAGGGTTTCAAAGTTCCGGCAGAGCTACAGCGATATGGCGTTGGTCTCAAGGACTGGGGATATGCCTGGTCGATGACGGATGAACGCTTTGACATTTCAAAGAATGTCAACGAACCGAACCGCGTCGGTTATATCGTTGAAATTGACCCCGCCGACCCGACCGCAACACCAAAGAAACGCACCGCACTCGGTCGCTTTAAGCATGAAAACGCCGAGGTTGTTCTCGCTGCTGACGGACATGTTGTCGTCTATATGGGCGATGATGAACGCGGCGAATTCATGTATAAATTCGTTTCCGACGGAGTCTATACCGCTGGCGGTGACAATGTGAACCTGCTGGAAGATGGCAAACTGTTTGTCGCCAGATACAGCGACAACGCCAGGGGTGAATGGGTTGAACTGACCCCTGCCGCAACCGGAATGGCTTCAAAAGCGGAAATCTGCATTCACACCCGGATCGCCGCTTCGGCTGTCGGTGCCACCACGATGGACCGGCCGGAATGGGTTGCAGCCAACCCGAACAAGGCCGAAGTTTACTGCGCGCTGACCAACAACAAGAACCGTGGCAAGAAGCCAAATGCTGGTGGTGATCTTACCCCGGCAGGCGGTCCGAACCCGCGTAGCGCAAACAATTACGGTCAGATCGTGCGCCTCCATCCTGACGGCGACGACCATTTGTCAGCCTCGTTTGACTGGGACCTGTTTGTCATGGCCGGTAACCCGACCGTCCACAAAGACGCTTATGCCGGCTCGAAAAACGTCAATGCAGAGAACATGTTCAACTCACCGGACGGTATCGCATTCGACAGTAAGGGCATGCTCTGGATCCAGACCGACGGCAACTATTCCAACGCCAAAGACTTTGCCGGACAGGGCAACAATCAGATGCTGCTTGGCGACCCGGTCACCGGCGAAATCAAACGCTTTATGGTCGGACCGAAGGAATGTGAAGTCACCGGAATCACCTGGAGCCCCGACCGCAAGACCATGTTTGTCGGCATCCAGCATCCCGGTGAGAAAGGCGGCAGCCACTGGCCTGCAGGCGGCGATTCAGTTCCCCGCTCTTCTGTTATCGCCATCCGTCGTGATGACGGCGGCCTCATCGGCTAATTTTTGCCCAGTTAACCCGGGATTCTGTGTTCTCACAGAATCCCGGGAAGACCGGTTTGCCGTGAGCTTCAGGCACATTCTCTGACGGAGCAGGATTGCCCGACAGAATCTATTGCTGTAATTGAATCAGACTTATTTCGAATGATCTGAACGGGTTACAGAGTCTCTGATGAAAATCCTCCGGGAGACAGAATATCGACGCGTCCCCTGGCGCAATGGCGCTGGCGAAACTTCTGAAATTCTGGTCTTCCCGGACGGGGCGGAAGGTGACGATATTCAGTGGCGAATATCGATGGCACCGGTCACGGAGAGCGGCCTGTTTTCAACCTTCCCTGCCATTGACCGGGTTCTGACTGTCATAGAAGGGAGCGGCATGGAACTGACAGTCGGGGGCCGCTCCCCGGTAATGCTGAGCGATGCCCCTTTTGCCTTCCCCGGCGATGCCATCTGCACATCCCGGCTGACCAACGGCCCTATCCTTGATCTGAACGTCATGACCCGACGGGGGAAATGGCAGGCCGTCGTCCGTCACGCCCAACACTTCACGCCGGATGAGACCGCCAGCCATCATCTTATCTTTGCCGCACATGGCCCGGTCACCTGCCAGGTCGCGGGGGAAAGCGCAGATCTCGGCCTGCGGGACAGCCTGTGGCTTTCAGCGGCAGAGGCCCGTCACTGCACCTGCACCGGTCGGTGGCTGGATATCAGACTGATTGCAGCCTGACGGCTATTGCTACCTCACCAGGCTGAATTCCACCGGCACCACCAGGTCCAGCTTATGGTCCGGAATATCCGCCGGGACAGCCGGAAGCGGAGAGGCTTTTTTCAGCATTTTCAGGGCCGCCCTGTCCAGTCCGGGATGGCCGGAGCGTTGTGTAATCGTCGCACCGGAAACCGAGCCGTTGCGGTGAAGGGTGAAAGCAATCCGGACCACCCCCTGTTTACGCAGACGCCGTTCACGTGCCGGATATTCCTTGTGCTTTTCAAGCCAGGCCAGCAGTCGGGAGAAATAATCCTGCTGCGCGCCAACCCGTCCGCCAGACGAGGCTGACTGTGACGACCCTGATGCAGTGGACTGTCCACTGCCCGCCGCACCCGCAGACCCTGCGGCCTGAGCCGGTGCCTGAGTCGGCTTCACGACCTTCTGTTCTGCCGGCTTCTCTGGCCGGACCGGTGCGGGTGGTGTCACTGTCCGGGCAACAACCTGCTTTGGCGGTACCGGTTTTGGCTTTGGCTTTGGCTTCGGAGGTGGTGTCTGTGCGATGACCTTTTCGGGAACAGCCTCAACCACCGGCGGGGGCGTGACTTCCGAAACCCGCTCGACCGGCTCTGCCACCGGTTCAGTCACCTCGGCAACCTGTTCGACAACCGCTGGTTCCGGCACTGGCTCCACCACGGCTTCCTGAACCGGATCCAGCGGCGGGTCGACAACGGGTTCAACGACTTCCTGAACAGTCTCAGCAGGGGGTTCTGCTGTCTCCACTTCTGTCGGCTTCTGTTCCTCAACCGGAGACGGTGCAACGGGTGTTCCGCCTGCAGCGCCACCCGCCGGACCGAATGACATTTCCACTCCGCCCGAACCGGTACTGACAGCCCCGGAACTCCGGTCCTTCGGGATCGCTGCCAGCAGCCCGCCATGCAGCAGCAGGGCAATCAGACCGGCGAACATCCAGTGCGGGAAGCGCAGGTCCTTCATTCTGCGGCCTCAACTGTCACAAGACGTACCTTCGGTGCACCCGCCCGGCGAATATCGCTGATGATCTGTAATACCAGACCGGTCGGGGCAGCGGCATCTGCCTTGACCAGCAATTCATCATGATCACCGGAAGCCACAATACCCGACGCTGTCGATGACAGTTCGGCAAGCGGCAGCTCCTGACCGAGATAGAACAGACGACCATCACCGGCGATCAGGAATTTACCACCATGCATCTCTGTCGGTGTCGGGCTGACCGAAACCGGTGGGTCGAGAGGCACCGGGTCGCTTTGCGTCAGCTGCCCCGCAACCATGAAGAAAATCAGCAGCAGGAAGACAATATTGATCAGCGGCATGATGCTCTGCTCGCTGTCCCGCCGCACCGGTGTCCTTGAGCCGATTTTCATTGCACGGCTTCTCGCGATGGCAGAACCCGGAGATTGCGTATCCCGGCTGTCGACAACCGGTCGACCAGTTGTACAGAGTCCTGCAGGGGCAGATCATGATCGAAACGGACCAGCACCCGCAGTTCAGCATCATCAGCAAGCTGGTCCTGCAACTGACGGATCAGTTCCGTCTCGTCTGTATTCCGTCCCCCAAACCGCAACCCATCCGTCCGGAGTTCGACCAGCACCGACCTGCCCTCCGCAACACCGCCGCCCGGCGTTGCCATATCCATTTCAACCGAACGCCAGGTGGTGAACGAAGATGCCAGCATGAAAAAGACCAGCAGAATGAACACCACATCAATCAGCGGCGTCATGGAGATGACCTGACGTCGCAAGATTTATCTCCCCGTGCTTTGCAGCGTCATCTCCGGACGCAGGTCCGGCTTTGTCACCGGCGTTGCCGCAATGTCCGGTGCGAAGACTGTTGTGACCGCATCCTCCATATGATGCTGTGTCCGTTCCACGATCCGCTCGAACCAGTTCAGCAAAGCCACCGCCGGAATGGCAACAGCCAGCCCGACAGCCGTCGTCAGCAACGCCTCCCAGATCCCGCCGGACAGAACCGCCGGATTAACCTGACTGCCCGCTGCTTCCATCTGGCGGAAGGCCGAGATCATGCCAAGCACTGTCCCGAACAGACCCAGCAGCGGCGCCAGACTTCCGATCACTTCAAGCGGGCGCAGATAACTCCGCAGCTGCTCAATCTGGGCAGCCCCGAAACGGGCAACTTCCTCACGTACACCGGGACTGCCCCCTGCCGATGAAACCTCCCCCCGAATGGCCAGCGCCAGAGCGCGGGCTACGGGATTTCGCGAACCCTGAACACAGGCCAGCGCCTCCAGTGACTTGCCGCCACGATAGAGCCGGAGTGAACGCTCCACCGGTTTTGTCGCATGCAGACGACAGGACCAGAATTGCCACAGCTTGAGGATCGCGATGGTTGTCGCGATCAGTGACAGAACGGCGAGGATCGCCACAACCGGTCCCCCGGCAACCGCGATATCCACAATTGGCTGCGGAATCATGATGCCGGCAATTTCAGTGGTCGGCGCGACGACTTCCTGCGGGATCGTGGTTTCCATCGGATTCATGTTCTCCATATCTATTTGGTGAAGTCGACACCGGCACGCGATGCTGTTTCGGTCGCGGCGAGGCAGGTTCCGCCGGAAGGCAGAGCACAACCACCGAGGTCATTCAGCAGCACACTGCCAACATCAGCGCAGGCCAGATCTTTCACATCGAACAGCTTCACCCGCGTCTTGGCAGGCGGCAGCGGCCCACCCTCAACCACCAGCCGGCTGGCGATCACACCCTTCCGGTCAAAGAAAACCAGATCGGGCTTGAAACTGGGCACAGCCTGATCTCCGCCATTGCGGATGACGAAATAGACCCGGCAGGCATCAGCATTTGCTTCCAGCTTGTTCAGCTCCAGCCGGAACACCGGCTCTGCGGCGCGGGCTGACATCGAACACAGGACCGCACCGCAAAGACTGAGTGCGATCAGGGCCGCCCGGCCCGTTTCAGTGTGCCTGCTCACCGGCCCCCTCCTTCTGATCGTTGCTTTCCGGGGCTGTCATGAAAGCCGGGGACAGCAGGATTTCCTCTGCCTCCGCCGGGATTTCATTGACCCACTGAAAGGTCAGTTCTTCACGCCAGGCGAATTTGACCAGATGCCGTTCGATGATGTCCTTGATAACCGGCATCGCCTTTTCATTGTCAGCCTGACAGTGAAATCTGAGGGTTTCCGTGTCGGCCAGCATCAGACAGCGGCCCGGCGGAAACTGGACACGCGCTTCCTCGGGCGTGTAATCGACAGTTACCTTATGGGCGAAATGTTTACAGAGCTGCTGCAGATATTTGCTGGCAGAAGTGGTTTGCACATCGGCTGAAAATTTTAACATCCTGTTCCTTTCTGATTATCCCCGTCAGTTTCCCAGAGCCGCATCAGACGACACCCTGTCCGCGATGACATAGGGTGTGCCCAGCCTGCAGGTCTCAATCCGTCCTTCGACCGCATAGGTGGAATGCAGTGCCTGCTCGGTCATTGCCTCGGCCGGCAGGCCCGCCGCGACAAGGTCGCCGTCGCGAAGCAGAATGATCTGGTCGCAATGTCGCATTGCCAGATTGATGTCATGCAATGCCACCAGACAGCAGGCAGTCCGCCCGCGGGTTATCGATTTAACAACGTCGAACAGACCAAGCTGCCAGCGCAGATCCAGAGCGGATGTCGGCTCATCAAGCAGCATCACCGGTGGTTCCCGGACAATGACCTGGGCCAGCCCGACCATCTGCCGCTGACCACCCGAAAGCTGATCCAGCCCCCGCATGGCAAGATGGCGAATGCCTAACCTGTCGAATGTATCTTCGGTCGCCTTTTCGGCCTCCACCCGTGACAGATCAGAGCGGACTGACCGGCAGGCACTCAGCACCGCTTCATAGGCAACCAGCGTTGTCGGCAAGGGCAGGGTCTGCGGCAGATATCCGATCATCTGCGACCGGGCACGCTGCGATTTCGTGGTGATGTTCTCGTCATTCAGGATGACGGTGCCACGACAGGACGCCAGACCGGCAATTGCCTTCAGCAGCGTCGACTTTCCGGCCCCGTTCGGTCCCAGCACCGCCGTAATTGAACCCGGCATGACCGTCGGCAGTGACAGGTCACCGATCACGCGGGCCGCGCCATAACTGACCTGAAGATGGCTGATATTCAGCATGGCCCTATGCCTTCCGTCGTCGTGACATCAGCAGTCCCATGAACAGGGGAATGCCAATAAGCGCGGTGACGATGCCGTCAGGAACCAGAATACCGGGAACGATGGTCTTGCTGATGATCGAGGCGCTGGAGAGGATGAATCCGCCGGCCAGCGCACAGCCCGGCAGATAGAACCGGTGATCTTCACCAAAGGCCATGCGCGCAATATGCGGGCCGATCAGCCCGATAAAGCCAATCACCCCGGTGAAGGCAATTGCCGCAGCCGTCAGCAGACTGACCCGAAACAGAACCGTGTATCGCAGCCGGTCAACAGCCATGCCATAGCTGCGGGCATATTCCTCGCCACCCCGCAGCGCCGTCATCTGCCAGACCTGAAAGATCGAAAACGGCAGGCAGACGGCCAGCACGGTGCCAACAATGCCGATTTTTTCCCAGGTTGCCCGGGCCAGCGACCCCATGGTCCAGAACACGATCTGCTGCAGGCTGTCTGAGTCAGCCACGAACTGAATCAGTGAGATCAGCGCATCCAGCGCAAACACCATGGCGATCCCGAACAACACCACCGTATCCAGCGCAGAACCGAACATTCGCGACAGACCGAGGATGCAGAAAATTGCCAGCATCGCACCGATGAAGGCACAGAACGGAATAACATAAGCTTCCGGCACAACGCCGGATCCCAGCGAAAAGACAATCGCCAGCGACCCGCCAAGTGCCGCCGCATGCATGACCCCAAGCGTGGACGGGCTGGCCAGCGGGTTGTTCAGCACAGTCTGCATTTCACCGCCTGCCAGACCAAGACAGGCACCAACGACCACCGCCAGAATGGCAAATGGCAGGCGAACCTCCCAGATGATCACCTGCGTCGTCCGGTCAAGCGACGACGGATCGAGAATACCGGTAATCACGGTCATCATGTCGAGGCCGGCCGACCCGGTCATCACGTTGATTATGACGCTGGCCGCAAGCATGGCCAGAAACAGACCCAGCCAGAGCAGCCGCCGGAAAACGAAACGATTATATTCCGTCGCCAGCGAAGCCCGGTCTGCGGATTGCGCCGGAAGATCTGCCTGCAATGTGGTCAGACCCGGTTTCACTGCGGCAGACCCGTCCAGTAAACACCATCAACCGGAAACGGCTGGAACCGCTCGAAGAAAGTCTCCAGCGTGGTCCGGGGATCAAGCCCGGCAAATTCCTCCGGATGGAACCATTTTGCCAGTGCCTGCACAGCAACAACGCTCATCGGAGTATTGTAGAAATGATGCCACAGGCCATAAGCACGACCTTCTCTGACCGCCGTCAGGTCCGACACACCCTGCCTGTGGGTTGAGGTCTCAAGTGATGCCGCGCCGATTTCCGGTGAAACTTTTGCACCGAGCACAATCCGCTTCCCGGTTTCTTCAGTGACCGGGACATTACCGATCGCCGTACCGACATAAATATCCGGCTGATTGACCAGCAGGTCTTCAACGCTGATCGTACCGACGGCACCGGGGATACGGTCACCGAATATATTGTGACCACCGGCAAAATCGATAAACCGGCCCATCACCGCATTGCCGAAAGCATTGCAGCAGGCGTCGCGCAGACCGACATGGCTTTCCATGAACACGTCCGGACGCGTAGTCACGGTCCGCAGAACCGATTCTACCCGTTCAAGTTCATGCCTGTAGAAATCGAGGAACTCCTTCGCCTCACGTTCCCGGCCCAGCACCTTGCCCAGAAGTTCCAGGCTTTTAGGTGTATTGATCAGCGGCTCCATCCGGAAATCGATCACAATTGTCGGCACGCCGGCGGCTTCAAGCTGGGCCAGAATTTCGACGCTTTTGGCACCCGGCCCATGGCCGCTCGACATACCAAAAATCGCGAGATCAGGTTTGACGGCAATCGCACTTTCAACACTGAAAGAGCTGGAACCGCTTTTGCCGAGCAATGGAATTTCCGCAATCATCGGAAACTTTTCGACATACTGGCTGTAGGTTGACGGGTCGAGCTGTTCGAACTCTCCCATCATGCCGACCACGCGGGCCGCCGGATTGCCACGTTCCAGAATTGCCAGACTTGGCAGAAATCGTCCCTCGCCCAGAATGATGCGGCTGACCGGCCCGTTCACCGTGACTGTGCGACCGGCAATATCTGTAACCGTAAACGGTTCGGCAGAGGCCGGGCAGAGCGGTGCCAGCACCAACAATGCGACTGCGAGTAACCTGAACTTCATCGACTTGTTTCCAAATTTGTCATGCGTTTCAACTGTCCGTTCCGGCACGGAAACAGGCAGCCCCGAAAGACTGCCTGTACCGCCCCGAAGATGAGCGCCATATCCCCTGTCAATGGCTGCTCCCCCTCATCTGTTTGTTCCGGCCTAGAATTTTGCCTTGGCCGTAACCAGAAATGTCCGGCCCGGTTCAAGATAGGGATTGGTCACCGTATTATCCTGACCGGTCGTCGCCCGGTCGGAATAGGCCTGATCAAAGATGTTCTTGGCGTCGAAACGCAGGCTCACATACTCGGCAAATGTCGGTGTCCACTCGCTGTACAGATTGAACACCACATATCCCGGCATCGGAGCCTCTGCGACATCATCGTTTCGCAGGACAAATTCGGATGAAGCACCGGTTGTCAGACCAATGTTGTCCCAGCTGTAGCCGCCTTCGAGAGAGAACATGTCGCCGATCTGCTGGCCATAGAAAGCAGCCGTGGTCGATGACGGCGGCACCCCGTCGAGGCGAACGATGGTGTGCGACCAGTTACCGCGCACAAACGCCTGATCAAAGTCATAGCCCGCATTTACCGTAAATCCGCGGGTCATCAGGTCATAAGCCACCGTCCGGTTAGCGTTCGACAGATCCTGATCGTCCTTGATCTCGTTGTAGAACAGACCGACGGACCCTTTGAAGCCTTCATATTCAGCATTCAGACCAGTCTTGAAATTGTAAGACCGTGACGGCTGCAGGCCACCATATGTCCAGATACCGGAGAAGTTGTAGATCGCGGATTCACCCAGCGGGATTCCCCCGAATGTCGTCCCCGTTCCGGCATAGGCGGTAAGCCAGTTCTGAACGTCATACTCCGCATTGACGTTGCCGCTGAAACCGTAATTGAACAGCTCGGACTTGTCCGTACCGGTGAACCACTGGTTATCAACACGGCCGCCAAGCGACAGGCGGAATTCATCTGTCACCGGCACACGCGCCTGCGCAAAGACACCGATATTGGTCGCCTCTTCACTGGCGGTTCCCGGCGTATTTGCGGCACCCGGCTTACCTTCATAGGTGCCAACCGCCTCATCATTATAAAAATCGATACCCGTCGTTACCGCAGCCACGTCAGTCGTAAAGGTGTTCGCCACCTTGCCGTTGTATGAGGTCACGTCGCCACCGAGGTCGCTGGTGACACCACCGGCAAACACGTCGAACGAGGTGATCTGGTTTTTGTTGTAGCTGAGTTCGACCTCCGGATTGAACATATCCGTCGGCTCTTCCGTCCGGTAGGACACCGCAACCGAACTCTGATAGAACTCCGTCCGGTTCAGCCGGCCGCCAAGGCCGTTGTTCAGGCTGGCAAAGTTCGGACGCGCAGGGCGAATGCCCACATCCTCAAGATAGCTTGCGGACACCTCAACCCGGTGGCCGCCACTGCCATTGGCAGCAAACTTTGCCATGCCGCTGGTCAGTTCCGGCGCTGAACCAGGCTGATCGTTGCCGTTACCTGCCGTGTAATTGTTACCTCCGGCATTGGTCGCATAGCCCAGAACTTCATATCCGGAATGCTGTGCCGCAACCAGACCGCTTTCCGTAAAGCCACGGGTATTGGTGTTATAGGACAGCTTGGCAAAGCCACCGAATATCTCGCCATCGCGGACAATGTCACGTGCGTCCTTGGTCTCATACTGCAACGACCCGCCAAGTGCAGACGGACCGGCATCAGCAGACGCTACGCCCGGCTCCAGACGAACAGCCTTCAGCAGGCCCGGATCGATAACCGCCGTCCCCAGATGATGCCAGGTCGCGCTAACCTGCCGCGTACCATCCACCTGAACGTTCAGGTTCGTATCTTCCATCCCCTGTACATAGACTTTCTGGGATACTGCCGTGCTGCCACCGACAGTGACGCCCGGCTGGTTGCGGAAGACATCCTTGATGTCCGCCGGGTTACGGCGGTCCAGCGTCTCAGCGTCAATCTTCACCCCGCCCGGCGCGACTTCTTCCTCTGCCGAGGTTTCAACCTTCACCGGCTTCAGCACTGTGGCGCTTTGAGCAAGGACCGCTGTTGGCGCGAACAGCGCCCCGGCGCCGATCATCAGCGCCGTGCGCAGGGTGAGGGAATGATGCCGGTTCATGTGCGGCAGACCGCGCGGATTATCCCGCGTCGTCGGGTTGTTCATGGCTGTACCTTCAAGATGATGCTTGAGCAATTAAGAATAATTCTTAATATCAAGGTAACGGTTGCCGTGCCAGAACGACGGCGTTTGCCAAACAATCAAAGTTCTTTGCAAAAACGTCAGCCTTGCTGACTCAACCCAGAGACCAAACAGATGACATCAATCCGCCAGAACCTCACCTACAAGGCCAGAACCGAGAGTTTCAGCGAAACGGATATCAATGGCTGCGTCTATGGTGACGACCTCCTCCGGCTGGCGCTCCGCACCGGCAAGGAATTCAAAATTGCCAATCCGCACCTGAACTCGGAATCCCCCCTTATCAAGGGTCGCTTTCATAACTTCCGCTGTCATTCCGGACTGGCCGTCCATGCAACCGACACTGTTTCCCTGCATGACCTCGCGACGGGTTCGATCCTGCAACCACGGCTGTCCGTGGCTGTCATTCTGGAAGGCACAGTCGATCTGGAACTTGGCAGCAAACACGTCACCCTTGGCAATGATGACGGACCGGCAGGCCATCTCTGGATGCTGACCCGAAAAGAACATTTCAGGCGGACTTCCAGAAAGGGCGCCCGGCTGCGGAAAGTTATCGTAACCCTGCCACCAAGCTGGCTGACCGCAGAGATGGACGGCGGAAAAGCCGAGGAATCCGGCCTTCAGTCTTTCTTCAGCCAGCATCTGGCTTTGCGGTCATGGACGCCATCCGAACATATTCTGAAACTTGCCGAACAGGTGATTGCCCTGCAATCCGGCAGCCGCCTGATGCGTTGTATGGCCGCAGAAAGCAAAGCCATCGAAATTGTCATGGCTGCGCTGGACGAGATATCCGCCGTACCAACGACGGCCAGCGAGCCGGCAATCGCCAACGACCATCTTCCGCCACAAACGCGCGCACGGGCTGAACGTATCCGCGCTTACCTGCTGCGGTCACTGGACCGGCAGTTTGGTCTGGATGACCTGGCCTCCGAACTCGGCCTCAGCGTTGCCTCCATGCAACGGGCATTCAAAGCCGCCTATGGGTGTCCGATTTCAGAATTCCTCCGCGAACACCGCCTGCTCCGTGCCCGCGATGCACTTCAGCAGGAAGGCGTCAGCGTCAGCGAAGCCGCCTATCGTGCGGGCTATAACAACCCCGCCAACTTCGCCACAGCTTTCCGGAAACGCTTCTCCATACCGCCGTCGAGCATTCGGGGTTAACCGTCAGATACCGCAGGTTCAGTTCGTGGTGGGTTTGTTTTTCAGGTTCATGGCGAACATCAGCAGAATCGTGACCGCCAGAATAATCGCACTGTAAGGGCGGTAGAAAATCTCCAGGAAACTGCCATCTGTCATGATCAGACTCTGGCGCAGGCTTTCCTCGACCAGCGGCCCGAGGACCAGGCCGATAGCGAGTGCCGACAGCGGAAAATTGTTCATCCGCATGGCGCAGCCGACAATGCCCGCAATCAGGCAGGTCAGCACTTCAAACGCGCTGCCCGACAGGGAGTAGGTCCCGACAAAGGCGAAAACTGTTATTGCGCCCAGCAGAAGTTCCTTCGGAATCTTGAGAATTCTGGTGAATATCGGGGTCATGAAGCCACCGACAACGGCCATCACGATATTGATGAAGAAGAATATCCAGTAGACGCTGTAGACGAATCCCGGATCATCCGTGAACAGGAACGGCCCCGGCTGTACCCCCTTGATGATCAGCAGCGACACGATCAGGGCGGTCACAGCATCCCCCGGAATGCCAAGCGCCAGACTTGGCACCAGCGCACCACCGGTCACCGCATTGTTGGAGGTTTCTGATGCCACGATGCCTTCCGGTTCGCCCTCCCCGAATTTCTCGCGGAACTTGCCGGTGCGCTTGGCCTCAAGGTAACTGACAAAGGAAGCCGCTGTTGCACCGGTGCCCGGCAGAATACCGATGAACGTCCCGATAAAGGCCGACTTCACCAGTGTTTTCAGCCGCGCCCGAACGGCCCCCAGACCGGGCAGCCGGAAGGCCAGACCGCTGGTCGGATACTCAACCGGCTTGTTGCCGGACAGAACCTGCACAAACACTTCTGACAGCGCAAAGATGCCGATCAGAACCGCGACCCTGTTCACCCCCGCCGAAAGCTCCAGCACATCATATTCAAAGCGCAGATCACCGGTAATCGGATCGCTGCCGACAACAGCAACAAACAGGCCGATAATCCCGGCGATGAAGCCCTTTATCATGCTGCCGCGCGACACAGCGGCGACACAGACCATCGCCATCAGTGTCAGGGCAAAGAATTCCGGGGGGCCGAGACGCAGCGAAAAGTAGGCCAGCGGGCTGGCAATGCTCATCAGCACAAAGGCTGAAAAGGTGCCGCCAAACAGGGAAGCCAGCGTCGCCCAGCCAATCGCAAGGCCCGCCTGCCCCTTGCGGGACATCGGGTATCCGTCGATCGAGGTCGCAGCCGACTGTGGTGTACCCGGTATGTTGATCAAAATCGCCGAGATGGAACCGCCATAGACAGACCCGGCATAAACACCGAGCAGCAGCGCCATGCTGGGCAGCGTATCCATACCAAAGGTGAACGGCAGGACAATCGACAGGCCGAGTATCGACCCCAGGCCGGGAACAGCCCCGACGACGACGCCAAGAATGGTTCCGCCAAACATTGAGACGAGAACATCGAATGCCAGAATCTGGGAAAGCGCATCAATCATGGCTGGCTCGGTCTAGGGGAGGGGGACATCAAGCAGGTTTTCAAACACCAGACTGACGGCGACCGGAAAACAGAGGCTCATGCCCAGCAGGTAAGGGTAATTTCGGTAGCCGAGCAGAAAGCCGAGCAGGGCACAGTATGAAATTGCCAGCACCAGAAAGGGCAGGTACGGGAAAAGGACGGCGAAGGCTATGGTCAGCGCCATCGTGACAAGGAAAGGCGCCGCGTTTTCGACCGCCAGTGGCTGAACCTTGCCACCCCGGGACAACAATGTTTCCGCGACCATCCCGAGCGACAGGGCGGCCAGCAGGAACAGCAGGATCTGCGGATAAAAATACACATCACCGGAAAGACCCGGCCCGGAAATCTGAAAGGTTTCCGACTGCGTTTCCATGAAGAAAAAGGCGCTGATACCAAGGAGCACTAACGCGTAAATGATATCATGCGCCGTTTTCTTCATGTCCTGTCCTCATCTCCTGCCGGTCACCGGAAGTTACTTCTTCGTCATGCCGGCCTTCTCAAGAAGGCCCTTGTATTTATCCGACTCCTTGCGGGCAAACTCAGCCGTTTCGGTCTGTCCCTTGAAGAGCTGAGGCACCTTGGTCTTGTCCAGCAGTGCTTCGTAAGCCGGAGAGAAGACAGCCTTTTCACAGGCTTCCTCAAACTTGGCGAGATCGGCTTTCGGTGTCCCCTTCGGGGCAAACAGCGAACCCCAGATAACATGGGCCACATCGTAGCCAAGTTCCTTTATCGTCGGAACATCTTTCAGCTCATCAAGGCGCGCCTCGGAAAACACGGCCAGTGGTTTGATCGGGTTCGAGGCAACCGGGACGATCTGAATCGGCACCATATCGATATGACCGCCGAGAAGGTTCCGGACATTGCCCATATCACCACCCTTAGCCGGCAGGTGAGTCCATTCGACACCAGCGCGCAGACCCAGTTCAACCATCGCCAGATGCGGCAATGAACCCGGACCGGGTGAGCCATATTTCAGCTTCCCCGGATTCGCCTTAGCGAACTCGACGATATCCGCGATGTTATTGAATTTTGACTCCTCACCAACAACCAGCGCCATCGGGCTGGCAAAGGGCTCGCAGATATAATCAAAAGAATCGACATCATAGCTCAGCTTACGCAGATGCGGCTGCATCGTGTAAGGTGCCAGCGCAGAGAAACCCAGTGTCTTGCCGTCCGGCTTTGCCTTTGCCACCAGTGCGGTACCCAGCGTCCCTGCTGCGCCACTCTTGTTCACGATAACAATTTCACGGCCCAGCGTTTCCCGCATCGATGCGGCGAGGGTTCGCGCATATGTATCGGATGACCCACCGGCCCCCCAGGGCACGATAAAGGTAACGGGGTCACTGGCTAAAGCTTTTGATCCGGCGCTCCCCCCGAGAACAGTTGCGGCCATCATTACCGTAGCCGCTAACCCGTAAATTCTTGAAGCATTCATCGAATTTCTCCACCGTTTGGTTTGACTGACAATAGTCTTTCACCAACCCCCTCCCCTGTTCGGTCGCACACTTAAACCGGGATAGGAAAGACCGGACGGTTGTTGATATAATATCAACTCCGTATATATTATAGTTACACGCTAGCGAGATTTGTGATAGCTGTCAAATTACCAGACGCTGGAATTGCATCCGCTTTTCACCTGAAACCCTTGGTATTCCCGGCTCATGAAGACAGTACAAAACGCAATCAGGGTCCTGAACGAGTTCACTGCCGGAAGTCCGGAGCACAGCCTTACGGAACTGAGCAAACGGGTCGGTATCGACAAGGTCATTGTACACCGTTTGCTGAAAAGTATGAAGGAAATGGATTTTGTCGAGCAGGATGCCGATACCAAACGCTATCGGATCGGTGCCGGCGTCTCCCGACTGGCGGCTGTTCGCAGGGCACATCTGAAGCCACTGAACTTCGCCCGCGAAATATTGCTCGGCCTGCATTCCGAACTCAATGAAACGATTCATCTGGCACAGCTGGATGGCGACCTGATCTTTGTCACCTTCGTTGCAAATTCCACGCAGGATCTGCGCGTTGTCATGGAGTCTGGCGAAATGCTGCCAGCCTACTGCACCGCGCCGGGGCTGATCTTCCTTGCCTTCGGCGATGAAGATTACCGCGCCATGGCCCTGTCGGGGCGTCTGCGCCCCCGGGCTTCACGGACATTGACCAGCCGATCTGACATCGAAGCCCTGTTGCCGGATATCCGCACCAGCCAGCTTGCCACTGTTGACGAGACCTACAGCGATCAGGCCAAGGGCATCGCCGCGCCGGTTTTCAATGCTGAGGGAAAGGTCGTGGCCGCGATCTCCGTTCTCGGCCCCCGGTTCCGGCTTGATGGAAAAGCAGAAGCCAAAGCACGGGAACGCCTGAAGGCCACCGCGCTGCAAATCTCGCGGGATCAGGGTTACCTCCCTGAGGCCGCACCATAACTCACCGTTAAAGAACATCAGAATATGGGAATTCACCATGACGACAGCGAATGACATGCCGACCGGCACGACCACCGATACTGACCCGAAAATTTCGGTCCGCCTTCTGGGAACCGGCGGACCGTGGGTCGATGGCGAACGGTTCGGCCCGTCCACCCTCATCAGCTATAATGATGAACGGCTGCTGTTCGATACCGGACGCGGCGTCGGCATCCGGCTGGTACAGGCTGGCGAAGACCCGGCAATGATCAGTCCGATTTTCATCACCCATCACCATCTCGACCATATCAGCGATCTCGCCGACGTTCTCATCACCTCCTGGCTGCGGGGGCGCGACAAGGAACTGGTGGTCTATGGCCCGCAGGGAACGGAAGCCATTGTCGATGCGCTGATGAATGTCGTCTATGCCAAGGACATCGAATGGCGTTCCGTCGGCGAACCTGCATGGGGCGGCTGGAAACCGGTTCGTGCTGTTGATGTCACGCCGGGAATGGTGGTCGATATGGGGCGCTGGAAAGTTTCCTGCGATTATGTCGTGCATGGCCACAAGCTCGGCTTCCGCAAGGAGTTCGTAAAGAACTGGCGCTGCCTCGGCTATCGTTTTGAAGCGGCCGGCAAATCGATTGTCATCAGCGGTGACACCATCGACTGCGGTGGCATCCGCCGCCTTGCACAGGACGCCGATGTTCTGGTGCAATGCTGTTTCGAGAATTACTCGAAATGCGAGGGTGATGAACATCTGAGCCGCGTCGCCGAATTCACCCTCGCCGATACGAAACAGACGGCAACCATTGCCCGTGAATGCTCTGTCGGGCATCTGATGGCCACCCATATCCGCCCGAAATCCGACGCCGACATGGTCATCATGGAGCAGGAAATCCGTGAATTTTACAACGGCCCGCTGACCATCGGCACAGACATGACCTCACTGACGCTGTGAGGCACCGGCCGGGCAGGATGAGCGATTAAACCTGCCCGGACCCAACATCAGCTTCCCGCAAACCAAGCTATGCACACGATGCATAAAACCATCAATTTAATAGATTTGATTTATAGATCTGTTCGGCAGTAAGGAGAGGTTAAATATAATTTGGGAGGAAATAATGACGTTTTCTGCAACACTGAAAAAACTCACCATTGCTGCGGCAATGCTCGTCATCGCCGGACCGGCACAGGCCCTCGACCTGAGTGGCAAGACAGTAACCATTCTGGTTCCCTTCGGCGAAGGTGGCGGCAGTGACTCGCTTGCGCGTTTTCTGCAGCCGTTCCTCAAAGACGCGCTGCCCGGCAACCCCAAAATCGTCGTTCTGAACAAGCCCGGTGGCGGATCGGTGACCGGTGTGAATGCCTGGGTCGGCTCTGCCAAAACCGACGGCACCAGCATTCTCGTCGGATCAACCTCCAGCTGGGTACCGTTCGTCTTCGGTTCAGAGACGGTCAAATACGATCCGAACACAATGCGCCCGGTGATCGGCTATCCCCGCGTCGGCGTTTACTACACCAATCCGGAAAAAACCGGCGTGCAGGGAGCCAGCACCAAAGAAGGTGTTGAACAGCTTCGCGGCACGACACTGCTGAATGGGGCCAATGCCCCGCTGTCCCTCGACCTTGGGGACCTGATGGTGCTGGATATGCTTGAAATTCCGCATCGCGCCATCTTCGGTCTCAGCACCAGCGAACAGAAGCGTGCCTTCCTGAGCAGTGAACTCAGCGCGAACAATGACTCCCTTTCCAGCTATGAAGGCATGGCCAGAAAGGAAGGGCCGGGGCGTGTATCACCGCTGTTCGTTCAGGGTGGTGTCGATAGTGACGGCAAGGACAAGCGTATCGACAGCCTGCCTGATGTTATGACCTTTGAAGAACTCTATGAAGCCGTAAACGGCAAGGCCCCTTCAGGTCCTGAATATACAACTTACAAGGTGATGCATTACCTGCGCACCAATCTGGCGAAGTCCATCATGTTGCCACCGGGAACACCGGATGACGTGGTTGATGCCTATATCGCGGCTTTCCGGTCACTCGAAAGCAACGGAAAATACATGGAAGGCATCATCAACGACATCAAGGCGCAGTCCTTTGTCTATGGCGAGGATATGGCCAACGCCTTCAAGGGTGCCTCCGGTTTTGGGCCGGAAGAACGCAAGGCCGCCGAGGCCTATATGCGCAAGAAGCACGGTGTCACTTTAAACTGATGGTATGACGTCGTCGGGAAAGGCTGGCATCAGGCTGGCCTTTCCCCGCGCCACCACGTTCTGACGAAAGTGTTTCCCCGTGTTTGACCAACTGTTTTTATCAGCCGCGACCGTCTTCAGCGGCCCGCATCTGCTCATGCTGACAGCCGGGGTCGTCCTTGGTCTCGTCGTTGGCATCCTGCCGGGACTGGGCGGATCGGCCGGACTGGCCCTGCTGCTGCCCTTCATCTATGGCATGGACCCGGCACCGGCACTGGCCATGATGGTCGGTCTGCTGGCGGTCACCACCACCTCCGACACCTTCCCCGCCGTCCTGATGGGCATTCCCGGCACCGCAGGCTCGCAGGCCACCGTTCTTGACGGCTTTCCGATGTCCCGGCGGGGCGAGGCGACACGGGCACTGTCAGCCGGTCTCGTCTCTTCGATCTTTGGCGGCCTTGTCGGCGCCGTGTTCCTGTCTGTCGCCCTGTTCTTTGCCGAACCGATATTGCGCATGATCGGTTTTGCCGAACAGCTCATGCTGATCGTCTTTGCTCTCTCCATGGTCGGCATGCTGACCGGGGCCAGCTATCTCAAGGGTCTGGCATCCTGCGGACTTGGCCTGATGATCGGTGCCTTTGGTGCCGCCCCCATAACCGGCGTTGAACGACTGAGCTTCGGCACCGAATATCTGGTCGAATCCGTTCCTATCATCATTGTCGGTCTCGGCCTGTTTGCGGTGCCGGAGATCGTCGCCCTCGCCCGTCAGCAAACCGCCATCTCCGAGATTGGTCGCCTCAATGCCGGCTGGCTGGCCGGGCTGCGGGACTGGACGCGGCACTGGTGGCTGTCCTTGCGCTGCGCCACCATTGGCTGCCTTGGCGGTGCCCTGCCGGGGATCGGCGGATCGGTTATCGACTGGATCGCCTATGGTCACGCCGTTCAGACCACCCGAAATCCGGAGACATACGGAACCGGCGACGTGCGGGGCGTGATCGCACCGGAATCCGCCAATAATGCGAAAGAAGGCGGCGCGCTTATCCCCACCCTGATTTTCGGTATTCCCGGATCCGGCAATATGGCCATTCTGCTTGGCGGTTTTGTCCTGATCGGCATTCAGCCGGGCCTGTCCATGATCCAGGATAACAGCGATGTGGTTTTCTCTGTCGTCTGGTCGCTGGCACTGGCCAATATACTGGGTGCCGGCCTCTGCCTCGTCATGGCCCGCCAGATTGCCCGGATCACCACCATTCCCTACCTGCTGATCGCCCCCTTCATGATCGGGCTGATCTTCTTTGCAGCGTTTCAGGCAACCAGAGGTTGGGGTGATCTTTATGCGCTGCTCGCTCTCGGTATCCTCGGCATTTATCTCAAGCGTTTCGGCTGGTCACGACCGGCATTGCTGATCGGCTTTGTTCTGTCGCCGCAGATTGAATCGAACGTTTACCGGGCGTCGTCCATGTACGGACTGGAAATCTTCACCCGGCCGGTTGTCATTATTCTGATCATCCTGACCATCATTTCGGTCGTCAGCGTCATGCGCAGCCGCCCCCGTGAAGTCACCGACCAGACGGCATGCCGTATCTACAGAAACACCTGGCCACAAAAGGCGTTCTTCCTGTTTCTGGCGGTCTTTGCCACATATCTGTTTATCGACGGTCTGGGCTACAGCTTCCTGACCGGCACTTTTCAGGTCGTTGCTGCCGGTCTGTCGCTGATCTTCATGCTGCCGCTTGGCCTGCAGTTGTTCCGGCATTCCGGCTCGTCCTGTCACTATGACGAGGAAGGCCTGACAGGCCGTAATCCGGCAATCGTTTCCGGTGAATATTATATCGCTGTCCTCGCCGCTTTCCTCGGCTGCGCAGGGATTTTCGGTTTTCTAACCGGTTCCGGCATCTTCATCAGTGCCTTCCTTGTCCGGAAGGCGAAGCTTCCGGTCCTCAAGGCGGTGATTGCCGGGGCCATATTCTGCCTGTGCCTCTATCTGATCGCCCGCCAGCTGAACCTCGAATATCCGGGCGGGCTGTTCAATCTCGTCATGCCATTCTGGCCATAGGGGGACATGTTAATGCAGTTGCATACCGGTAGCGGTCGGTTCGAACTGAACATCCCCGCAGGTCACGCCAGAGCGCAGATTCCGGCCTGGTATCACCGCCCGGAAAATCTGACAGATGAAAGCCCGGTGGTCATCGTTCTGCATGGCACCAGCCGTGCCGCCCGGACATCCCGGGACAAATGGGCTCCCCACGCCGACGAGCATGGTTTCTTCGTGGTCGTCCCGGACTTCGAAGCGGAATACTTCTCTGACCCCCCTTATGCCTACGCGAATCTGTGGTCGCCGGAAGACCCGTTTGAACCACAGGACTGGTCTGTCAGTTATGGTGCCATCCTGGACCGGCTTTTCGATGCGGTAAATTCAGCCCTTGGCGGAGCCGCGCAGCAGTTCATCCTGTATGGCCACTCCGCCGGGGCCGCCTTCGCCCACCGCTACCTGACCTTCAGTCCCCGGGACCGGGTAAGCCGGGCCATTTTTGCCAATGCCGGCTGGTACACCCTGTTTGACCGGGACACCTCCCTGCCGTTCGGCCTTAAAGGCAGCGACATTTCCGAGGCGCAGATCCGCAGGGCATTGCAGAAACCGGTAACCATTCTGGTCGGTGACCGGGACCGCAATGGCCCCTATCCGCCATGGTGGTCTGACGGACACCTCGCCCAGGGCCCTCATCGTTTTGCGCGGAGCCAGACCTATTTTCATAGCGCCGGAAAAATGGCGGCAGATCTCGGTCTGGAATTTGGCTGGCGCTGGCAGGCGGTTCCTGATGTTGCCCACGAAAACGCCCGGATGATCTCCCCGGCGGTGCAACTGATCACATCACCACTCCCGGTCTCAGGTCAGGCCATCCCCGTCTCAGGAATGGGCGGCGAAAGCCGTCCGGATAATCTCTCTTAATTTTGTTGCCGCTTGCGACAGTTCGCGGTCCTGCTTGACCAGCAGGCCAACGGTGCGACGGATCAGGGGCTCGGCGAAGGGACGTAACACCAGGTTCGTCCCTTCATACTGATGAAACGCCATGCGTGGCAGAACCGTCACCCCGAGATTGCTGTCCACGAACCGCAGAATCGTCGAGTAGTGGTTGGCGTTGACCAGCGTTTCCGGGAAGCTCTCACTCCCCTCGAACTCGATCCAGTCGAGTGACGAGAACATTTCATCGCGCAGCAGCCGCATCCAGACATGCTTCTTGAATTCCCGTAACGGAATTACATCCAGTGCTGCCAGCGGATGATCCCGGTGACAGGCGACCACGAATTCCTCGGTCAGCAGAGGCTCGAACTCGACACCATAGAGCCGCCGGGGTTTGTGGGTGATACCCAGATCAACCTCGCCGTCATAGACCTTCTTGACCGCGAAGACGCTGGCCCCTTCATGGACGTTCAGGACATAGCCGGGATAGATCTGGCGGAACGCCCCGATGACTTCCGGCATGATAACGCTACACCAGGTCATGTTGACCGAGACGGACACCTTGCCGCTGGCATCATCCCGGATGTTCTGCAACTCCGCCGAGGCGCTCTGGAACTCGATCATCAGGCGCTTGGCAATGGTATAGAACCGCTTGCCGAGCCGTGTCGGCTCGATGTTCTTCGTGCGGCGCAGAAGCAGGGTCTCGCCAACCCCCTCCTCGACCTTGGCAATCCTGCGCGACAGTGCCGGCTGCGTTATATGCAGCTTGTCGGCAGCCGCAGAAAAGCTGTTCAGCTCCACCACCGCAACGAAGGCGGACAATTCATCAACACTGTATCTCATCGGACGCCTTCACCTTGTCGGCGCAGTATGCGGCCAATGGCGGAAGGGGGAAAGCGGGCTGTGGCGGGAAGCAGAGAGCCTGCTGTTTCGGAAGTCCGGGAACAGACGGTTGAAATCTCAATATCAGGGGTTAGGTTCATCGGGTCACAAACCCACGCATACCAATCCGGGCTGGCTGGATTGATGTTAGGAGGAAAGGACAGATCATGCTGACATTACTCTCCCCTGCGAAAAAGATGAACATGGATCCCGTCGAAGCGGGCGTGCCGGTCACACAGCCGCGCCTGCGCGACGATACGAAAGAACTTGCGACCGTCGCGAAGACCCAGACGGCAGACGACCTGAAACGCCTGATGCATATCAGCGACAATCTGGCGACCATGAACTTCGAGCGTTTTCAGGCTTTCAATCTCGACAACAGAAGCAATTCCGCCAAACCGGCCGGACTGGCCTTTGACGGTGATGTCTATTGGGGGCTGGAGGCTGACAGCCTGTCCGACGACACGCTGACTTACGCGCAGGATCATCTGCGTATTCTCTCCGGCCTTTATGGTCTGTTACGTCCGATGGATGCGATCCAGCCCTATCGTCTTGAGATGGGCACAAAGATGGCCAATGGCCGCGGCAAATCCCTCTATGAATTCTGGGGTGCGCGTATTGCCGATCAGCTGAAGGCAGACCTTGCCGGTCATGCCGACACAACTCTGGTCAACCTGGCCTCCAACGAATACTTCAAGGCCGTCGATACCAGCGCCCTCGGGCAGCCGGTGATCTCAGCGAAGTTCCTGAACGTGAAGGACGGGCAGGCCCGTGCCCTCATGTATTACGCCAAGCATGCCCGTGGCAGCATGGCACGCTGGATCATGGAAAACCGTGTCGACCGGGCTGACGGACTGAAAGATTTCAACGCCGGTGGCTACAGCCTCGACGCCGCCGCCTCAACCGACAGCGAACTCGTCTTCACCCGCCCCCAGCCACCTAAAAAGGGTTAGCGGAGGGTCTTCTCCGGCCTGGTGCAGCACAGCCCTGCATCCGGCTGCCGGAAGGCCGAACCGGGAGCCGCCGGGATATTCTGAGAAGGCAGGAAATATCGCGATTTCAGTCTGTTACCCGGCCTTCGGCCCGGATTGACAATGGCCGGGGCAATTCCTACATGTTGTCCATGTACCCTTTTGCACAAATCGTCCGATTTCTGATTCATGCCGGATCACTGGCCTGGGGACATATGCCCCGCGCCTGGTGAACGCCTGACTTTGCCGCACCGCGCTCGGGGACTTTTTCAGCACTAAATTAACGACCGGCGTTTCGAACGCTTTCACCTGCCGCCTCAGGTCCAGCCGTCGACATTCAATTTGTCGGGCAGGTCTGCACGCGCAGATCTGATGCTTCGAGTATCCGGATTTTTCAACGGGGCTTACACGGCATTGCGACGCGAAACACAACTGACCTGAAGACACTGCCCGATAGCGCCGACAGGCAAATCTGCCCCCGAAATATCACCAGTACAGCAGAATTAACTTCTGAAACATCCATCAGACTCCAGGAGCTTTAAAATGACATCAAGTCCCGAATTATCCCCTCTTCATGGCCATGAGCCAGAGGTCATCATTGATGCGGCTTATTATGACCGCCTTGAGAAAATCGCTTATGGCGCTCAGCAGCGATTCCCGTCCGTTGCGGCAAGACTGCTGCAGGAAATCGACCGCGGACTTATCGTGTCATCTGAAAAGATGCCGGCTGATGTGGTCAATATCGGGTCCGAAGTAACTTACCGGGACGATATCAGCGGGAGTGACCACACCGTGACCCTCGTTCTGCCCGCCGAGGCCAACATTTCCGAAGGACGGGTGTCGGTTCTGACACCTGTCGGCGCCGCACTGATCGGCCTGTCAGAGGGCGCCAGCATCGACTGGGAAACAAATGCCGGAGAACGGCGCCAGCTTACAATCATCCGGGTTGCCCGGGTCGCGGCCGTCCATCCGGTCACAGCCTGAAACCTGCTGTTCTGCCCCTTCAGGTCATGCATCGTCCTGAAGGGGCGGTTCAGTAAACAGGCAAAGGCTCAGCCGGCACTTTTCCGAAGCGCAGAGATAATTGCCGTGGTGAAATCTGCCGTCGAACAGGAACCACCAAGATCGCGTGTCCGTGTCGCCGGATCAGCCAGTACGCTATCCACAGAACGATGAATGGCCGCCGCTGCATCGGCATAGCTGTTGAGACCGTTCTTGTTCCCGATCCATTCGATCAGCATCGTCGCCGACAGCACCAGACCGGTCGGGTTGGCAATGCCCTGCCCCGCGATATCCGGAGCCGATCCGTGCCCTGCATTGGCAATCGCCCGCGTGTCACCCGCATTGATAGCCGCCGCCAGCCCAAGACTGCCAGACATGGCAACCGCTGCATTGGACAGAATATCGCCAAACATATTGGTAATCAGGATAACGTCGAATTTTTCCGGATAGCTGTAAAGATCGGCAGAAATGGCATCGATATCCATTTCACGCCAGGCGACGCCCGGATAGTCGGCTGCCACGCGCGCAACTTCCTGCATGAACAATCCGTCTGACACCTGCAGGACATGACGTTTGCCCACCGCGGTGACATGCCCGCCTTTACGATGCGCTGTCTCGAATGCCGCTTTCGCAATCCGGTACGACGCCTGCTTTGTGATCTTGCGCACCGACAATGCGACATCTTCAGTCGGCATGAATTCGCCGATGCCGTGGAACATGTTGCGGTCCGAGTAAAATCCTTCTGTGTTCTCGCGCACAATGGTCACATCCAGACCTTCACGCGCACGGGGCACG